>JAEEGH010004963.1_pt1 | contig 33807 bp, 18 predicted proteins | sample 9134181 | NCBI WGS metagenome assembly JAEEGH01 (sample SAMN16246544, study PRJNA631951) | gut metagenome | biome: gut microbiome; feature: rumen; material: DP-attached | host: Bos | place: Iran: Karaj | collected 2018-10
ACCGCCGAAGGCGTTTCCGAGCATTCCGTGGTAGATGTATTAAACTCGACAGGCCCCGTTGCCGTTATTCCCCGCATCCAATTTTCCCAATTTTCCCATTCCCGCGCATTATATATATGCGCGTGGGAAAATTGAAAATGTGGAAAAACGTTTTTCCACAAATGGGGGGTGGGAAAATTGGGAAAATTAGGAATAATCGCAGAGAACCAGATTTTCTTAAACTTATAGAGCCCAATTTGGGACGTAAAAATTCCAATTTTCCCCAGCAAGCGGGAAAAACGTTTTTCCCCGTTTTTCCACACTGTTGCCTATATGCTATTTCAAGGCACAGATCAATTTCTGCGATGGAGTTGCGCCTTGCCTTGTAGTCAGACCGTAATGTTAGGGGGACTGTCCCCGCCTACTTAGGGGGACTGTCCCCGCCTACTTAAGCATTCCGAGGTAATGGCCCCCATTGCCGTTATTCCCCGCATCCAATTTTCCCAATTTTTCCATTCCTGCGCATATTATATATGCGCTTGGAAAAATTGAAAAACGGAAAAATCAATTTTTCCAAGTGCCTCTGAAAAATCGACAAATCGGAAGAAAAGCCGATTAGTCTTGCTTTTTTGTCAAAATATACGACAGCTTCCCAGTCTGAAAAAACCCAATTTTTCCAGCCGTTTGGAAAAATTGATTTTTCCTGGAAATTGAAAAATTAAAAAAATATAGATAACTGCACTGTTTCTGCAACATATACAACGGCTCCTTTGCCGATAATTCCAATTTTTCCACCCTCCTGAAAAATCGGCAAATCGGAAGAAAAATCAGAGAACCTTGCCTTTTCGTCAACATATGAGACCAATTCTCAGGCCGGAAAATTCAATTTTTCCGGCTCCCCTTGAAAACCTGAATTTTCCGTCAGTTTTTACCTTTCGAGCGTGGGCAGAGAAGCCTTTGCGCAGGCGAATCCCCTGGCTTTAGCTCAAATCCGTATCCAGACAGATTGTCCATTATCTTGGCATATGCCTCTTTGCCGCGAAGCGTCTTTGCGGCCTTCGCGTCAAAACCCTTTGCGTTCTTCGCGTTAAAATTTGGAAATTAGAGAACAGAGAAGAGTTAAGAGGTTAAAGGGTTAAAAGGTTAAAATAGGGAATAGGGAAGAGGGAATAGGGAACAGGGAAGACTCCGCGGTCTCCGCGGCTCCGCGTGAGACAAACACAACTGCCGCGGACGATTTCGATTGTCGCGGTGATGGGGAACGGGGAATGGGAAATGGGGAACGGGGAATGGCGGGAATGGCCACTTTGGGGCTAATTATGCTATAATGTCGCTACTTACACAAACGAAAGGGAATCGGAAAATGAAGACTCTGCGCATTGCCGCGGTTGCTGCGGCACTTGTTTCGGCGGCTGCTATTGCCGGCTGCGAGAAGAAGGAGCCTACGCTGGGCGAAAAGGTCGAGCAGACGGGCAAGACCGTCGGCGCGTCCATCGGCAAGGCGGGCAAGGCCGCCATCGACGCGGCGAAGAGCGCGGCGCAGTCCATCGAGAAAGAGGCGAAAGACGCCGCCGACGTTCTCGACAAGTAAGCGGCAGACGCCGGGGGACTGTTCCCCTCACCCTGCCGTCCAAGTTCCTCTTCGTCGCAGAAGACGCAGTTGCCGCGTCCGATTGCGATTGGCGAGGACAACATCCACGCACCAGCAGGTAAGACGATGAAAGTAGTCATAGTCGGTGCAAGCTACACAGGCATACAGCTTGCGAAGTCGCTTGCGGACGAGAAGTCTGACGTCGTGCTCATCGACAATTCGCCAGGCAAGGTCAGGCTCGCCCGCAACAAGATCGACTGCACGGTGATCCAGGCGGACGGCAACGACCTTCAGGTGCTGGAACGAGACGCCGCGATAGACTCCGCCGACGCCTTGGTGATGCTCACGGAGGACGACGAGACGAACATGGTCACCTGTTCGCTCGTCGACATAGGGCACCCGAAGCTGCTGAAGATCGCGCGCGTCCGCAACGAGGCGTACTACGCGGCGTGCCAGCCGGCGAAGGACGGCGAGGACGGCGAAAAGGCGCATCCGCTCGGAATAAGCACGATGCTCAATCCGGACGTGGAGGCGGCGGACGCCGTGCAGCGCGCGGTCGCGCACGGCGTCATAGGCAACATCGCGGACCTTGGCGGCGGCTTCTACATAACGGAGTTCAGGGTGACGCCCGAAAGCGCGCTCGTCGGGAAGAAGATGAAGGAGCTTGGCGCGACGACCGACTGGCACAGCCTCGTGGCCTACGTCTCGAACGCCGACGGGTCGGTGCTGCCGAACGGCGAGACGCAGCTCAAGGCCGACGACAAGATCGGCATCGTCTCGTCCGCGGCGGACGCGGGCGAGCTGTCGCGCCTGAAGTCCGGCGAAGACACGAGCGTCCCGCGCAGGATAGTCATCTTCGGCGCCGGGCGGATAGGCACGCTGATCGTCGAGAGGCTGCTGACCGCGCGTCCCGCGGCGAACATGCTGCTGTCGCTCATGAGGAAGTTCTCGATAGACAGCGAGATATACCTTGTCGACGCGGACGAGAGAAGATGCCGCGAGGCGAAGGAGCGCTTCAAGGGGATACGGGTGCTCTGCGGCGACATATCGGACAAGGACTTCATCCGCGACGAGGGGCTTGACGCCTGCGACCTGATGATCGCGGTGTCCTCAAGCTACGACCGCAACCTGGTGGCGGCGGCGTACCTCAAGTCGCTGGGAGTGGCCAAGACGATTGCGCTCACCGAGAGCTCCGAGTTCGACGACGTCGCGCGCAAGCTCGGCATAGACGTGGCGGTGCCCATGCGCTCGACCACCGTCGACGCGATGATAAGCCATCTCAGGGGCTCGGGGACGTCGTCGGTGCACACAGTCTGCGACGGACAGTTCGAGATAGTCTCGTGCGACGTGTCAGGCCAGAGCGTCCTCGCGGGCAAGAGGCTCCAGGACGTTCCGATGCAGGGGGAGTGCCTGCTCCTGCTAGTGCGGCACGAAGGCGCGAGCCCGTTCGAGATTCCGCACGGGGAATACGAGATACGCAGCGGCGACAAGGTCGTGTTCATCGCGAGGGCCGGCAACAAGAAGCTGCCGATGATGCTCAGTGGCATGGGGTGAAGCGAGGGCGATGCAGTTTCCGATATTCAGAATCATAGCCCACGTGCTTGCGATAGCAGGCCTCGCCCTGCTGCCGCCGGCCGTCTCGTCGCTCTGGCACGCCGAGGGAACCAGGGCGACGTGCGCGTTCGCGGTTCCGGCGCTTTCGTGCCTTGCGCTTGCGGCTCTGTTCGGGTCGAAGCGCAACGCGGGGACCACGCCGATCAAGACGTCATGGGCGTTCTGCATAGTGGGCGGAGTGTGGATCGGGGTATGTCTGCTCGGGGCGATCCCGTTCTGGGCAAGCGGACATTTCGGCGGAGCGACCAACGCCGTGTTCGAGAGCATAAGCGGATTCACGACGACCGGAGCGAGCGTCCTGGCAAGCGTCGAGGACCTGCCGCGCAGCATAAACCTGTGGCGATGCGAGACGCACTGGCTCGGCGGCATGGGCGTGATCGCCCTGGCGGTGGCCCTCGTGCCGCTTCTGGGCATCGGCGGCTTCAGGCTGATAAAGGCGGAGACGAGCGGACCTGAGAAAGGCCGCATAACGCCGCGGATCGCGAGCACGGCAAAGGCTCTGTGGGCAATATACCTCGCGCTGACGGTCCTGCAGGCGGCGCTGCTCAGGCTTTCCGGCATAGGCTGGTTCGACTCGGTCTGCCATGCGTTCTCGACGATGGGCACGGGCGGCTTCTCGACGCGGAACGCAAGCGTGGGCGCGTTCGGGAATCCGGCGGCGGAATGGATATGCACCGTCTTCATGATTCTGGCGTCGGTGAACTTCGCGCTCTACTACCGCCTCTTCACCGGCAGGGCCGTTGAGATCGTCAAGGACACGGAATTCAAGACCTTCGTCTTCATAGTGGCGTTCTTCGGGCTTGCCGTGGCCTTGGCGGAGCGACCCGACTTCTCCGCATTCTCCGCCGCGCTCCGCCATTCGGCGTTCCAGGTCGCGTCGATCGTGTCGACGACGGGGTTCATGACCGCCGACTATGCGAGCTGGAGGCCCGCCGCGCAGATGCTTCTTTTCATGCTGTTCTTCGTCGGCGGATGCTCGGGCTCGACGGCCGGCGGCATAAAGGTCATACGCTGGGCCGTGCTCGGCAAGCAGCTCCGCAACGAGCTGCGCCGCATCACGCATCCGCTTGAGGTCACGACCATAAGAATAAACGGCTGTTCGGGAAGGGACGACATTGTGCCTCTTGTCGCGGCGTTCGTCTCGATGTACGCCGTTCTGGTCTTCGCCACTGCGCTTGCCGGGGCCCTTGCCGGGCTCGGCCTCATAGAGTCGGTTTCGTGCGCGCTCAGCATGGTCGGCAACATCGGTCCGGCATTCGGGGCGTTCGGGCCGACTGCGAACTACGGCGCCATCCCCGACGCCCTGAAATGGTGGTACTCGTTCGCCATGATCGCGGGCAGGCTCGAGATATTCACGATGCTCATCATCGTCGGCCGCATTGCGTCCCTCGTCGCAGGCGCGCCGAAACTCGCGCTGACGCCGCTTCTGCGACGGAAGAGCGCGCATTGAAATCGGGGGCGAAGAGTGATATAATACCGACCCATAATGTTTGGATTCGGTAGGTTCGGGCATATGCGCCAGGCGACGCGACGCTTTCTGGCCGCTGTCGGCGTCGCACTGCTGCTTGGACTGCAGGCCTTTTCGACCGCCTATCTTGTACACGAATCCGACCACCAGTGCTGCGGCGACGGGTGCCCGGTCTGCCTTCAGCTGCAGCAGTGCGTCGCGAACTTCCAGCTGGCGGGCTCCGGGCTTGCGGCTGACGCGGCGGATACACCGTTGCCGGTGACCGCGACAGACCAGGCGATTCCGGCCGTGGTCGTGTCGCCGAGCCTGACTCTGGTCTCCCAGAAGGTTCAGTTCAACGAATGAGAGGGCCGCGGGCCGCGCTTTCGGCGGTCCGCGCCATTCAGGGCGGGGCGGCGCGCCGCCCTTAGCGGTTAGCGGAAAGTCGCAGGTGCGGCCTTCCGCGCTTGGATGGCGGCATTCCTCACCCTCACTCACAAGAACGAACCTTCAATGAAAAAGACATCGTTGCCAACGGCCGCCAGCGCCGCTACATGCCACGCGGACGCAGGCGCATGCCCTCGAAGTGATCAAGGCTGCGCACCGCTGAAAGGACGCGAAACGGAGAATCTCGTCGAATGCCGCGACCTGCGGCTCGGCTACGGCGCCAACGCCATGCCGCCCTGCCCAGACTTCACGGTCGGGCAGGGAGACTACGTCTGCATCGTAGGACCTAACGGTGCAGGCAAGACCACCCTCCTCAAGTGCATGGCGGGCCTTCTAAAGCCTCTTTCCGGAACGCTCGCCCTCGCGCCAGGCCTCGCGGCTGGCGGCATCGGCTACGTGCCGCAGCAAGGTCCGCTGCAGCGCGACTTTCCCGCATCCGTCCGCGAAGTCGTGCAGTCCGGCTGCCAGGCGCGGCGAGGCTGGAGGCCGTTCTACACCGGCCTTGAGAGGCGCCGCGCCGCAGAGGCGATGGAGCGTCTGGACATCGCCCCGCTCGCGAAGCGGTGCTACCGCGAACTCTCGGGCGGACAGCGCCAGCGCGTGCTGCTGGCCAGGGCGCTGTGCGGCGAATGCCGGCTTCTGCTGCTCGACGAGCCGACGACAGGCCTCGACCCGGAGGCGACAGCGGAATTCTACGGACTTCTCCGCAGGGTAAACGCATCAGGGCAGGCGATCGCAATGGTGACGCACGACCGTTCAGGCTCGCTCGCGGCGGCAAGCTGCGTCCTTACGCTCGGACCAGACGCGTCGTTCGAGAGGAGAACGAGCCATGTCTGAGACGTTTGCGGAATATCTTTCATACCCGTTCGTACGGAACGCGCTCGTCGCCGGGACGCTTATCTCCCTGTGCGCCGCGCTTCTGGGCGTCCCGCTCGTCCTTCGGCGGCTTTCGTTCATCGGCGACGGGCTTTCGCACGTGGCGTTCGGCGCGATGGCCGTCGCGGGCGCGATGAACTTCGCCGACACCATGGCGCTCAGCCTGCCGGTGACAGTAGGCGCGGCGCTCGTGCTGATGCGCTCAGGGCGCGGGGCGAAGGCGGGCGGAGATGCGATGCTGGCGATGCTTTCCGTGGGCGCCATGGCTGCGGGCTATCTGGTGATGAACCTGAAGCCGTCATCGTCAAACGTCTCGGGCGACGTCTGCACGACTCTCTTCGGCTCGGTTTCGATTCTCACGCTCACGACGTTCGACATGTGGCTTTCCGTAGGGCTCGCGGCGTCAGTGTGCGCACTCTGGCTTTTCGCCTACCACCACATCTTCGACATGACGTTCGACGAAGCGTACGCACGCGCATCCGGCGCAGGAGTCGCGCTCTTCAACACTGTCTCGGCCGTAGTCGTCGCCGTGGTGATGGTCATCTCGATGCGACTTGTCGGCACCCTTCTCGTGTCTTCGCTTCTCGTGGTGCCCGCCGTCGCGGCGATGCGCGTCGCGAAGTCGTTCAGGGCGGTCTGCGTCGTCGCGGCGGCGTTCACCGTGACATGCTCAGCTTCAGGGATACTTGTCGCCGTGGTCGCGGGAACGCCGGTCGGAGCGACCATCGTCGCGACCGACATCGCCGCGTTTCTCGTCATGTCCGCAGCTGGGAGGTTCGTCAGATGAAAATGCCAATGCACATGAAGGCGCTTTACGTCTTCTCAGCGCTTGCCGTCATGTCGCTGGTCGGTGCGTATTCCGTGCCAAGGCGCGACGCAGAACCCGCTGCCGGCGCCGAGGAGCGAAAGGACGACGCTTCGGCAAAGGTCGACCTCGACTTCACGCAGATGAACCAGACCGTGAGCACGACGTACTTCTACCGCCTGGCCGCGTCGCCAAAGGAGTTCGAGGGGTCGACCATCCGCATATCGGGCACGTTTCTCACGCAAGTCGACGAAACGGACGGAAAACGATACTTCGGCTGTCTAGTGGGCAATCCAGGCGGATGCAGCTGCTGCGGTCCCGCCGGAATTCTCGAGTTCGAGCCTGTCGGCGCCAGCCAATGGCCGACGAACTTTCCGCCCGTCGACAGCGCCATCACCGTTACCGGACGCCTCAGGATCGTCGAGACGAGGTTGCGGACCAGGCCCATTTCCACTCCGCTTATCTGCGATGCGACGATCGAGGCGCTGTAGCGGCCACGCGCAAAAAAGCCGGAGCTATGGTATAATTGTCGCAAACGGAACAGCGTGGACATGCGGCAATGAAACTAAACCAGACATTAAGGCTTGCGGCTTTCGCCGTGGCAGTGGCAGTTCTTGTATTCCTGCTTCTTCAGGTTCTCGCGGGCGGGCACGTGCCGAACAGCAAAGTGAAGGAGTGCGTTCTGCACGAGTCTGCCTCGATACGCGCAGAAGTCGACAGCCGCAGCGACGCGATAGAAGCGCGGCTCGAGAGGATCGAGTCGAAGCTGGACAAGCTCGACGGCAAGCTGGACAGAATCCTCGAGCTCGCGACGCCGAAGCTGCCTGACGGAATGAAAGAGGCGGAATAGGGAGATGGCGTCAGGGCGCGAGCAGGAGAGCGCGGAGACGCGAGATGTCGGAGTCTGAGAAGCCAGTGGACTTCACATACGCCTCGATGCGCGCGTTGAGCGTCTCGCCCGGGTACCTGTCCATGACGCAGAGAAGCGCGGCGTAGGTGTTGTTGCGGTTGAACCAGCTGCGCTCGTCCTTCCAGAGCGCCGAAGCCTCCCAGTCGCGAACAAGGTCCTCGGGCGAAACGCCAAGAAGCCCGTTGACCAGAAACGCAAGCGTCCCGGTCCTGTCCTGGCCGCTGCTGCAGTGGAAGAGAAGCGGCAGGCTCTTCCCGTCCGCGATGCACTTCAGAGCCTTGCAGCAAGCCTTCTTCGCCCACGGCTCGTCCATCTGCGTATAGCAGCCGGACGAAATCTCCACGCGCAGCACCGAAGGCCCGAGAGGAGAACCGGCGAGGCCGGCGCAGGCCTTCGGCTCACGCAGGTCGAGCTCGGTGCGGATGCCGAGCGCGTTTGTCATGAAATGTACGCCCACCTCGTCGAGACGCATCCGCGGCGGCTCGCCCGGGCACTCGGTCGCGTTTTCGCAGAGGTTCGCCGAACGGTACAGAAGGCCCTGCCTGACGCGCCTTCCGTCGGCCGTGCGCCAGCCGCCCAGATCGCGCACGTTAGGCACGCCGGGAACGCGGATGAGACGAGGTGGACGGTCCTCGGTCGTGAAGGTGCTGGTTGCAGAGTCCTTCCCTGCGACGTCCACGCTCCAGCGATAGCGGCAGCCGACCCTGAAGTTGTCCCATTCGAACCGCCCTGTCGTGAGGTAGACGAAGTTCGTGTCGCAGACGCACACGTCGTCTTCCTCGCGCCAGATGCGGAAGCGAAGCTTCTCCTTGCGGGAGTTTATGCCGGACCAGACGAAGACGACAGGCTGGGGATGCCATCCGAGGGCAAGCAGCTCGGCGCGGTAGACGGGGTCGCCGGCCTTCGCAAGGCGCTCCGCGTCCGGCGAGCCGAAGAACGCCTTCTGTCCTTCGCTCAGGAGAGGGACTGTCGACCCCTCTCCTGGCACCATCAGGCTGACGGCCAGCGCCGCGCGGCATGCTGCTGCAATTGCTATCGCGACAATCGCCTTCATCGTCGTCCCTGCAGTTCCTACTTGACGGACACCTTGACCCTGAAGAAGCGGGACGCGGTGTTTGTCGGGCCCCATTCGGCGTCGGGAAGTTCCGACTTGCCTTCAACCGTGTAGACGCGCTCGGGGTCGTTCGGCTCCCAGGAGACGACCGGGCCGTTCTCGCCCATCACGATGTTCAGCCTGAGCTTCGCGTCTGGGTCGTTCGGGTCAAGCGACGCCTCATAGCATTCCCAGACGGAGAGTCCGTTCGCGGCAGTGCCAAGCGCCGCGTTCTCGTAGTCGGCCTCGGTAGTGGAGGCGGTCGCGAGGCCGTTTCCGACAAGCCAGGCGTACGGAACCGCGACAGGCGTCGTCGAAGTCTCGGAGCGAGTCGGCGCATCGGCGACCTGCACGCCTCCATTGGCCAGGAAGGACGTTCCCGCCTGCTCGAACTCTGCCAGCACCCAGTCGGCGGAGGCGACCGCATCCAGGAGACGGCATTCGTCAAACGCGCCCCTGATGTTCGCCTCGGAGCCGTCGGAGTCGCAGCCGATGGCGAGCGGGAGGCCGTTGTCCGTAGCGGCGGTGACCGAGCCGCTCACGAGCAGGCAGCCGTTGCTGTAGACCGAGCAAGTCGTACCGTCGTAGACGAACGCCACATGCGTCCACCTGTTCTGGAGGTTGGGGCTGAACTGCCCCTTGCACTGATCCTTGTCGCGGGCCGCGCCGCGCACGTTGAAGCCGGCGGGGCTTGCCGTCGCCATCTCGACCTCCCAGCCGTTGTTCGAGCTGTAGGAGTCCTTGCGCGAGAACAGGCGCGGATTATTGGCGACGTTCTCGGTGAGGCGCACCCAGCCGGACACGGTGAAGGTGTCGCCGACGCTGAACGAATCGTAGCTCGGAATCGAGAGATATCCCTTTATGGAGGAGCTTCCAGTCGCGCGAGCGCCGCCGATCGGAGCGTCGTTGCCGGCGTAGAGGACGCTCACTACGTCCACGTTCGCCGCGCCAGTCGGAGTGGCCGAAAGGCCGTGTCCGGTCGCGTCGGCGACAACGCCGTTCGCCTCGTCCATGTGCCAGACGCCGACGTAGCTGGCGCCAGTCCAGGTCGCGGCGGAGTCGTTGGCAGCGGCGGACGAGCCGCAGTAGTGCATCGTGAACGTCGTCTCGCTCGTGACCGACGGAACCCTGACCCAGACAAGCGAGGTGCCGGACGTGTTCCAGGACTCGATCTCGTAGGGAATGTCGTTGCCGTCCGCATCCTTAAATACCATGTTCGTCGATGCGCCGAAGTCCTCGTAGCTGAAGCCGTCAATCGCGTTCGAAAGCCTCACGAGCACCGGGAAGTTCGCCAGCGCCGTGGAGCCATGGTAGCCGGACGTCGTGAACTCGATGCACTTCGCGAAGTCGCCCGAAGGCTGGGTCGGATCGCCCTGTCCCTGCTCCGGATCGGACTCGGCATCCTCCACTTCGCCGGCGGCCACGAACGACTCGCCTGCCATAGCAGCATACTCGGCGGCGATCCACTCGGCTGACTTAGCGCCGCTGAGGTAGCGCACCTCGTCGATCCAACCGTTCCAGGCCTGCGTGCCGGTCGTGCCGTCTGCGATGGCGACATTGTTGCCGAACACGAGCGGGGCGTCGTTGTCCGAAGCCGCGGCGACCGTTCCGGACTTGCAGAAGACTCCGTTCTCGTAGATCGAGCAGTTCGTGCCGTTGAAGACGACCGTTACATACACCCAGTTGTCCAGCATGTCGGCCTTCCTGTCATCGCCGTTGTCAAGGCGCACGCGGGCGCTTGAGGCTCCGCGAGCCTGGATCATGCTCTCGAAGTTGTTCCGCCCGATGTCGACCGCGAACGAGCCTGCAGGGCTGCCGCTGTTGTCAGAATTCTGCCGCTTGTAGAAGAGGTGGTCGTAGTTGTAATGCCAGTTCTGGTGCTTGAACCAGCCGGAGATCGTGAAGACTCCGTTCGCGTCGAGCGGGGAGCTGTCGCCGGAATCGCTGATCCAGACGCCGCCCTCGTTGTAGTTGCCGACATTCCAGTCCGTCGAGTCGTTGACCCTGAACGCCTTGCCGAAGCGGCCGATCTCGCCAGAAATCGAGTTCGTGGAGAGGTGACCGTCAATTCCCGTCTCGGCGGTCGAGTTCGGGTAGAGACCCTGCGAGTGCTGCGTCGTGTCCGCGCCGAGTTCGTTCAGATGCCAGACGCCCGTGTAGTCGCTCCACACCAATGCCGGCGTGTTCGCAACGGCGGGCGTGCCGCTGTAGTACATCGTGAACGTCGCGCCCTGCGTGACTGCGGGAGCCTTCACCCAGACGAGAGACTCGCCTGCTGGATTCCACGTGTCGATCTCGAACGGAATCGCATTGCCCTGAGCGTCGGCGAAGCGGATGTCGCTGCCGTCGGCCTCGCAGTCGGAGTAGAGGAAGCCTGCCGGGCTGTCAGCCGCGATCCTCACGAGAACCGGCATTCCGCCGAGCGACTGGGCGCCGTCGTAGGCGACGGTGAACGTCACCTTCTTGGCGAAGCTGCCAAGCCCTCCGACCTGCGACGCTGTGCCTTTCGTCCTGAACGAGCCCGCCAGCGACGTGCCGACGGGATAAGCGGCGTTGTTGGAGACCGAAAGTTCGTAGAAGTACGCCGTGCCCGCCTCGAGATTCTGGACCGAGTAGGAGAACGCGTCGCCAAGGCCAAGCCCGTTCGCGATCTTAGTCGCCGCGCCAAGGCTGTCTGCGGACGCGCCGACGGCAAGATACACATCGCAGGCGGTCGCGCCGATGCCGACTGTTGCGATTGCGCCCGAAACCGCGGCGCTCGTCTCGGCAGGCGCCGCCGCAACGCCGGCAAGCGTCGGCATGATGGCGGCGGTCAGTATCTCGCCGAAGCGCGGAGCAAGGCAGATCTCGTTGTACGTGTCGTTCGGATGCCCGAAGCTTGCGTCGGGATAGCGGTCCCAGTCGATCGTGAACTGTCTGGCGAAGGAGCCCTCGGCCTTCGTGTTCACTTCGATCTGGTGGAAGTCCATCGGATCGTCCGGGTTCTCGGTGAGCCAGTCGTGGAACTCCACGCCCCGGGCCGCCGCGACCGCGCGAAGCGTCTCGTTGGCGCGGACGTGGTTCTGCGGATGGGCGTTGCAGTAGTAGAGGCCGCCGACGAGGACGAGCTTTGCGGAAGGCGCCTGGGCCTGGACAAGATCGATGGTCCTGTTGACGTAGGCCGCAAGCGTGTCAGTGGACGAAAGGCTGTCGGTCGGCGAACCGGCCGCTTCGTCGGAGGCCGCCTGCGAGCCATCGTTCACGGAGCCGAAGATGGTGACTACGTCAACGTCCGAAGGAATCGGGTTCGCCTCGATGCGCTGGCAGAACGCATTGCCGTTCGCGCAGCCGCTCTTGTACCCAGTGCCGCCGACGGCGTTCGTGTAGACGACCTGGATGCCGGTGTCGCGCGAGAGATAATGGTAGTACTTCACGACGGCGTCGTTTGCGGTCGGATGCACAGGATCGGAGAGCGAATCGCCGATCACGGCCCACTTGTAGCGCGCCCACTCCCCTTCCTGCTCCGGCTGCGGCTCAGGACCAGGTCCAGGACCAGGCCCAGGAGTCACCTCGCCTGCATATTCGAAGCAGCCGATAGACGGGGTCGATGCGAACGCAACGCCGTCAAGGTCGGTGCCGATGCCCGCGTACGTCGCGCCAGCTCCGATCGCCGACGAGCCGGGCGCAAGGCGGTAGTCGCCGTTGGCGGCGTTGACAAAGGCGGGCGAGCCGCCCACGATGCTGTTGGAGACCTGGACGGCCGATGCGACAGCATCGTTCAGGAACGCCATGTTCCCGTCAGACGACGCCGTGTTGTCGGCGACAATGCAGTTCTGCAGGGATACGCCGGTCTGGGTAGTGTAGACGCCACCGCCGACGCCCGAGCCGGTGACCGAATTGCCGACAATCGTGCTGTTGCGGACGGCAACAGTCACGCGGCCAACATCCGTGCTTCCGTCCGCAATCTTCTTGTACACTACGCCGATGCCCGCTCCGCAGCTCGAGCTGCCGACGGTGTTCCCGCTTACGAGGCATGCGTCGATTTCGACCTGAAGCCCCTGTGCGCCCGGGCGAATGCCGATGCCGCCGCCGACGCTGCCAAGATTCGCTCCGGCCGAGTTCCCGGACACAATCGTGTGGTCGATCCTGACGGTTCCGGTGCCCCATATGCCGATGCCGCCGCCCGTGCTGTTCTTGTTGTAGTTGTTCGTGATGCAGCACCACGAAATCGTGCCGCCCTCGCCACCAGTTACGGCAACGGCGCCGCCGCAGTACTGTCCGGTGCCGACCTTGGCGCCGGTGATGGCCATGTGACCCAGCGTGGAGCCGTCGCTGACCGTAGCAACGCGACTGTAATCCTTGTCCGCAGTCCCCGTGTACTTGAGAATCGTGTTGTCCCAGCCCTGTCCGACGACAGTCACGCCGCCCGTGACCATCAGCTGGGACTTGACCTCGAACACGCCTTCTCCAAGAGTCACGATTCCCTGGACCGGTGCCGCCGCGTCAATCGCGGCCTGGATTGCGGGCGCGTTGTCGTCGCCGTCTGGAAGAATCGCGTCGCCAGGCTGCACCGGCGCTGCCTGCGTCCTGAAGCTGCCGCTCGTCGCCACGCCCTTCACCGTCTCGGCGTTGTTGGAGACGGAAAGCGCGTAGTAGTATGTCGTCCTGGCGTTCAGGCCGGCGATCTCATGGCTGAACGCGCCTGTGACGCCCTCCGCAATCTTCGCTGCCGCGCCAAGGCCGTTAGCGCTCGTGCCGTAGGCGAGATAGACGTCGCAAGCAGTCGCGCCGTTGCCAAGCGATGCAATGGAACCGGAGACCGTCGCGTTCGAGATCGCAGGCGAGACCGTCACCGTGCCGAGCACAGGCAGGGCTCCCGGTTCTTCGGGCACGGCCTGCGTCGTAAAGCTGCCGCTCTTCGACGCGCCCTTGACCGTCTCGGCGTTGTTGGAGACGGAAAGCGCGTAGTAGTAGGTCGTTTCAGCCGTCAGGTTTGGAATGACGTGGCTGAACGAGGCAGTCACGCCCTCGGCAATCTTCGTAGCTGAGCCAAGATTGTTCGCGCTCGTGCCGTATGCGAGATAGACGTCGCAGGCCGTCGCGCCGGTGCCGAGCGAAGTGATCGAGCCGGAAATCGTCGCGTTGGTCGAAGTCGGCGACACCGTCACCGTGCCAAGGACAGGCGCGGTCTGGGCGGACTGGCCGCCCGACGGCGACGTGCGGATGTTCGTCTGGTGAAGCTGAACGACAGGATACTCGACCGGATACGGATATGATAGGCTCGTTCCGCCGACGCGAACCTCACGGAGGAGGTTGCTGTCCGTGTCGACAACGAAAATGCTGAAATGGTAGGCCCGGTCCGTTCCGAGCACATGGTTCTTCGGCTTGCTCGGCTCGTTCACGGCGTAGGCGCTCGCGACAGCTACTGCTGAAGCCCAGACCGTATTGCCGGGATTTGCATCCTGATCGGCCTTGGACGATAATTCCTTCTCGTTCGTGAAATGAAAGTGCGCGGCAACGAGCCCGAAGAATCCCATGCCCTTGTGCGTGCCGAGGTTCCAATTGCCGTTTATGTACCCGTACTGAAGGTCGGCGGCGGCGCCGCGTCCCGAGAAACCACTAACCTGTTCCTCCGCTCCGTGCGCGACCATGCCCATGACGGTGTTCTCCGGCGTGAGCGCTGGGTCGACGAGATTGCCGGAAGCGTCATAGAACTGCGCCGCGTCGTAGGCGCGGTATTCGGAGTTGCCGCCCACAGCTTTGTCGTAGAGACTCACGCAGGCGATGCGCACGTTAGGGCCGCCGGACGCGAGGAGGCGGCGGAAATCGAGGTGGTAGGAATTGCCATTGAAACGCCCCGTAACGTTATTGCCAAGCTTCGCGTTCGCGAGGTCGCGGTGATAGGTGACGTCAACACCTCGTGCATGCGCTGCAGAGGCAGACGTGTTGAAGTTGGTGAGCACGTACGCCCACGCCGCGTCCGACATGTGCATATTGCCGCCGTTGAGCGAATAGTTTCGCTCGTGGTTGCCGTCGACCGTGAAGAGCGGAACGCTCGTCGGGATGTGCTGGTCGAACATCGCCTTCACGTTCCATATCTCGTTCGTGTACTCGGCTTCCGTGAGGCCGCGGTTCTTCGCACCGCCGTTGTAGATCGGCGCAGTCGACATGTCGCCTCCATTGATGACGGCGTCGAGACCTGCATCCGCCGCGACGGAACCGAGAAGCCTGATTGACTGCTCCGCCTCCGTGAGACAGCCCGCCGAGCCGTACCAGTAGGTCGTTACCGGATTGGTCGCTGCGTCGTCTCCGGGCACGCGCTTGCACTTGTGGATGTCGGAGATCATCGCGAACGAGATGTACTTGCGCTGGCCGGTGGCAGGGTCGATCGGGTTGACCTGATTGACCTTGTCCAGTATGTCGGCGCGCAGGCTGGCCTCGATCGTGGCCACGTCGTCGCAGAACGCCGCGCCCGAAAAACCGGCCAAAGTCGCAAGAATCAGACTGCTTGCTTTCATGGTGATATGCCTTCCTTTGAGTGTTTACTTGAAAATGAGGAGCGTTCCGAGGTTGATCTTCTCGACCGTGCCGGCGGTCACGAACGACTCGCCAGCCATCGCGGCGTATTCCGCGGCGATCCAGTCGGCGGACTTCGCGGACTTAAGAAGACGTACCTCGTCGATCCATCCGTTCCAGGCCTGATTGCCTGACGCGCCGCTTGCGATGCTGGTGTTGTTGCCGAACACAAGCGGATAGTCGTTGTCCGTCGCCGCGACTGTTGTTCCAGACTTGCACAGCGCCCCGTTCTCATAGATAGAGCACGTCCTGTTGTCGAAGACAAAAGTCACATAGACCCAATTATTGGTGAAATGCGCTTTCATTTCCGTAGCGCTATCAAGTCTAACGCGGAAACCGTTGTCAGAGCCCTTGGAACCACGCGCGGCAACCTTCGGATCATAATTGTTTGAGCCGATCAACGAGACGAACGAACCCTGATCGTCTTCACGCTCGTCCGGGCGTTTGAAGAACATTTTGTCGTAGTTGTAGTGCCAGTTCTGGTGCTTGAACCAGCCCGAGATGGTGAAGACGCTGTTCCCGTCGAGCGGAGAGTCGGCGCCCGCGTCGTTGACCCACACGCCGCCCTCGTTGAAGTTGCCGTTGTTCCAGTCTGCGGAGTCATTCACCCTGAACGACTTGCCGAAGCGTCCAGCCTCGTCAGGAATGGACATCAGAGAGAGGTGCCCGTCGATCCCCGTCGCAGCCGTGGAGTTAGGGTAGCTGCCCTGGGAATGCTGGGTCATGTCCGTGCCGAGGTCGTTCAGGTGCCAGACGCCGGAGTAGTCGCTCCATACTGCGGACGGAGTGTTCGCGACGGCGGGATTGCCGCTGAAGAGCATCGTGAAGGTCGTGCCCTGCGCGACCGACGGCACCCTCACCCATATGAGCGACTCGCCGGACGTGTCCCACGTGTCGATCTCGAACGGAATCGCATTGCCGTGGGAGTCCATGAAGCGGATGTCGTTTCCTCCCGACGCGCAGCTTGAGTAGTCGAACCCTGACGGACTGTTCGCGGACAGCTTCACTAGGACCGGCATGGCGGAATCCGGGTTCGCGCCATTGTATCCAATGGTGAAGGACACCTTCCGCTTGAACTCTCCGAGCCCGCGCGGCGGAAGCACGTCCGCGTACGCAGACACTGCGCCAAGGGCGCCAAAACCTACTGACAGCAACGTCGACAAAAGATACTTGTTCATAGTGTTTTTCCCTTTCATTAACTTGCCTCCGAGAATCTGCCACAATTATAACAAACGGGCTTTTGCCAGACAATTATACGCGAGTATCAAATCGTGTATACGAACGTATACTGCGAAATCGCGCGTTTTCGGCCCTCGTCATATTGCAGTATTGAAGTTAATTGTGTATACTTCTTGGCACATGTCAGCAGCGTCCGTCACATCCGCGTTCCTGCTCAGCATCGCCGCCTCGGCGATGCCCGAGGGCGCGTCCCTTCACTCCGCAGCCGAACTGAACGACTTCGCCGACGACCCGCGCCGCCGCTACACGCCTTTCTGCATAACCGGAACGGTGCAGTCAGTCACCGCAACGTCTGGAAGCTTCCTGATCCTCAGCGACGACACGGGCTGGGTCGAGATACGCAACATGTCCGACTACCGTCCCGCGCCTGGCGAGAAGATCGCGCTCTCCGGCCGAGCCCACATGTCCACGCACCAGGAGATCGACATCATCGCCAGGGACATCGAGCCAGTGGGCGCCGACGCCGTGGCGCCTCCGCTCGAGCTTGCGCTGAGGGACATAAGCGGGGGCAAGCACCATCTGCGCACGGTCGTGACGGAAGGCATCGTCATAGACACCTTCCCGGACGAAATCGACTCGCGCAACCAGTTCCTGCTGCTCAAGGACGCCGAGGACGTGCTGCCGGTGGCGCTTCGCGTCGAGCCAGGCGTGGACTCCGGCCTTGAATCACTTCGCGACGCGCGCGTGCGGATCACCGGCCGGTTCATGCGCACCGTCAGCGGCAGCCGCAAGTTCTCAGGTCCCTTCATCTCCGTCGACAGCCGCGACTCAATAACCGTCTTGGTCCCGGCCCTAGAAGATCCCTTCGCCGCGCCGCCGCTTGAGAAGGCGCTCTACCGCACTCCCCGCGAGATCGCCAAGCGCGGCAAGCGTACGGTGAGCGGCGAAGTCCTCGCGGTATGGAGCGGCAACCGTCTTATGGTGCGCACTTCCGACGGCCGCATCGTCAACGCGACGCTCGCGCACGGCCAGTCAGCGCCAAGGCCAGGCGAGTCCGTGACAGCCGCAGGCTATCCGGAGACCGACCTGTTCCACGTGAACCTCGCGCGCGCCATCGTCCGGCAAGAGCCGCGCCGCCCGACGCCTCAGCAGGAAAGCGCGATAACCGACCTCTCGACCGTATTCGGCGGCAGCGGCGGGCCGAACGCCATCGATCCGGCGAGCCACGGACGCCTGATGAGGCTGCGCGGCAAGGTGCTGGGCGTGCCCTCGCCCAACGCGTCAGGGCGCCTTCTTCTCTCATGCGGCCCCTTCGAGCTGCCGGTCGACCTCGGCCAGAGTCCGAAGGCCGCCGAGGGCTTAGCGCTTGGCACAGAGCTGGAGGTCTGCGGACGATGCCTGCTCGAAATAGACAGATGGAGCCCCGACGACATATTCCCGAGAATCAGGAACCTTGTCGCGGTGATCCGCTCGCCTGAAGACCTCCGGATCATTGCCCGTCCTCCTTGGTGGACGCCTCTCAGGCTTCTCGTCGTCATCTCCATACTGTTCGCCGCGCTGGTCGGCGTATACATCTGGAACCGCTTCCTGCAGAAGCTCGTCAATCTGCGAGGGCGCGAGCTCTACCGCGAGCAGGTCGCCCACGCAATCGCCGAGTTCAAGACCGACGAGCGCACGCGCCTCGCCGTCGAACTGCACGACTCGCTCTCCCAGGCCCTTGCCGGGGTCGCCTGCCATGTCGCGGCGAGCGCAAAGACTCTGGACAGGAACCCCGCCGTCGCGAAGCGCTGCATAGAGACGGCGGACAAGATGCTCAACTCGTGCCGAACCGAGCTGAGGCAGTGTCTCTTCGACCTCAGAAGCGACACGCTTGAGGAGACCGACTTCTCGTCTGCCATCCGCAAGACGCTGGAGCAGCTCGACGGAAACGCCGCGATAAGCGTCCGCTTCAACGTCCCGCGCCGTCGGCTCAAGGACACTACCGCCCACGCCATACTCGCCATAGTCCGCGAGCTGACGGGCAACGCGATCCGCCACGGCGCCGCCTCGGAGGTCATGGTCGCCGGATGCATCGACTCCGGACGCATACTCTTCTCTGTAAGGGACAACGGATGCGGCTTCACGCCCGAGAGCTGCGACGGGCCTCTTCAGGGGCATTTCGGCATCGAGGGCATACGCAACCGCCTTGAGAAGCTGAACGGAACGCTTCACATCGAATCCAGGCCCGGGCACGGCGCCAGGGCCGTCGTCACCATACTCCTGCCGCCAAACCACAACCAGAAGGCGAACACTCCATGAAAAACCCGCAAATCAGAATCCTGCTGGCCGACGACCACATGCTCATGCGCATGGGGCTCTCCACGCTCGTCGCCTGCGAAGAGGACATGAAGATCGTCGGAGAGGCGAGAAACGGCAGGCAGGCCGTCGAGCTCGCGCATGCGCTCAAGCCCGACATCGTCATCATGGACCTGATGATGCCTGAGCTGGGCGGCGCCGAGGCGACAAAGCTCATACACGAAGCGTATCCAGAGATCAAGATCATGGTTCTCACGTCCTTCGGCACGTCGAAGGAGATGTCCGACGCAATCACCAACGGCGCGGACGGCGCCTTGATGAAGGACACTGCGGCGGAAGACCTGATCAGCGCCATACGCTCCATCATAGCCGGCGAACGCATCATCCCGGACAGGCTGCTGAGGCAGGCGGAGGAGGACAACGTCTCGCCCAAGCTCTCCGAACGCCATCTCGAGATACTCTCATCCATAGCCAGAGGCCAGTCGAACTCCGACATCGCCAAGCAGTTCGGGCTTTCCGAAATATCGATCAAGAAGCAGCTGTCAAAGATATTCGAGAGCCTCGGCGTCTCAAACCGCTCCGAAGCCGTGGCACTCGCCCTTCGCAAGCAGATGCTCAAGACCTGACCCGGAGCAGACGGCGCGAACATCCTCTCGCAGACTTCCTTGCCAAGGGACTGTCCGTTTTGTGGTATAATATAGGCTCCAAAACGAAGCGGAATCCGGAAAGCCCTGTGAAAACCAGGCACTGTCGCGCAGCCGTAAAAGTCGGAATGCGGAGTCCGCCCCACTATCAGTCAAGTACCCTCGCATGAGGGGGAAAGAGGAAGAATGAACAAAATGACACTTGCGGCGGCTGCCGCTTGCACGGTGTGCGCGACGTCGTACGCCGAGACGAACGACGCCGAAACGGCGACGGCGGAGCTTCCGCGCGTCGTTGTCGAGGCTAGCCGCACGGGAAAGACCGCGGCCGACATCCCGACGTCCGTGCTGGTGCTGGACCGCAGCGACATCGAATCTAGCGGGGCGAAGAGCCTTGCGGAGCTGTTCGAGCGCAAGATGCCGTCGCTCAACATCACGCGTACAGGCGCGGGCAACCCGGCCCTGACGCAGGTGGCGATGCGCGGATGGGGCGAAAACGGCTTCGGGCGCACGCTTGTGATGGTGGACGGCCGTCGGCTCAACTTCGCGGACATGTCGGCGCCGATGCTCTCGCAGATCGACCTGGGCTCGGTGCAGCGCATCGAGGTGCTCCACGGTTCGCAGTGCGTCCTGCACGGCGACGCGGCAAGCGCCGGCGCCATCAACGTCGTGACAGGCCCTGACGACTACGACGAGCACGGGCGCGCCGAGGCGCATGTCGGCAGCCGCGGCACATATGGCGCCGGAGCGTCCTTCAGAGGCGGCGACCAGGAGTCTGGCGTGAAGTACTGGGCGAACGCGGCGTGGGACCATTCCGACGGATACCGCGACAACGGCGGCTGGCAGACCTGGAACGCCGGCGGCGGACTGAAGAAGGAGTGGGAGAACGGCTCGTTCCTGCGCGTCGACTCGTTCTTCAACGACAGCGACTACGGCCTGCCCGGCTATCTGCAGGCGTCCGAGTGGAAGACGCACCGCTCGTCCACGGCGACGCCTGGCGACTGGTACAGGCGCAGGACCGCGGGAGCCAACCTCTCGATGGAAGGCGTCGCGTCCGAGGAAGTGCGCCTGCGCCTCGACGCGGGCGTGTCGCGCAGCAAGATGAAGACGCGCTCCCACTTCACCGGCTCTTACACCGACTACGACCCGAACAACTTCTGGGCGCCGGCCAACGTGACGTGGTCCGACGACTTCCGCCAGTGCTACGACCTCTGGTCGTTCGACGTCACTCCGCAGCTCATGTACGACACCGAGGCGTTCGGCCTTGGCAGCGAATTCGTGTCCGGCGCGTCGTACCGCCACGACCGCCTGCACGGAAGGACGAGGGACGGAATGTACTACCTGCCCGACTTCTGGGGCTCGAGCGGCATCACGGGCAGCAAGTACGAGTACACCCGCAGCACGATGGCGTTCTTCGCCCAGGAGACGCTCCACCTCTGCGAGACCGTCGCGATCGAGGGCGGCGGGCGCTACCAGCGCGCCTGGGACGAGAACACCTCGCTCGTCAGCCCGCGTCGCGTTTCCGACATGTACGCCGCTGACGCCGCGCTGCTGTTCACTCCGTTCGACGACTTCAAGAGCTACGTGCGGTTCAGCCGCTTCTTCCGCAGCCCGTTCCTCGACGAGAACCCGTACGCCAACTACAAGGCCCAGGAGATTCTGCGTCCCGAGACCGGCTGGAGCGTGAACGCCGGCTTCGACTGGAAGATCGGCTATGGCCTTTCGACCTTCGCCGACCTCTTCTACACCAAGACGAACCACGAGATTCTCTACGACAAGTTCTTCTGGGGCACGAACGTCAACGCGCCGTGCCACGTCGTGCGCGAGGGCTTCTCGCTCGGCGCGTCGTGGGAGCGCGAGAAGACCGCGGGCGTGACCGTCGCGTACACGTTCGTCGACGCCGAGTTCGACGGCGGCGTCTACGACGGCAAGGACGTGCCGATGGCGCCGGAGTCCACGCTCGTCGCATCGGGCCGCGTCTGGATCTGGGACGAGTGCTTCGTGTTCGGCGGCTACAGGTTCGTCTCCTCGCGCAGGGCGTACTCCGACTTCATGAACGAGGGCGACAGGCTCTCCTCGTACAGCCTCTTCAACATAGGCGTGCAGTACGCCCCCGACTTCCTGAAGGGTCTCAAGGCCACCTTCTCCATCGACAACCTCCTCGACCGCCACTATGCAGACTGCTCGGTCAGAGGCACTGCCGGACAGGAGGTCTACTACCCTGCAGCCGGCCGGACGGTCATGTTCTCGATCGGCTACGAGTTCTGACATGTCCCCAAAGGCGTCATCCGGCCCTGGCGGTTTCGCGAGGAACGCAATCGTCATGTTCCTCGCCCTGAGGGCCGGGGACGCCGTGAATCTCGCGGCCGGCATGTGGTTCGTGCCGCGATACGTCTCGCCGGAGGACATTGGCGCAGTCCTTCCGGTCACGTCGTTCGCGACTTTCCTGTCGCTGCCCATGTTCGCCTTCGCAATGACGGTGATGAAGGAGTCCTCCTGCCTTGCCGCAGGCGGCGAACGCGGCAAGGTGAAGTCGCTCCTTTCCGGCGTGTTCGCCGCGGTCGGCGCGATTCTTGCGCTGGTGCTCGCAGTGGCCGCGATTGCGACGCCGAGGTTTCTTGGCGCGATGAGGGTCTCCGACGCATCCGTCGGAATGCTCGTCGTGTCCGCGGCGTTTCTCGGCTGCGTCGCGCCGGTCTACACGGACGCGCTGCAGTCGCTGAAGAGGTTCGGCGCGCTGGCGACGGTTGAGGTCGGCGGCGCCGCGGTGCGCTTTCTCACGATGGCGGCGGTCATGCCGTTCAGGGCGCTTGCCGGCTACTTCGCCGGACAGGCCGCGTTGCCGGCGTTTCGCATGGCGGCGAGCGTGGTCGCGCTTCGCAAGGAGCTTTCGGCGCCTGCAGAGCCTTTCTGGAACAAGGAGTCCTCCCGCCGCATCGCGCTGGCGTTCCTCGCCGTCGCGGCGTATCAGTGCTTTCCGATGGCCGCTTCGCTCGTCGAGCAGTCGATTCTGCGAACTGGGCTTTCCTCGTCCGATTCGGCCGGCTACTACATGATCTCTCGGTTCTCCGACTTTCTGCACTATCTGACGTTTCCGCTGATGATGGTGATGTTTCCGTACACTGCCGAGGCGGCGCGGCGCAACGGCTCCACTCGCCCGTTCGTGCTGAAGTGCTCGGCGGCGGCGCTGACCGCGGCGGCGGCAATGGCCGGCCTCTACGCGCTCTTCGGGGTCGAGCTGCTCTCGCTCATGCCCCACGGCTCGGACTATGCGGACTATGCGCGCCTGATGCCATGGCTTGTCATCATCACCGTGCTTACAACGTGCCAGGTGTTCTACACGAACGCCGAAGTGTCCGCCGGAAGATTCGGCTTTCTCATGTGGCTCATTCCGCTGCACATCGCATATCCGGCGCTTCTCTATTTCGCGTCGTCCTTCGGATTCGTCACGACGCTTGACGGCATTCTCGTCTGGTTCGGCGCGGCGTCGGCGCTGAGATTCGCCTTCGCGGCACTGGACTGCCTCCATTTCTGAGGCCTAGGGCGGAAGCCTCGTTTCCATAGGCGTCGCCTATGAGGAAACGCCGGCAATTCCGATTATTCCGCGCGACCGCATCATGATAGAATATGCGGCGTCGACTGTCAATGGAGGCGTCGACGAAAACGAAAGGAATCTAGACATGAACAACAGCATAATCAAGCTCACAGCCATTGCCGAAATCGCCGCCGCAGCGAACAGCCTTCTCGCAGGCGTTCCGCTAAACAACCTTCAGGGCTCCGGAGGCATCGCGTTCAACCCGTTGGCGTTCACAGCCGGCCTGCCATGGGACGGCGAAGGCAACGACACGCTGAACCAGATCGTCTCGAAGCCGCAGGTCGGCGCCTGGTACGTGAACCTTAACGACGCGGACATAAACTGGTGGGCGGGTTCCGCCGCGGCCACATTCTTCGGCAGGCTCGAGCTCTCGTATGGCTACGGCTTCGTCAACGCGCACAGATACGGCGACAGGTCGATTGAGACGCACAACCTCGGCGCAAAGGTTCGCCTGCTGGACGAGAACGCGTTCGACACGTCATGGGTCCCGGCGTTCGCTGTCGGCGGCGTCTGGAAGTACACCAACTCCAAGACGGTCGACGCCCTCGGCCTTGACGACAACGGATTCGACGTCTACGCCGTGGCCTCGAAGCTGATAACCGAAACGCCCGTCCCCGTTCTTCTCTCCGCCGGCCTCATCTACACGGACGAAGTCGTCTACGGAGTCGTCGGGCACAACGACTACGACCTTGCGGCATTCGGCAACATCGACATCCTTCCCGCGAAGAACGTGGCGATCGGCCTTGAGTACAAGCAGGGCGCCAGCGTCGGCGACGGAATCCGCAACCACGACTACTATGACGGACACGTCGCGTGGTTCGTGACCGACAAGCTCACTCTCGTCGCGGCCTTCGCCGAGACCGGCGGCAAGGACAAGTTCTATCGCCGCGGCTCCACGAGCGACCTCGGCATCGGCTCCGGCCTCGTCCTCAGCGCGCAGTACCAGTTTTAATCCTTAACCGGAGAAATCAAGAGCCAGCCGCCCGTCTTGCTAAAGACGGGCGGCATTTTCCGCTCCTCAGGGACAGCTCAACACATATACGATTACATCAAACACAAGGATACATGCGGTCATTTTGCGAGCAAGACGTTTGTTGATTTCACATGCTGCCATATAGATAGCGCATGCACCAGCGAGCGCCAACAAGATTTTTCCCTCGTGTACTATTACTATGGCAGATCCGATTAAGTATCCTACAAATAGAATCGCTAAACAAATTATCTGCCTACGTTCTTTCATTTTCAGTCTCCAAAAGTAGCCCAGATCGCCGCATCTATCCCGAAACCAACTCTCACAAAGAGATAATGGATTGAAACGCGGAAGCGCAACGGATTGAAAGGCTACGACGCATCCGATTGACACGACAACTTCCATCCGATTGAAGTTTGGGGTCAAAAGGGGCAGAGCTTATTGATACAGTTCTATTGATACAGTAACTCATGCTAGCTTTTACTCCTGCCTCTACGCGACGCATCAGCGCAACCGCGCGGTCCTTCTCCTCGTCGTCGAGGAAGAACGCACGGTGCGCAAGCCGGCTGACAAGGTGATAGCACCTGTTCTGCTCGATAACCCTGTTCTTTCCCATGTGGGCATTATACCAAAAACTCGGCTACTGTATCAATTTTACTGTATCAATAAGCTCTGACCCTTCATTCTCCGCGCCCCGCCAAGACGCTCCGGCGTCCGATTCCCTAACGCGGTCGCCGCGCCAGGCTATTTCAACGGAGGACGTTCAACATCCGCTTTCAACGTCTCCACTGTCACGCCTGAACTCTTAGACGCTTCGTTGGTTGAAATTGCATAAGACATCAGGAATCCTGTTGATCTCGGCCACGACGTCCACCCATATCCAAGGGATCCCTCTGGCGAGAACGGGTCTAAGATCTCGATAGTCGCTGAGAACGGGCGCATGGCGTCCGAGGCAGAGAACGAGTTTTCGTCAAAGACAAACGAGCGAACCGTCTGATGGCCCCTGCTAAGTTCATTCGTATTCAAGAGCCCCATGCGAATCTGGAAGGTCGGCCCTGTCCATGGTCCAGAGGACATTCCAAAGTCGCTCCTCTCGCGGTCGAGCCCTTGCAGGCAGAACGGCGCATACACCGACCTGGTTATGTCGTTCGAGATGTAGAGCGTGACATCTATCTGCGTGTTTGTATACTGCGCCATATCACCCATGTACATGTGAGATTCTTCGTACGCGTTCGGACGGAAGCCGGTGAACCCGTGCCTGAGCCACCACACCTTCTCCAGATTGAAGTCGTTGAACGGCGGTATGTTCAGGAAATACATGTCGAGGAGCGACATCGGCGCGCCAACATCGTCGCTGGAGTTTAGACTCGCCTGCCATGCAAGGCGGATGTCGTCCGCCGACTTATCGGGCCAGTTGTCAAGCAGCCACTCCGCCACCGACGGCGTATACGGACCGTCCATTTCGATGTACGCTCCAAGCGCAGAGTCGCAGCCCGCCTCCGCCACCACGTCGCAGCACTTGCCTGTCGGGGCGAGTGTGTAGACGTAGTCGGATCTGTTACGCGCCTGATGCGTCGCCACAGTCACGCCGTCAACCTTCAGCGTCGCGAGTTCGTACCACGGGTCTGCACTGTACGTTATGTTCGTTGTCGATCCCTGCGGCAAAACGATCTGCATAACGAGGTTCGTCTCGGCTCCGCACTTCTGATGCAAGTGATCGCCGCTCACGCGCAGCGTCACCATCGAGCCCGTGACGTTCGGCTCCAAAAGCCAACCTGAAGGAATCATCTGCACGCGTCCATCCTGCGTGACATTCGCGCGTCCAGGCGTGAACACAAGCTTGGGCGTCCACGTCCCCGCCCTTCCAGGCTCAAGCCCGGCCACGCCCACAGCACCCGTTATGACGCCTGCGGACGCAAGGCGCACTCCGTCATCAAGCCGCGACAGCTCGTTCGTGACCGCGATGAACCTGTTCGGCGAAGGCACCGCCGCGTCGAGCCTCGCCAGAAGGTTCGTCGCATCGTACATGTAGCGGTAGGACACCGTCTGACGGATCGTGTTCGTGCCGCCGATGACGAACTGATGCTCGACAACGCCAGTCGGCCTCACCAGCTCAAACTGGAACGGATGCGAGAACGATAGCGATCCTAGACGCACGGAGCCTGGTATGCTGCCTTGCGACCATGTGCCGTCTGCCACGACCAGGCTTCCGCTCGCATCACGCAACGTACCTGACGAAGCCGTCGCAGGACTCACAAGCACCCTAAAATCGAAACCGTTCACCACATTGGGAGAAGGTTCTTTCTTGGGTGGCACCATACCCTCACCTACTCCAAACGTCGCAAGCGTCAGTTTGTTGGTGTCCGCATCCGTGACTACAAGTTTCCACCCGGTCATGTCTGCGCCCGACGGCACGCAAAGCTCGATGAACTGATGATCCACCGGCTCCACATATCCGCCACTCTCAATTCCGTCGCCGTCATTGTAGTTAACCTCGTTGATCCATGCGCGGCCCGGGCTCACCGTGTCGAGAAGCGTGTAGGCCGAGAACTTCGTACTGTTCTTGTAGCCGCCCTTCTCCGCGTTTAGATCGACCGGCCAGTACCAGTCGGGCTGTCTCCAGTCGGTCTTCGTCTCAAGAGACTTCGTGAACTCTCGTCCGTCTTTGTTCCAATACTTTACCGTGATCTGGTACTGAATCACCGAGCCGCCTTGTGCGACCGGAGCGACCAGCGTATCGGGAACGCTTTCGAGACTGCGGAAGATAAGGTCGGCAGGATCACCCACCTGCACCAGCTTCACAGGCGCACTTCCCATTTCTCTCCAGTTTTCGTAGCCCCACGGACTGTCACCAGTGAAGTGCGTGAAATAGACCTCGAAGCCGCGGTCAGTGTCGATTTCGTCCGTAAACCGTCTCAGCTGAAGTTGCGTCTGCACGCCCCAGCTCTCGCCAACGATCGGCTGCTCGTCAGGGCTCATGATGTCCTCCACGGGCTTCGCCAGCATAAGATCGCGACGGAATGGCCTCGCGTACAAGAATGTGAGCGACGGCGCTTTCTCACCAACCACGACCTCGTCGATAATCACGCGATCGACGGTTGCGACAGGGTTCGCCCCCTTTATCGCCGCATCAGAGACTTCCAGTTTGATCGCCGAGTAGGTCTCTCCGTTCGACTGCCATGTGAAGTCCCTGAACTCTGAACTCGTCACATAGTTCGTCTGCAGGACCTGCCATTCGCTGGAAGTAGAGTCTGTCGAGCCGTAGACAATGATTCTGCCAGCCGACATTGTATCCGGTATGTTGTTTGTCGACCACAGCCTCGCCTTATAGCTCAGAGTCCCAGCGCAGCTTACGCCCTTGAACGTGGGCGAGATCACGGCAGGGTAGTAGGCTCGGGCGACAGCAATGTCTTCGGACCAGACACCAGAAAGAGAGTTGTTGAGCGCACAGGAAAGTCCATTGCCAGTTTCGCCCTGAAGCGTAGTATCGGAGAGGAGCATCCTGCGCTCCGGATCCTCAGCATCGCCCAAGCATCTCATATTGTAGCCTATCCAGTTGCCATCGGAAAGCCCCGGCTCATCCGTCACCAACATCCCCGTTATCGTGATCTTCCCGTAGTCGACGTTCTGCTGCGCATTAGTTGCGACTATACTCGCCTGTCTGACAACCGACGTCGGCACGAAGATTCGGAACATTCCCTCTACGGGATCGTTCGGCTGGTTGTGCAGTCCGACGTACACCGTCTTAGTGCCGGAAGAGCCAAGATCGGCATAGGTATACTTCGCTATGGTCGTCCAAGCTTTATCATAATATCCGCTGGGCTCGCCAGGCTGAACACTACATATGGACTGATTGTAGCCATAAGAACCCGTGAGCGACCACACAACATCATTAGTCGCCATCTGCACCCATATCTCGGCGTTGGCGTCGGCATTCGCGTAGCTGAACGACACCTTGCCGAGACCTTGCAACAGCGGCCCGCGCACCGAGAACGGACGCTCGATGCTTCCGCGCGTCGGCTGGAGCGTTATCTCGTTGCGCTTCGCAACCGAGTTCGTTGCAACTATGCCCTGCGTGTAGACGAAGTCATCGATTTTGTAGTTAAGGTCCTCGTGATCGGGAGCCTGCCACTGCGTCTGCTTGATGTCGCTTACAACGAGGTCTATATTGTCCGGCCCCGTCTGAAGCCGCACATTCCACAGTCCAGACAAACGCAACGGGAATGTGCATTCCGTGAAGGCGTATCCGGAAACTTCCACTTCGCCGAATTTCCGCCATGCGCCGCCGTCGGCCGGCTGCAGGAGAAGCTGCAGCTTCTGAACTAGATCCGTCGGCGCCTTGAAGCCGATCCAACGGGCGTTATAGACGGCGTTGCTGTAGCACTCGCTACGTCCGGGAGCAGTCTCCCATAGGTCCGCCGATACGGATTCTCTGTCGTGGTCGCACGTACCAGGCAGCCCTTCCGCCTGCAGTTTGCTGGCCATGACTTGGAAAGTCTGGTTCAGGAAGTAGTTGCCGCCCGTTACTGTCGCCGTTGGACCCTGGACTGTGATGCCGGTGCTTAGGATCTTTTCGATGGTCGTGTCGTAGTGGAACGGCACGATGAACTCGGCAGGGCAGTCCTTGGACCCGACGCCGTAGGAACCCTCGGTGAGTCGGCTGGACTCAGTGTCGGTAAAGACAAGACCGTTGTAGTTCTTGGAGCCGCCAAGATACGTTGTGTCAATGTCGTCCGCTGTCCCGCTCGGATTGCCGATAGCCGAAAGTCCGCACACGATCTTCGTGGAGCTGGACGCCGAGGAGTCCACCGAAATCAGCATCGCATAATACTTGTTGCTCCCCTCGTTGCGGCTGCCGCGATCAGACCACATTACCACGCCGCTGACATCTTGTGCGCAAAGGCATTTTGAGGTCAACGCAGTGCCAGAGTAGCTCCACTTGTACAGCGAGAGCCTGACCGTCGGGCCGGAGAAGAGACGCTCGACGCGGAACTCGTAGCAGCCTTTTCCGGGGCGATAGTACGCGACGACCGAAGTCGACGCGCCGACCGTCATGTCGCCGGCGGCCGTACCCGCTGCGGCCGTGTGCTGGCTCATCGACGCAGGCACTACGAACGTGTAGTTCTTCTTGCGGAGGGCCTCGCCATGACAGGTAAACACTCCAAGGTCGGACATCGACTGTCCCACCCTCGCTGTCGCTTTCACCTCACCAATGCCGGAAGGCCTGTTGTTCTTAGTGAACTCGATGGACCCCATCCCCGTACCACGTATCTTCGCCGCTATGCCAGATTTCATCTGTTGTTCCCTAGCCGTATTCGCGGCAAACGCCGTCGACACGAACGTGACGGCGTTCGCGTTCCAGTTGTTAGGCGTCTGGTGCGTCTGGAAGAACTCCTCCTTCGGAAAGGCCGGGTCACTGTAGTTCGCGAGATAGAACGGCTCGTTCCAGTCGGACGTGGAATCCTCGTACTTACGCCAGCTGGACGTATCCATAACCAACGTCTTCATCGCAACGTCGTCGGCGCCGGTGTAGGGATAGGCCGCTTTGAAGACAGGATTCTCCATCGACGGTGTCCATGCGTCGTGCCAGTGGTTGAAGTTCTGGTACTCCGCGTGCAATACGCTCCAGGTGCCGAACTTCGTGTTTACATTGAACTCGAGGTAGTTGGTGTTGTGGTCGATCTCGAACGACTGCTCGCGACCACCATCGGAGAGAGCAACAAGGCTTCCGTCACACGGCAACGCGTTCACCGTTGCAGATTGGCCGCCCCACTCAACCGTCGCGCCCGAAAGCGAAGTCGCGCCGATCGCCGCTCGGTTGTGGCCGGCAATGCGGAACGTGCAAGTGCCGTTCGCGTCCTTCGGCACCGGGACAAGGGCTCGCCAGACGCCGTCCGAAACGAGCGTCATCGGATATGTACCGTCAATAGCGGTCTCTCCAGCTATCGCGACCGACAACTCCTCCCATTCGCTTTCGCCGTTCCTCAGACGGAAGAACCAGTCGGTGCCACAACTGGGCAGAGGCGTGGAACTGACAAGCCTGTTGGTGACAACGGCGACGTCCTCCTTGTAGCACGAAAGCCCTATGTCGAGGCCGGAATAGTCGGCGTACGAGAAATACGGAGCCTGCAGCTGCGTCTCGAACCAGAACTCCACGTCGCCAGCGGCCGAAGGCAGGTCAAGGGGCCTATACGAAACGAAGCCGTTCATCGGGTCGAGGTCAGCCATACGCCATTCCGTGAAGCTCTGGTTCAGGTAGCGCCAGCGGTAGTGCATCCGCGCGGCGGATACGAATGTCGCGGGATCCGCGTCGACCAGACCCGAGTTCTTGTGATACTCGACTGCCGCGCGAGCATGGCAGTTCGCCGCTCCGGCATGCGGGAACGGCACAGTAGTCGCGAGCTCCCATCCGAGCGTCTGCGGGCCCTTCTTTTCCCCGTCCCAGAAGCCCGTCGGCGACAGCTCCGCGCTCATCGCGGGATACGACACGAAGATGTTGTCGATAAGGATGAGGTAACTGTCCGGAACCTCATCCGAACCAGGCTTGCAATGTGACACGCGGCGGATACGGAAACGGGCCCTCTGTTTGTTCACCGGAACGTATATGCGGTAGAAATTGTCCAAGCGCCCACCAGTCGTTATGCTCAGATTGTTGGTGTAGACGCCTTCCTCCGGCGGCGTCACCGAAGTTCCGTCGACAATCGCAGGGTACATCTTGACCGGCACCCACTCCTTGATGTTGCCGTAGACGTCGCTCGCGTCCCCTGGATTGGCGCTCGTCTCGTCCGAAAGCGGTTCGCCCGTCAGCGTCTCCGTTGCGACCTCGACTACAATCTGGTAGCCGTTCTGATCCACACCGGCCGTCCAGCCATTCACCGCGTCAAAGTATATCGTGCCGACCCCATTCGTGTAGCAGGGCGAATACACCGCCGCGTCAACCGCATTGCGCATAAGGAGCTGGCCTACCTCAATCGGTCGCGCAATGAAATTATGATGTGCTGTTATACGAAGCGAAGTACTAGACCAAGGCAGATAATTCTGGCTCACGTACAAAGTCGGGTTTTGAGTAGTATCCCCAGGCTTAAACGTATTTCCATGACGGCAGTTGTCAAGATGCCAGAGTCGGCGATTGTAGTTCTGCGTCCAGAGAACCCAATTCGTTCCGGCTTTTCTGTTGTATGTGGTGTCGCTGAAAGTGTCGTCGCCAAAACACTGCCAGAATGTTGGGGAATTGGTAATTGCGCTATTACGATCGAGGCGGTCATACCAACCCTGATAGTCTATCTTGTTGCGTTTGCCCGTTTCGCCTTTGTCGTTGTTCATCAGGAGTACTCGACCTTCCGCGCTGTCGCCAAGGCTGTTGTACGGCTGGTGGCCGATTACCCTAAGGTCGATTTCGTACTTGATGGGCTCGTAGCCCTCGGCATCGGCCATCACGAAGACGGCGTGGTAAAGCCCCTCGCCGTTGAGCATGGAGACGTCGGTGAAATGGAGGTCCGGGGTCTTCGAGCTGTAGAAGTAGTTCGAAACGGTCGACCCGTCGGCAAGCTGGCCCATAGATATCTGAAGCGTCGCGGGATCGAAGCTACCGTCGTTTTCCCACTGCCTCGGCTGTATGTCCGGCTGAGTCTTCCAGTAATTGCGCTTGATTCCGTCAATGACGACAAGGCCAGGCTTCACGAAGTCCGCCTTCTTCACAGTGTCATACTCCGCCCTCTGGAAATCGGCGCTCCGCGTCAGCTTGCAGAGACGGAATTCGTCGAACTCGCCGCAGAATGAAGCGATGCTCTGGCTGCTCCCGACGAAATTGCCGAGAGAAATCACCTGGTCATTGTCCGTCGGCGCCTACGCACTGGAACTTGTCCTCGCATAGGCATCGGTCGAGCTGCCGCCTGCAACGGCAAGGGTTGTCCCGCCATAGCTGCCCGAGAAGTACGTCCAGCCACGCTGGACGAATGTGTCACCGCCTGCCGGGAAAACCGTAGCGCGGACTAAGATGCCTCCAGCGCCCTGACCGGTTATTGACCTGTCCTGCTGGTTGACGGTAATCGTCGGGTAGATCTCGAGATGCCACCCGTTCGGGGCATTAACGGCGGTCTTCCTCGTCGCTAAGATCTTCGTGTTCCTGTTGTTGCTCACATCTCGGTTCGTGTTCTCCTTGAACCAGCCGGACATGGTGAAACTGCTTCCGAGCTGAAGATTCGCCGAATTTTCTATCTCGAGGCGCGGACCCCTTGACAGCTTTGTCCTGGTGATCTGACGAGACCTGCCGACAATGCCGTCTGCGCTGATCATCTCGTTTATCCAGGTCGCCGTGCCGTAGTTCTTTGGGCTCGCGTCGTATCCGTTGCCCGTTGCATCGGACGACCTGGTGGTACCCGCTGCTGAGGCCGAAATCTCCTCGTTGAAATGCCAGACGCCGTAATAGTCTTCCCAGACGCCTTCCTTGTTGCTGCCGGTGGCCTCCTGTCCGTCCCTGAGATGCCACCACATTGTTATCTTGGTCGCCGTGCCCTTCAGCTCGGGTATCTTCACCCAGACAAGCGACTCGCCGGTGACGTCCCACGTGTCCACATCGTAGTCGAGCATGTCGTTTCCGATAGTGAAGGCAATCGCCTCGCCGTTTATGCCTGCGCGCTCGTACTTGAACCCTGGCATGGAAGACTCGGATATCCTCACCAAAAGCGGAAAGTTCGAAAGCGACGTCGTGCCGGAATAGTTCGTAACGGCGAACTCGACAGAATCCGTGAACAAGCTCGCCGGTCCGCCGCTCAAGGTCAGGGTTTCAGCTCTCAATGTTAATGCCGAAAAGGCAAAAAGCAACAACACTGCAAGATTTCTCACCACGTTACATTGCTTCATACACACCTCTTTCGTTTCCGATCGATTTACGCCACCATGGCGACAATGGACTTTCACAGACAACAGCAAGACTCCCTCTCATTTGAACATCTAGCGGAGATGTCGCATGTCGGCCACTTGCCCGTTCCCCAGACCATCACCCCGCGCCGCGTCATGCGCCTCGCGGGATGGCTATAGTATATCATAATTCGCCGCGTTTCGCTCAAAAGCCCTGAAATGCGCCCTCGATTCCCCTTTGCAAAAACAATTAGGTCAAAACATCGTAACACTTAGGTCAAAACATCGTAACACCTAATTGAAAATACTTTTCTCTAATGGTCAGACGATCCCAGGCAACCGCGACAAATTGCACGGCCATTTCCCGACCTCTCGGCAAGACTTTCTGGCCCCCTTCTGTTCCTTTCAACGCAAAGATTCGCAAAGCGTCTTTGCGACCTTCGCGTCAAAACCCTTTGCGTTATAACATAGGGAACGGGGAATGGGGAACGGGGAATGGAGGAACAGACCACAAGGTAAACAATGGAACCACAAATCTGCACAAATCTATACAAATCAAGAAACGAGCCTTTTCCATTTCGCGACTAAAGATTTGTGGTGATGTGAGAAGATTTGCGGTTCAACAAAGTCTTGCCCCCAAAGGCAGCACTACCGTTGTCCAAAAAGAAACTAACACGAACCTAACGAAAGAGCTGGCTGGGTTGGTGGGTGAGTCTTTTTGAGTTTAATGGGGTCTGTCCCCATCGGGCACGATGATGCATCGCGGCTCCTCGCCAAGGACTTCACGTCGGAAGCGAGGTTGATTCTTGCGTCGATTTGCACTCGCAGCGTTTTTACGTTCAAGCTCCGATACAACGTCCACGCCCTTCAACTCCATATAAATCAGAAAGCAAGGCTCTTTGGCCAATAACGTGCAGTTAGCGCATATGTCAGGCATGTGTGACCGAAGTT
>JAEEGH010004965.1_pt1 | contig 33802 bp, 22 predicted proteins | sample 9134181 | NCBI WGS metagenome assembly JAEEGH01 (sample SAMN16246544, study PRJNA631951) | gut metagenome | biome: gut microbiome; feature: rumen; material: DP-attached | host: Bos | place: Iran: Karaj | collected 2018-10
ATTATTTTGACGAGATGTATGAAGATGCTGTAAAGCTCATCAAGAAAGGCAAGGCTTATGTTTCTGAACTCACAGCTGATGAAATGCGTGAGTACAGAGGAACTCTTACAGAACCGGGTAAGAATGATCCTAACAGGGACAGAAGTGTAGAAGAGAACTTAAGACTCTTTGAAGAGATGAAGAGCGGCAAGGTAGAAGATGGCGCTATGACACTTCGTGCCAAGATCGATATGGCTTCACCTAATATCAACATGAGAGATCCTATTATCTACAGGGTCGCTCATATGACACATGCAAGAACAGGTGACAAGTGGTGCATCTATCCTATGTACGACTTTGCTCATCCTATTGAGGATGCTATTGAGGGAATCACACATTCTCTCTGCACACTTGAGTTTGAGGATCACAGACCTTTATATGACTGGGTTAAGACAGAATGTGAATATAAGAATCCACCAAGACAGATCGAGTTTGCAAAGCTCTATCTCAACAACGTTGTTACAGGTAAAAGATATATCAAGCGTCTTGTAGAAGATGGCATAGTTGACGGATGGGATGATCCAAGACTTGTTACTATCGCCTCACTTAGAAGAAGAGGATTTACTCCTGAATCTATAAAGATGTTTGTTGATATGTGTGGTATCAGTAAGGCAAACTCTACAGCTGAGTATGCTATGCTTGAGTATTGCATAAGAGAAGATCTTAAGCTCAAGGCTAAGAGAATGCTTGCAATACTTGATCCTGTAAAGCTTATTATCGACAATTATCCTGAAGGTGAAACAGAGTATCTTGAGATTGAGAATAACAAGGAAGTTCCTGAAATGGGAACAAGAAAGATTCCTTTCGGAAAAGAGCTCTATATTGAGAGAGAGGACTTCTATGAGAATCCTCCTAAAAAGTATTTCCGTCTTTTCCCTGGAAATGAAGTAAGACTTATGAACGCTTACTTTGTAACCTGTACAGGATGTGATAAGGATGAGAATGGCAATGTTATTGCTGTTCATTGCACATATGATCCTGCAACAAAGTCAGGAAGCGGATTTAACGAGAGAAAAGTTAAAGGTACAATTCATTGGGTTTCTGCTAAGGAAGCACTTAATGCAGAAGTACGTTTGTATGAGAACATCATTGATGAAGAAAAGGGTGTTTATAACGAGGATGGATCACTCAACCTCAACCCTAACTCCATCACTGTTATCAAGAATGCAAAACTTGAACCTGAGCTTAAAGATGCAGTAGCTTATGACAAATTCCAGTTTGTAAGAAATGGATTTTTCTGTGTTGATTCAAAGGATTCCAAGGAAGGAGCACCTGTATTCAACAGAATAGTGTCATTAAAGAGCTCATTTGTATTACCTAAAAACTAATTTAAGAAAAGAGGTATAGGCATGGCTGGTATTTTTTCTGGACTTGAAAAACTTGGACTGGGAAACATCGGTGGCGGAGACCTTTTTGAGGATCCAAAGAAAAAAGAAACAGTAGTAAAAAAGGAAGAGCCCAAGAAAAAGCTCGCGCTTGTTAATGAGGAAGATTATCTTTTTGACAAGAAGTATAAATGTCCGGTTTGCGAATCAGAATTTGAAGCTAAGACTGTAAGAACAGGTAAGGTCAGAATGAAGGCTGTAGATATTGACCTTAGACCAGATTACAGCGAAGTCGATCAGAATAAATATGATGTTATAGGCTGTCCAGAATGTGGTTATGCAGCTCTTGGAAGATATTTTTCAACTCTTAATAAGTATCAGATCGAAGATATCAGAATAAAGATCTGCATGAATTATAGGAAAATAGTCTATAAAGAACCTACATACAGCTATGAACATGCCAAGAGTCTTTATCAGCTTGCACTTGCTAATGCAGTTGTAAAGAAAGCAAAAAACAGTGAAAAGGCATACATCTGTATGAAAACCGCCTGGGTCGTAAGAGGTGAGACACAGCGTCTTGATGAGTCTGATCCTGATTACGAGACCAAGAAAAAGGAAAATGATGAGCAGGAGAAAGAGCTTCTTACAAATGCCCTTAACGGATTTGTAATGGCAAGACAGTCTGAGGAATTCCCTATTGCAGGAATGGATTCAACAACGCTTGACTATCTGATAGCAGCTCTTGCTATGGAGACAGATCAGTTTGATGTTGCAAGCAAGATGATCTCTGAGATTCTTACATCAAGAGTTGCAAACAGCAGGATCAAGGATAAGGCCAGAGTTTTAAAGGATATGCTCACAGAAAAAACTGGAGAACAATAAAAAAAGAGGTGCTAAGCACCTCTTTTTTAATACTCATTATTTCTCATCTTCGTCGTCAAAGAATTCTTCTGATGAGGATGGCTCCTTATCAGCTTCGTTTTCTTCCTCATCTTTTGTATCAGATTCAGAAGTCTTGATATCAACATACTTTCTGGAAGTTGTCTTTATATCTTTTTCCTCATCGAGATCATCCTCGAAATCATCATATTCATCAAAATCATCGTCGAAGCTGTCAGCTATCTCAGCTTCTCTCTTGGAAAGATAGTAATAAGCACCTGCAGCTGCAGCGCCTACTGCTGTACAGAACAATATAAACTTACCAAATCCACTGTTTTTGGACATTTTAATAATCCTCCTATCGAACGATAGTTTAATTTTAATACAATTTAATTACAAATAAAAGCGTTAATTCATTGATGGGCAAAAAAAGTTTAAGGAAATCTAATGCTTTTATAAGAATTAAGAAATAATTAGGAGATAGCCTTGATGATATAATGTAATACGATAAAACATAATTGCGATAATTATGTCACTTGGGAGATTTTTTAATGCTTTCAATTAATCTTAGAAAGATTGGAATTATATATCTGTTTTTACTGTTCTTTTTTCTGATGCCTTTATCTGCAAATGCCGAGGAAGAAAATGTCGGCGGAGCCATGGCGGCTACAGGTCAGGTGAAGGGTCTTGGATATGCTACAAAGCTCTATAATTCATCGAATGGACTTCCTACTTCTGATGCAAATTGTATTTTATCAGGCAGCGATGGGTATATATGGGTTGGCGGATATGCCGGACTTATGAAGTATGACGGCATTACCTTTGAGCGCCAGGATTCGACTAATGGTCTCACCAATGCCAATACACTTTTAGAAGATCATAAGCACAGGCTGTGGGTGGGGACTAATGACAATGGAATAGTGGTCCTTGATAATGGCAATACTATCAGATACAGCTACCTTGATGGTCTTAAATCTTCCACAATGAGGTCTCTTGCAGAGAGTAAAGATGGAAATGTTTATGCCGGATCTACTAACGGTATCTCATATGTTGATGAATATATGAAACTTCACCTGGTTGATGATTCTCTTTTGTCTGATACATATATCATCAGGTTAATAGCAGATTCTGATGGAAGAGTGTACGGATGTAACAGGCTGGGAGAAGTGTTCTGCATAGAAAACGGAGAGATCATATCCTGCTATTCCAGCGAGGATCTTGGAATAGATACGGTTACTACAATCTTTGTGGACCCTGAATCAAAGGGATATCTTTATTATGGTACAACCAGTGAACTTGTATATTACGGCAGATATGGCAGCAAGGGTATGGGACTTAAGAGGGTCTCTGTGAGTCCTGCATCAGATATTTCCTGGATAGGCAAAGCTGCAGACAGAATATGGGTCATGTCAGGCAGTGTGGTAGGATACCTTGATAAGAATAACAGATATATCACATTGGATAACCTTCCTCTTACAAGCCTTATTGGCTCAATGATAGAGGATTATGAGGGAAATTTGTGGTTTACATCAACAAGACAGGGAGTTATGAAACTTGTTGCCAACAGCTTTGTGAATGTCTCCGACCAGGCCAATGCAAGCAATGAAGTTGTCAATGCTACCTGCACTTTTGGAGGATCATTATACATTGGAACGGAAAAAGGCCTTGAGATTGTCACGCCAGGAAATCACAGAATTGAGAATGAACTGACAGAAGAACTGAAAGATGTAAGGATACGGTGCATTATTGAGGATTATGACAGTAATCTGTGGATTGGAACTTTTACGAAGGATAAAGGACTTATATGCTATTCCAAAAGAGGTGACATCCTTAAGTTTGATGAGAAATCCGGCTTTATATGCAACGAAATAAGAAGTATCAGCCTAAGAGAAGACGGATCTATTTTAGTTGCAACTAACAGAGGACTGGCAGTAATAAAAGATAAAGTTGTCGTTGATACGATCGGCAAAGAGACCATCAGCAATACATTACTACTTACTTCCTGTGAAGGACCAAACGGCGATATTTATATAGGCTCTGATGGAGATGGTATCTATATTGTTGATAAGGATCATAATGTCAAAAGACTGGGAAGAGATGAGGGACTTACCAGTGATGTTATCATGCGCATTAAATATGACGAAGAAAGACAGATCTACTGGGTCATAACATCTAATGCACTGTGTTATATGAAAGATGAGAAGATCTACAATCTCACCAAATTCCCATATTCCAATAACTATGACATTTTCTTTTCTAATTCAGGAGATGCCTGGGTTCTGGCCTCAAATGGTATATATGTGGCAAATGTAGAAGAAATAATGAGTGGAAAAGAGTTTAAATATCAGTTCTTTGACGCTTCAAGCGGTCTTCCAAGTGTTCCGACAGGCAACTCATACAGCGATATAGACAATGATGGAAATCTTTTCATATGCGGGCGAAGCGGGGTCAGCAGTGTAAATATAGATGACTATCAGGATCGCGAAGCGCATGTAAAGATCTATATCAAATCCATAACCTGTGATGACAGGGAGGTAAAACAGAGAGATGATGGGACATATGTTATCCCTGCTTCCAAAGGCAGAATTCAGATAAATGCATCTATACTGAACTACACACTTATAAATCCACTGGTAAGGATTTACCTTGAGGGATTAAAAGATGAAGGCGTGACTATGTTTCAGAATAATATGTCAGCCTTGACATATACGAGTCTTCCCTATGGAAATTATAAGCTTCATGTCCAGCTTCAGAGTCAGGCCAATGGAAAAGTATATCAGGATGAAGTATTTAACATAAAAAAGGAGGCAAGGCCCACAGAGATAGTGGCTGTTAAGGTGGCTTTTGGCATCCTTGGAGCAGTTCTTATTGCAGTGATCGTGTGGCAGATCCTTAGCGGAACCATTATAAGAAGGCAATATGAGCAGATCCGCATAGCCAAAGATGACGCCGAGAGAGCAAACAGTGCGAAGTCGAGATTCCTTGCCAATATGTCCCATGAGATCAGAACACCTATCAACACCATCATGGGTATGGATGAGATGATAATGAGGCAGGACTCTGAAGGGGTTCCAAAAGAGTATTATCAGAGCATAATGAGTTATGCCAGTGACATAAAAAGAGCATCGGAATCTCTTTTGGGACTTATAAATGATGTTCTTGACTTATCAAAGATTGAGTCGGGAAAAGTTAACCTTGTGGAAGAAGAGTATGATCTTGCTGAGCTTTTAAGAGCGATCATACCTATGATCAGGGTGAGAAGCAATTTAAAGAATCTTGATTTCAAGGTGGAAGTAGATGATAATCTCCCCCAGAAATTATATGGCGATGATGGCAAGATAAAACAGGTAGTGCTGAACCTTCTTACAAACGCAGTGAAGTATACCGAAGAAGGCGAATTTACCTTAAAAGTCGAAAGGGTCTGGGCTGATGCCAAAGACTGCAGACTTAAGTTTGTGGTAAAAGACACAGGAATCGGAGTTAAAGAAGAGGATATTGAAAAGCTTTTTTCCGCCTTTGAGAGATTTGAAGAAAACAGAAACCGATCTATTCAGGGAACAGGACTTGGACTTCACATTTCGAAGCAGTTTGCGGAACTTATGAAAGGTGACTTAAGGTGTGAAAGCGAGTATGGAAAAGGTTCAACCTTCACCTTTGAAGTTGAACAAAGAATAGTTGATGGAAGTGCCATTGGCAAGTTTACTGAAAGCAGCGGTGAAATACATATTGGTCCATATGTACCTGAGGTTTATGCGCCTGAAGCAAAGGCTCTTGTGGTGGATGATGATGCCATGAACAGGCAGGTCATTTCAGGACTTTTGAGCAGAACAGGCCTTAAACTCACAACTGCTACCAATGGAAAAGAGTGTATAGAAAAGCTAAAAGAGAACTCTTTCCACTTAGTCCTTTTGGATCATATGATGCCTGTTATGGACGGAATGGAGACAATAAAAGAGATAAGAAAGGACTACCCGGATATGCCTGTACTCATGCTGACTGCAAATGCAGCTAACAGCGGGAATGAGTTTTATTTAAGCCATGGTTTTAATGGATATCTCCCGAAACCTATAAATGGTGCTGATCTTGAAAAGGCAATCAAAAAGTATATTCCAAAAGAGCTTTTGAAGGAAGAAATACCGGAGGAACTCATAGGAAAGCAGGATAATGCGGAGACAGACATGGGCGAACTATCCTGGGTAAAAGACATCGATGACATATCAGTAGATGAAGGAATATTAAACTGCGGTGGAAAAGACTCATATGTCAGCGCCCTTACTCTTTTTGCAAACACGGTATCAGATAATTCAGATGTTATTGAAAAAGCTTTTGCCGAGAAGGATATCAAGGCTTTCACAATTAAGGTTCATGCCCTAAAGAGCGCTGCAAGGCTCGTCGGAGCGATGGAACTTTCGGAACTGGCCAAAAAGCTTGAGGCAGCAGGCAATAATAACGACATTGAATTCATAAACGAAAAGACAAAGCAACTTCTGGAAAAATACAGGAATTTCAAGGATAAGCTCAAAGGGCTTGTTGATAAAGAAGAGGATAATTCTGACAAAGATCCCATTCCGGAGGCTGAACTTAAGGAAGCTTATGATGCTTTGAATGAATTCGTTACCCAAATGGAGTATGATGGCGCTATAATGGTAGTGGAGCAGGTTAAGAAGTACAAACTGCCGGAAAAAGATAAAAAGAAATTTGACAATATAGAACATGCTTTAAAACAATTTGACTGGGACAAAGTTGAAGATGAACTGAAAACATGATACTTACGGAGGATAATTTATGTTTTTTGGCTCAGGTAAGGTATTGGTAATAGGCGAAAAAGAGACTTTTATAATAAAGGTCTTACTTGGAAAACTGAATGATGCAAGATTGCAGACGTCTTTTGCCTCAGAAAATTTAAATGCAATAAACGATGCGTGGCCGGAGGAAGGTCTTATTGTGTACTATCTGGAAGCAGGAAACAGGATTTCGCCTGAAATATCCACTTTTTTGAAGGATAAGCTGTCAGAAGACAATAAACAGCTCTTTGTCATTGGTGATGCTATTGATGCCAGAAGCGTGATAGATTCTATGCCACCACATCTTATTGGAAAAGTTTTTGAGAGGCCACTTAATTATGAGAACTTTGTCAGCGCAACCCTTGCTTATTTCAATATGGTGGCTGAGGGCGAAACTAAACGAAGTGTCCTGATCGTGGATGATGATCCTAATTATATGGGACTTGTTAGAGAGTGGCTAAAAGATAGCTATAAAGTTTCTATGGCCAATTCGGGAATGAGAGCGATAAAGTGGCTTAGCTCAAATAGTGCTGATCTTATACTGCTTGACTATGAAATGCCGGTTACCGATGGGCCGCAGGTCCTTGAGATGCTGCGAAGCGATCAGGAGACCAAGGATATTCCGGTCATGTTCCTTACCGGAAAGGACGACAAAGAAAGCGTTATGGCAGTTCTTTCACTAAAGCCCGAAGGCTATATATTAAAGACCAGCGGCAAAGAGGAACTTGTAAACACAATTCGTAAGTTTTTTATGTCAAGGTGAATGATATCTGATGAGAAAAAAAGCCTTTAAAGATTATTCATCAAAAGAAATATATATATACAAGGTGACATTGATCCTGGCAGGCATCCTTTTGAACCTTGCCGGAAAATGGATCGCCGGTTTTTTTGGACTGCCGCTTTTCCTTGATACTGTAGGAACAATATTCGCCTCTGCTGAATGTGGCTTGTTTGCAGGCCTTTTTGTTGCGCTTATGACAAATGTGGCAGGCAATTATTTTGATGGCGTATCTTTGTATTTTGCCATTGTAAATATGGTTGTTGCCCTTTGTTCTGCAAGATTCTTTTATAAGAATTATCTTAAGAGAAAGTCTGGACTTATTTCTTTTATTTCTGTGATATCTATAATATCAGGTACCCTCTCAGCATTTATCGAGTGGTCTATTATTGGAGTACCTGAAAATGAACTGGTTGCCGGATTTACTGCGCTTATATTGGATAAGGCAGATCTTCCATACATGCTTTCATATATTATTGGTGATGTGGCAGTTAATTTCATTGATAAAACCGTAGCTGTGGTCATAGCTCTTATTCTGGTCTGGCTGATTCCCGGTGGAGTAAGGGATGGAATATGGAACAGAAAGATAAACTATGCTGAAGTAGCAAAGGAGCAGTTTTATAACGGCGAATATAATGACATGAATCGCCGAAAGATAAGAATAAGACTTCTTTCCATAATTGCTTTGGAAGCTACATTCCTTTCTGCAGTAATTTCATATGTGAGCATTTCACTCTACAATGAAAATGCTGTACGCGATAGAATTGAGCAGGTAAGTGGTGTGACCAGACTTATTTCAGGAGCCTTTGATGGCGATATGATGCCTGTTTTTCTTCAGGAAGGTTTTTCCAATCAACAGTATCTTGACCTGGAGGGTCTATTAGTTGCGACCTGTGTTAATTCTCCCGGGGTAGACAGAGCATATGTTTATCAGATAAAAGAAAATGGTTATTATATAATTTTTGATTCTGATCCGGGATTTAAGGTGGGTGGTTCTGTTGGTGAGTATCATCCGCATATTGAGGGATTTTTGCCTTATGTTCCGCAACTTGTGGCAGGTGAAAAGATAGATCCTGTAGAGATCAATGACGACAGCGGCTGGTATATAACAGGACTTCAACCTGTGTATAACAGTGCGGGAGAGTGCGTGGCTTATGTTGGCGCGGATATGTCCATGAAGGATATACTAAGTTATAAACATGATTTTACAATAAGAGTTTTACTGGTTGCCGTGAGCTTCCTTGTACTTAGCATTTCTCTGGGAGTATGGCTGGCAGCTAAATATCATACAGTTTTGGACAGACAGTACGACATGCTTCGTGAGGCAAAAGATGAGGCTGACAGCGCCAACAGGGCAAAGACAAGATTTCTTGCAAATATGTCTCATGAGATCAGAACGCCTATTAATACCATCATGGGCATGGATGAGATGATACTTCGTCAGGACACAGAAGGTGTTTCAAGAGACTATGTGGAGAATATTCAGGGGTATGCCGCATCTATAAAGAAAGCATCCGAGATTCTTCTGGGATTGGTAAATGATATTCTTGATCTGTCCAAGATAGAATCAGGGAAGATGAATTTGGTAGAGCAGAACTATGATACAGCGGAAGCTCTTAGAAGTATAGTATCTATGATACGTGTTAAGAGCAATGAAAAGGGATTGGATTTCAAAGTTGAAATAGATAAAGATATACCGAAAGTCCTTTATGGTGATGTAGGAAAACTTAAGCAGGTTGTCTTAAATCTTCTCACAAATGCTATTAAATACACAAATGAGGGCGGCTTTACTTTAAAACTGGCAATGCTTCGCTCAGACGGCAACAGGTGTGATCTGTATTTTGGCGTTAATGATACCGGAATAGGCATTAAATCCGGGGATATAGATAAAATTTTTGCCCCATTTGAGAGAGTGGATGAAGTTAAAAACGAAGCTATTCAGGGAACAGGCCTTGGTCTTAACATCTCAAGACAATTTGTTAAGCTCATGGGCGGAGAACTTAAGTGCGAAAGTGAATATGGTGAGGGCTCGACGTTTTTCTTCACAATAAGTCAAAAGGTGATAAACAATGACCCTATAGGCGAATTTGTTGAGAAACATGATGAACAGCATGTAGGAAAATATGTTCCTAAATTTGTTGCACCTGACGCCAAAATCATGGTTGTTGACGACAATGAGATGAATCTTCAGGTTGTACTTGGCCTTTTAAAGAGGTCTAAGATAAATATCGTTACAGCAATGAGTGGACGAGAGTGCCTTGATAAATTGGATGACAGCTATAACCTTATTTTGCTTGACCACATGATGCCCGGTATGGATGGAATTGAGACTCTTCAGGAGATACATCAGATCACGGTTGAGATTCCGGTAATTGCGCTTACAGCCAATGCCGCTCACGATGGAAGGGATTACTATAGAAGCAAGGGATTTATTGATTACCTTGCTAAACCGGTTGATGGAGATCTGCTTGAAGAAACTATCAGAAAGTACCTGCCTGACAATCTTATTCATGATGTTGATCCAAATGAAGTTGAAAAAGAAAAGCCGCATCTTTCTGAGAGCCTTAAAAAGCTGGTAGGTATTGAGGGAATAAATCTTGATGACGGTATCAATTTCTGCGGAAGTACTGATTCACTTGAGAAATTCCTTGATACTTTCTACGGGACCATCGATGATAAGGCAAAAGAGATCGAGGATGCTTTTAATTCAGAGGATTATAGTTTTTACACCATTAAGGTACACGCCTTAAAGAGCACGGCAAGGATAATAGGTGCAAAAGAGCTTTCGGAGCTGGCACTTAGCCTTGAAGAAGCGGGAAAGAGTGGAAACATTGACCTTATAAAAGAAAAGACAAAAACTCTTTTGTCCCTCTACAGAAGTTACAAGGGAAAACTGCACAACTATTTTGCTAAAAGGCATCAGAACGAAGGCGAAAAAGAAACCATTACAGAGGACATGCTGAAAGATGCCTACGGCGCTCTCAAAGAGCTTGTCCCTGCAATGGATTATGATGCGGTAGAAATGGTACTTAATGAACTTGATAAATATGATCTTCCTTCTGAAGAAAAGGAGAAGATAAATAAACTTCAGGACCTTCTTAAAAAGGCGGACTGGGATGAAATGGAAAGCATTTTAAAATAGATCAGTGTGATGATAAAATTTCATCGATCTTATCCCAATCAAAGGCCTTAAGGGCTGTTGCAATATTATCAAATACAGCTTTATCCTCTTTTGGAAGAGCGTAATCATTTAGCTGGGCAAGGACTAATTCAGCACTATCATAGTCCATTTGCTCAGCTATTTCTTTTAATGAGGCATATGCACTGCTTAGGTCATCAGAAGAAATGAGCTCTTTTCCTGTGTCGTCAGAGGTTTCTTTGCTGCCAAGTTTTGAAAGCTTATCTTTAAAGCTCCTGTACATTTCGAGAAGCTCATCATTGTGGGTGGTAATAAAGCCCAAATCAGATTTGTTTCCGGCGTCCTCAAGAGACTTTGCAAGTTCTGAAAGCTCATTAGCTCCCATAATACGGGCAGAGCTCTTTAAGGCATGAACCTTAATTGTGTAGAGCTTTATGTCGTTTTCTTTGTAGGCGTTTTCAATTACTTTTGCATTCTCATCTATGGTGTCGTAAAAGAGCTGTGCAGAGAAAACAAAGCCTATGGCACCACCGGAGTTTTTGATTCCATCTTCAGCTTTAATACCTTCTACCTCTTCAAGCCACTTTTTATCAGGAGGCAGTTCTGGACTTTCTTCAGGAATTATAGGAGAAACAGCCTCTTTGATCTTTTCCTTTGGAATATTGTCGAGAAGTGCTTTCTCTAAAACATTTGAATCAATAGGTTTACTGATATATCCGATAAAGCCCTTTGAACCATAGAATTCATCGCCGTTTGCCATATAGTTTGCGGTCAGGGCAATGGCAGGTATTTCTTTGTTAAATTCTCTTACCTTCTCAAGGGTTTCAATTCCATCCATTCCTGGCATCATGTGATCCAAAAGAAGAAGGTCATAATTATTTTCTTTTAGCATATCCAGGCAGGCAAAGCCTGATTCAGCTGTGTCAATCTGCACTTTGATGGGCTTAAGGAATCCTTTTACAACTGCAAGATTCATGGAGTTGTCATCAACAACCAGAATTCTGGCATCTTCTGCTGTAAATCCGGCCACGTGGAGTCCGACAGATTTCGTTTCTTCTGTTTCCTTAAACTCTCCAATAGGAGTGGCGTCAATTATTTTCTGGTTTACTGTGAAAATAAAAGTAGAACCTTCACCATAGACACTTTCGCAGGTGAGGCTTCCTCCTAAAAGCTCCGAGAACTGTCTGGAGATATCAAGTCCAAGTCCTGTTCCCTGAATACTGTTGTTTCTCTCTTCGTCAAGTCTTTCAAAAGCTGAAAAGAGCTTAGGAATATCTTCTTTTTTTACACCTATTCCGGTATCTTTTACAGAGAAAAGAAGATTACAATTATCACCTTCTACTGAGAGAACTTTTGCAGTAAGAGTAAAGCCGCCTACTTCTGTGTATTTTACGGCGTTTGTTAAGAGATTAAGAATTATCTGCTTGATTTTTCCCATATCTCCATAAAGTTTTGCAGGCAGTTCTTTATCTATATCAAGTTCAAAGTACAGGTCTTTCTGGTTACTTCTTATGCGGATCATGGTGATTATGCCCCTAAGAAGTGTAGTAACGTCATATTCCTGTTCAACAATGTGCATTTTACCTGACTCGATCTTGGAGATATCAAGAATGTCATTGATAAGTCCAAGTAGAGATTCAGAGGCATATCTGATATCGAGTGCGTAGTTTGTTATGGACATGAAATATGGCTTAGGAACACCGGTGGCGTCTTCTCTTAAGATCATCTCATCCATTCCCATGATGGTGTTGATAGGGGTTCTGATCTCATGAGACATATTTGCCAGGAATCTTGATTTTGCATTGTTGGCCTTTTCAGCAGCCATTTTGGCCTCTTCAAGCTTATTCATATTAATAATCTCAAATACATAGGCAAGCACTACCATTCCAACTATGGTCATGTTTGTAAGCGAAAGACCATAGGAAAAGATCTGTATTACAGTTGCCACGTATGGAAGAATGCTAAACAGAAGCAGAAAGATAGTAGAACTGCGGTACAAATATTTTCTGATCCTGATGATAGTGACAATCTGGAGCATAGTTATAGAAAGCGGGAATAAATATGACACAAGAAATCCCGGGCTTCTCACATAGTGATTGGCCTCGTCAAAGTGATAATAGAATTTGGTAAAGAGGTTAGCGACTATCATAAGTGCACCGATAGTGAAAAGACATTCACTGATAATCAGAAGTATCGGTGGCTTTTTAGGCTTTACTGTCGTTTTTACTATGTCTAGCAGATATACGTTAAAAGCGTGGGATACATATAAGGACAGCAAATAAACGAGGAAATTACTTATCCTTACCATCCAGTATCCTTTTTCTGATATATCACCTCTGTAAATATATGCAATCCTGTCAAAAATAAGAAGAAACATGGAAGAAAGTTCCATGGAAACAAGAGCGTGTTTTCGAGACCTGGTAAGAGTTTTGGTGGACAAAGCAAGGATTGTCAATACTCCACAACCACCACTTAGAAACAGCATGATATCAAGTTGGTAAGTTCTCAAAAAATCGTACATACAAATACCCGCCGAAAGACTATATTTATAGATACTACTAGTATACCATACTAATGATAAAAAATTGATAAAGTACGATAAAACGTTTGAACTGGCCTTGTTAAAATGCTATATTTAAACTAGACTGTTGTAGTCAATTTGGGCTTCGTAGGTGATGCAGGATGAATGAAAAATTTTTTGAACTAAAAAAAGAGAAGCAGGACCGCATGATAAATGCTGCACTTTTGGTGTTTTCCCGTTATGGATATTATCATGCAAGCACTGATGAAATTGTTAAAGTTGCCGGAATAAGTAAGGGACTTCTTTTTCACTATTTTGGGAGCAAGATCGGGCTGTACTCTTTTCTATATGACTATGCGACCCGTTTTGTAACCCTTGAGCTTGCGCAGAATGTGGATAAAGGCGAGACAGAATACTTTGAACTCTACAAGCAGATCGTTTCAGCCAAGGCGGCTTCTATGGGCCAGTATCCATATATATATCTTTTCCTGAAAAGAGCTGAGGATGAGACTTATGCAGAGGCTCTTTCCGAAATAATGGAAAGGCGTGAAAAATATCAAAGAATAATGGAAGCCTTAAGAGAAAGAGCTGATATAACAGTTTTTTCTCCTGAAATTAACTATAACAAGGTTTGGAATATGCTCGATCATACTGTTGATGGAGTTATGGAAAAAGAGCTGAAGCAGGACACCTTCAGGTCAGATCTGTTTTTAGAAGAAGCTATTGAATATGTTGATATGGTAAGCAAAATGGTTCTCTCATAAAAGGAGGCAAACATGAGCAAGTTTTTAGTAGCTGGAGTAACGCAGATTGAAACAATTGTCAGAGTGGACAAGATTCCGGTGAGCTATGCACCTTTGACCAGTGTTCAGGATTCTATCTACACTGCCATGGGCGGCGATGCTTACAATGAGTCACTGGCTCTTAAGTGGCTTGGAGATGACGTTACATTCATGTCCATTGTTGGAAGGAATCAGGATTTTGGCCTTATAAACCCGCCTGACAGAAGGATAACTCTTTCTACTGACTATATCATTCCTCAGATGCAGGAAACTCCCACTGAAGTGGTGCTGTATGACAAACAGAGAAAACAGCAGATATTTGAGGATATTAAGGACCTTAGAGAAAATGTCTACGACATGAACGTGGTAGCACCAATAGCCGGTGCATGTGACATGATGGTCCTTGCCAATGCTAATTTCTGCAGGCCTTTTGCCAAGACTGCTGCTGAGCTTGGAAAGCCGATAGCAGTCAACATAAGAAGCTATAAGCCTGAGAAGGAAAAATACAATACGGATTTCCTGGAACCCGCAAAAGTACTGTATTTCAGTGATGATACTCTCTCTGAAGATCCTTATGATTTCATAGACAGAATGGCATCAACCTATGGAACAGAGGTCATCATTCTTGGACAGGGTAGTGAAGGCCTTATCCTGTTTGACAAGACCAAGGATATCAAGGCTCATTACAAGACAGTTAAGACCAACGAAGTTGTCAATACAATCGGTGCCGGTAATGCCCTGTTTGCATGTTTCCTTCATTTCTACATGGAGACGGGAGACAGTGTAAACGCAATAAAGAATGCTCTTTTATTTGCATCCTACAAGATCGGGTACATGGGTACTTCCAACGGATTTATGACGGTAGACCAGCTTGAGCAGTGGAGAAACCTTATTTGGGGAATTAAAAAGACTCCTTTTGAAGAGCATGGTGTTTGATTTTTTTTACTTGAAATAGTTTTTATAAACTGATAAAGTAGAGCTATGGAAACGTTACCGGGAACGGTGATTTTTTCCGTAGCTCTTTTGATGAAGAACTGTTACATAGATAGATTTTAATAGTGTTGAGAGGTTTTGGTATGGCTAAGAAAAGTAAAAAGAAGACAAGAGCATGTGGAGTTTTACTTCCTATTTTTTCACTTCCGTCTGAATATGGAATTGGAACATTTTCAAAGCAGGCGTATGAATTTGTTGATTTTCTAAAAAAGGCAGGGCAGAGCTACTGGCAGATTCTCCCACTTGGCCCTACAAGTTATGGAGATTCACCATATCAGTCTTTTTCCACATTTGCAGGAAATCCATATTTTATAGATATTGAAGCCCTTATTGAAGAGGGATTTTTGGATAGAGCTGATGCAGACAAGTGCGATTTTGGTGTCAGCGATGAGTACATAGATTATGAGAAGCTTTACAGATCAAGGTTTAAGCTCCTCAAAAAGGCTTTTGATAATCTGGATAAGGTTTCAAAGTCTGCAGAGATAAAGAAGGAATTTGAAGCTTTCAAAAATGATAAGGACAATGACTGGCTTTTAGATTATTCTCTTTTCATGGCTCTTAAAAATGTTAATGGCGGTAAGGCCTGGGACACATGGGAAGAGGGCGTTAGACTCAGAAAAAAGGATGCACTTAAGGCAGCCACAGAAAAATATAAGGTTGAGATAGAGTTTTACAGCTTTTTACAGTATCTTTTCTCAAAACAGTGGAAAGCGCTCAAGGCATATGCCAACGAAAATGGAGTTGATATCGTTGGAGATATCCCGATCTATGTGGCATTTGACAGCGCTGATACATGGGCTAATCCGGAACTTTTCCAGCTTGATAAGGATAACGTTCCTACAGATGTTGCTGGTTGCCCACCAGATGCATTCAGTGCAACAGGCCAGCTTTGGGGCAATCCTTTATACAGGTGGGATTATCACAAGAAAACAGGCTACAAGTGGTGGATGAAGAGACTTGCCCACTGCTTTAAGCTCTATGATGTCGTAAGAATTGACCACTTCAGAGGCTTTGATGAGTACTATGCAATTCCATATGGCAACCCAACAGCTGAGATCGGTGAGTGGAGAAAAGGCCCGGGAATCGAGCTTTTCGATGTCATGAAAAAGGAACTTGGCCAGCAGAGAGTTATTGCAGAGGATCTTGGTTTTTTGACTCCTTCTGTAATAAAGCTTGTTAAAAAGACAGGCTTCCCGGGAATGAAGATCCTTGAATTTGCTTTTGATTCAAGGGAGGAGAGTGACTATCTTCCTCACAACTATACAAAGAACTGCATCGTTTATACAGGAACTCACGACAATGAAACCTGCAGAGGCTGGTTCGATGCACTTCCAAGAAGCGACAAGAGATTTGCCAAGGAATATTTGGGTATCACATACTCAAAAGATGCAGTCAAAGCTATGATCAGGGCGGCTTTTGCCAGCGTATCTGACACAGCGATCATTCCAATGCAGGATTATCTGGAACTTGGTGCAGAGGCAAGGATCAATACTCCTTCAACCCTCGGTGGCAACTGGGTATGGCGTATGAGAAAAGATGCTCTTTCAGATTCTCTTTGCAAGGGAATGTATGACTATGCTAGAATCTATGGAAGATTGAGATAAAGAAAAACAGATCCGATGGCGTGTGGAAAATCCATGCGGCATCGGACTTGTAATTTCATAGAGATAGGTGGATGTTATGGCGGATATTACAATAGTTGAGATTGCGAAAAGATGCGGTGTAGGTGTTAGCACGGTATCCAGAGCGATCAATGACCACTCTGATATCAATCCTGAAACTAAAAAAAGGATTCTTGAGGTAATAAAGGAAACAGGCTACGTTCCCAATAACAGCGCAAGGAATTTGAAGCGAACAGATGCCAAATGCATTGCTGTTCTGGTAAAGGGAATTACCAATCCATTTTTTACCCCGATGATACAGATAGCAGAACAGGAAGCAGAGAATCGCAAGTATGCTCTGGTCCTCAGACATGTTGAGGCTTATGAGGATGAGCTGGATGTGGCTCTTGAGCTGGAAAAAGAAAAGAGGCTTCGCGGCATTATATTTATGGGAGGAAGTTCAAGACATTCTTCTTCCAAGATAAAACAGCTCAATGTGCCGGTTGTTTTTGCTACCATTGGTTCGGAAGTATCAGAAAAATTAAGTAAAAAAGAGTACTCGACAGTATCTGTGGATGATCTGCTTGAAAGCCGCAAGATGACTGAGTATCTGATCGGACTTGGACATAAAAAGATCGCAATTTTATCTGAAGGTAGCGATAAGCCATCCATAGTAAAGCTTCGTCTTGAAGGTTATCTGGAGGCACTTAAGGAAAATGGCCTAGAGATAAATGAGAATCTTATCCGTTTGGTTGATAAGAGAATTTATTCCATGGAAAACGGCTACCAGACTACTAAAGCACTCATTGAGTCCGGAGAAGAGTTCACAGCTCTTTACTGTATTTCAGACGTACTTGCTGTCGGAGCTCTAAGGGCTTTTGCAGATGCAGGGATAAGAGTGCCTGAGGATGTGAGCGTGGCTGGCTTTGACGGTCAGGATATTTCAAGGTTCTGTGTGCCAAGACTTACAACTGTAAGACAGCCACTTGAAGACATATCAAAGGCAACAATGAAGTTATTATTTGACATCATCGACGGTGAAAGTGGCCATCGCCACATTACATTCCCCGGCGAACTGATCGAGGGTGAATCAACAAGGAGGAGATCATGAACAGAACAGCGATTTTTTTAGCAAACGGGTTTGAAGAAATTGAGGCACTTACAGTTGTTGATCTTTTAAGAAGAGCTCAGATAGAGATCAGTACAGTTTCAATCAGCGATTCTCTCGAGGTTACAGGATCACATAACATTACAGTAAAAGCTGATAAGTTATTTGGTGATGTGAACTTTGATGAAATCGACATGATAATTCTTCCGGGTGGAATGCCTGGAACAAACAATCTGTTTAACTGTGAGCCATTAAGAGAAAAGATCACAGAGTTCAGTAATTCAGGAAAGCTTCTTTCTGCTATATGTGCGGCACCTACAGTCTATGGCAGAATGGGTCTTCTTGATGGCAAAAAAGCCTGCTGTTATCCGGGCTGCGAAGTGGATCTCAACGGGGCCGACGTGCAGACATCAGAAGTTACCTTTGATGATAACTTTATTACCAGCCGCGGAATGGGAACAGCAATTCCATTTGGTCTTGCTATCATCGAGAAATTCCAGGGCAAAAAAGCTGCTGATGATATGGCTGCAAAAATAGTATATAAACAGTAAGCTCCAGGGAATGTTTAAGAAGGCATTCCTGTCTATTGAGGAAAAACATATGGGAATAGAAATTGAACGTAAATTCACAGTAAAAGAGCTTCCCAAGGACTTAGACCGATACCCCTACCATGTTATTGAGCAGGGGTATCTTAATGTCCACCCGGCAGTCAGGGTGCGCAGGGAAGATGACATTTATTACATGACTTATAAGGGATCTTCCATGGAAAATGAAGATCCATCGCAGGATGGCAATAGCAGGCCAATAGGTAAAGTGGAATATAACATGCCCCTTGATAAAGAATCTTATGATCATCTTGTGCTCAAGGCTGATGGCAATATGATAAGGAAAAAGAGATACCTTATTCCATTAAACAGCGATGGATTTGATGAAGATTTTTTTGCTGGTGATCCGGGTATAAAACAGGCTGTAGAAGAGGGAAAGATCAAGATAGAACTGGATATTTTTGATGCGCCTTTTGAGGGGACTATCCTTGCGGAAGTTGAGTTCCCAAGTGAAGAGGCAGCAAGAGCATACAAGCCGGCAGAGTGGTTTTTTGAGGACGTTACCGGCGATGTTAAATACAGCAACTCTCACATGAGCTCAGTAAAATTGTGATTTGACGAGAATTGACTTTTTTAAGATAAATTGTTGTGGAAAAAAATATTCAGCTATGTTATAATCTACAAGCGATTGTGCCTAAAAGGCCAGAAGGGTTTAAAAACCCTTTATATAAACAATTTTTAGAAGGAGAATTTAGCAAAAATGAGCGTAACAGTAGAGAAGCTTGAGAAGAGCATGGCTAAGCTTAAGATCGAAGTATCTGCAGAGCAGCTTGAAAAGGCTATCCAGAAGGCCTATGACAAGAACAAAAACAAGATTCAGATCCCAGGATTCCGTAAGGGCAAGGCTCCTCGTAAGATGATCGAGCAGATGTATGGCAAGGGAGTATTCTATGAGGATGCTGCTAACGAGCTTATCGAGGAAGAGTATCCTAAGGCTGTAGAGGAGTGTGGAGAAGAGGTTGTTTCTTCACCTAAGATTGATGTTGAGCAGCTTGAGGCTGGTAAGGATTTCATCTTTACAGCAGAAGTAGCTCTTAAGCCTCCAGTTAAGCTTGGTAAATATAAGGGCGTAGAGGCTGAGAAGATGGATCTCGAAGTATCTGACAGCGATGTTGATGCTGAGATCGACAAGCAGAGAAATACAAACGCAAGAACAGTAGAAGTAACAGACAGAGCTGTTAAAGATGGCGATATCGTTACTCTTGATTTTGAAGGATTTGTTGATGGAGTTGCATTCGAAGGTGGTAAGGGAACAGATTATCCTCTTACAATCGGTTCAGGTGCTTTCATTCCTGGATTCGAAGAGCAGCTTGTTGGATTTGAAATTGGTAAGGAAGGCGATGTTAACGTAACATTCCCTGAGGATTACCAGGCTGACAACCTTGCTGGTAAGGCTGCAACATTCAAGTGCACAGTTAAGGCTATCAAGGCTAAAGAGCTTCCTGAGCTCAATGATGAGTTCGCTAGCGATGTATCTGATTTCGATACACTTGCTGAGTACAAGGAAGATGTTAAGAAGAAACTCGTAGAGAGAAAGACAAACGAAGAGAAGGCTAAGAGAGAGGACGCTGTAGTTAAGGCTGTTATCGAAGATTCTGAGATGGAACTTCCAGAAGCTATGGTTGAGACTCAGGCTAGACAGATCGTTAATGATTTTGCTCAGAGACTTCAGATGCAGGGCATGAGCATGGATCAGTACCTTCAGTATACAGGCAACACTGTAGACAAGATGATCGAGCAGGTTAAGCCACAGGCTATCGAAAGAATCCAGGCTAGACTTGTTCTTGAGGAAGTTGCTAAGGCTGAGAACATCACAGTTAGCGATGAGGACTTCGAAGAAGAACTCAAGAAGATGGCTGAGCAGTACAAGATGGAACTCGACAAGCTCAAAGAGCTTATGTCAGAGTCTGAGCAGAAGACAATGAGAAGTGACCTTGCTGTTCAGAAAGCTGCTGATTTCCTTGTAGAGAACGTTAAAGAAGTAGCTAAGAAGAAAGTTACAAAGAAGGCTGACGATGCTGAAGAAAAGCCAGCAAAGAAGACAGCTGCAAAGAAGACTACAAAGAAAGCAGACGATGCTGAGGAAAAGCCTAAGAAGACAGCTACAAAGAAAGCTGCTAAGAAGGATGACGACGCAGAAGAGAAGCCTAAGAAGACAACAAGAAAGAAAAAGACAGAAGAAGAGGCTTAATTAACTCTGTATATTCAAGCACAACAATTTATAGAGATATAGATTATAAAGAGGATTCTTGCGCAAGCTAAATGCTTGCACGAGAATCCTTTTTTCTTTGTACAAGCTTAAGGAATTTGTACTTTTGGCGTAGCATTTTTATAAAAAAGTTAGATTTATAGTGTTAATTAATATAGTGAAACGTACGATAAACAGATAAGTAATAGTCTTTTTATTAAGGGTGATTAATGTTCATGACTATTAAATCAGTACTTAATAAAAGAATAGTTGCAATATCTATGTCATTTGTGTTGGCAGCATCTGTCATCAATTTGACATCTTTTGCCAAGCCCGAAAAAGATGATGCGAAAGTCATCAGTAGTTTTTTAGAACTTCCTGAGGGTATCGCTACCCAGCGTCTGTCTGTGGGGGATCCTTTTGAAAAGATAATATTCCCGGATAATTTAATAGCATATGTGGTAAGTGAAGGTGGAGAAGCTTCGTCACTTCTATCTTCTGATGAGTCTGCAGTTTCACTTAGCGCTTCAAGTGGAGATTCGGCAGATGCTGCAGCAAGCAGTAGCAGTTCACTGGATGAGGCTGATGCTGCTGCAAGCGCATCAACTGAAGAAGAGCCTTCCGATGCAGCAACAGCAGGAAGTATGGTCGATGCCAATACTGATAGTAGTGAAAGCGGCTCTTACAAAAAGGAAAATGCAAATGAAGGTGATTCCTCTGCCACAAATAATACTATAGACGGATCAGGTAGTGAGGAAGAAAAGGAAAGCGAAACCGGAACAGGTAATGCGGGAAACAACGGCGAAAATAACAGCGATGGAAATGGAGAAGCAGAGGCTGCAAGTGAAGGGGCAAAAGGAACAGAGACTGGCACAACGTCAGAAGATACTCCTGGTGGTAATCAGAACGGTGAAAACAGCAATTCTGTAAATGAGCAGAATGACGAAGATAGTGATTCTGCCAGTGACCAGGTGGCTGAAGACACTGACTCCGAAAACGGAGATGAGGAAGGCGATGGTAATTCTGAAAATGAAGATGTAGATTCTGATAATGATCAGGATAATAGCCTAAACAGTGAAGAAAACGATAATTCAGGCGATGCTTCAGGTGACAGTGCGAAATTAACATTCTGGGAGAAACTTTTTGGCAGAATAACAGTTTATGCTGCAGAAGAAGATGATGATAAGACTTCGTCTTATATAGCTCCCGGAGATTACAACGAAGACGATACTGAAGATGATATTGATAAAGAGGATGATGAGAGAACTCTTGAAGAAATCTCGATTTCAGGAATAGAGTGGAAGCTTGATGGCACTAAGAGTACTTCGGAGGATTTTAGTACTAAGGAGCCCGGGGCAGTATTTGTTTACTTCCCTGTTATTTCTGATGAATACAGGATTGAGAGTAGTTTTCCAACTATCACTGTATATGTGGATGAGAAAAAAGAAGATGAAGAAGCAGTTTCTTTTGAACAGACCAGTATTATAAATGGCGTTTCAATAACTGTGAAGGCAGCCGAAGGAGTATTCCCGAAAGGTGCGCGCCTTATTGTAAGCGAAGTTTCTCAAAGTGAAGAGACGCAGATATTAGATGCTGTAGAAAAAGAAAGAACTGATGATGTAAATGTAGCTGCATCGTACTCTTTTGATATAAAGGTTGTTGATAAGGATGGAAATGAGCTGCAGCCTGATACTTCAAAGGGTGAAGTAAAGGTGAGCTTTTCTCTTGTGGAAGTGGAAAATGATAACCTAGACACTGAAGTTTATCATGTGGCAGACGAAGCGGGAGACCTTAACGCGTCAAAACTTGATGCAGAAACTAGTGGAAATGAAGTTACTGTAGAAACAGATGGTTTTTCTTTTTACACTGTAGAGTTTACCTACGGCAAGATCGAATATTCAATTGAAGGTGGCGGAAGGGTATTTCTTGCTGAAATCTTAGATGCTGTGGGACTTAAAGGAACTGCCACAGATGCAAGGTCAAGCAATGAGGACCTGGTCAGTGTAAAAAGAAATGATGAAGGTGAGATATACCTTGTTTCCAACAGAGAATTTCATTCGAATGAGAAGCTTGAAGTGGATATTAGCGGAATAACCTATGAGATTCTTATGACTGATGCTGCTATTACTGCAAGTGGTGGTACTTTAGTATATGACGATGATTTTAATAAGTCTGCAAGTGATCTGGTAAAAGAAATTCTTGGTGGCGGAATAGCTGCAACTAACGAATCAAGAACGGGAACAGTATATACATTTTCAAATGGACTTGCGGATGTAGGAATAGATGCAGGGATTATTCTTGATACAAGCGGCAAGATTGCTGGTGGAACTGATGCGCATCTTAATTCAATTAAAGACTCTGCTTATAGCTATGGCGGACATACGTCTACATTGGAGTTTTCGCTTGTTGCCAATGGTCCTTTATTAACTTTCAACTATGCTTTTGCTTCAGGAGAGTTTAATCAGGGACCGCAATTTAATGATATATTTGGACTCTTTGTAAGTGTCAATGGCGGAGCTTATGATAATATTGCGCTTATAACAAGGACAAATGGAAGCCAGGTTCCTGTCACCATAAATAACTTAAGAGCCGGTGTTGACGGCACTGAGATGAGTGGTGGTACCAGTACTACTTTAGGAGGACTTCACAGTCTTTTTACAGAAAAGCAAATACAAATTAATGGCGGTAGCATTAATGGCGTTTCCAACGTTTTTACGGCACAAAAGCAAGTCAATGTTGGAGATACTGTCAGGATCAAGCTTGCAATCTGTGATATAACAGACACTGCTGTTAATTCTTATATTTTCATCGAGGCAGGATCTCTTTCCTTCCATGCCCCTGAGTCGGAAATTGGATATATAGATGAAGAGCTTACTAACCTTGATCCATCGTCACTTTTTGAAATAACAACTGATGATGGAACAGTTCTTAGTATTACTTCATCAGGAAGCGGAACAATACCACTTATAGGTACTGATGACAACGGAACACCTTATAACATTATTGATACTGCTGTAGCTATAGTTAAAAAAGGTACCGGTGGATACGGAGATTCACCTCCACAGCTGCTGGCTATTCCTCCAAGGCCAATAGCTGAAGATATAGATCCAAGTGGCGGAGGGATATCTGCTGATCCTGAGACGGTTTCAGTTATTTTCCCAGCTCCTGATCCTACGAAACCTTCGCAGAAATACAGGCTTTATGATAAAGATGGCAATGAGATCCCGGGAAGAGACTGGGTGGATGCGCCAACGGATGGGACTCCTTTGACCTTTAGAGGACTTGATGAAGACACTGATTATATTATAAAGACCTGGATTCCGGCTACAGACAGTAATTTCAAATCCGAAATTTCTGAAGGTACGACTGTGCATACAAGGCTTAATCCTGTGGATTTGCTGCGGATTACTGTCACTAAACCTGATAAAAAGACCATAGTCGCAGACGGCGAGTATCATTCATTTGTTTGCACTTCTGACCCTGCTGATGCGATCCTCAGATATTCAATTGGTGATGATAAGCATTACGGGTACTCTACGCCTATTTTTAAGGACGTTGGTCAGTATACAGTTTACTATCAGGCGGCCAAGGTTGGCTATGTGACTGAGTATGGAAGCATGATAATTACCATATTGCCTCCGGAAAAAGAAACTGTTGTAGATCTGGAAAATGACGATGTGGAGAGTTCCATAACATCTGTCACAGCGAGTAAGCTTACTGACTACACGGATGAGCAGTCAGGAGATAAGGTCAGAGTAAGACTTCTTGTAACCCCTAAAAAACCTGAAGATATTGATAGTGGCATTGTAAATAGCGTCACTTCCAAGATAGAAAGCCTTTATGACAGCTCAAATCTTGATAATGTGAAAAAAGAGTTTTTGGATATTGGTGTAACAAGGCGCATCAACGATGAGGACCCTGAAAGCATCCATGACCTTGAACGGACTATTGAGATAGAAGTTGATTTTGATATGACTGATAAAGAGGACTTTAAACTTGTAAGAGACCATGATGGAGAAGTCCTTGCCTTTGCTTCACTTTCAGACAGACCAACAGATGACTATGTTGACGGCACTGTATATTTTGGTGAAGATGTAATCTGCATCTATTCAAGGTACTTTTCTACATATGTTCTTTCATATGTAGTTCCTGTGGAAGTAGTTCCGGAGCCGGAACCAGAGCCTGAACCAGAACCACAGCCTGAGCCAACGCCAACTCCTACACCGGAGCCACAGCCTGAGCCTAAGCCAGAGCCTAAACCGGAACCAAAGCCTGCGCCAGCGCCAACTCCGGAGCCTACACCTGATCCGGAAGTAAAACATGAGGAAGTGGTTTATACTCCGGCCCCTGTGGAAGTGCCAGCGCCTCCTGTGATCATAACTCCGGGGAGAGCTCCCAAGACCAGTGGATTTTATGTTGGAAAGTTTACCGGAGTGTGGATTCTTATCCTTGAGGCAATTATTACAGTTTTACTGGCGGGGATATATATTTACATAGGTGAAAAGAAAAAGGATAAGCTGTGGTACAAGGATGGATGGAAGTCCATATGCCGCGTGGGACTTTTGATAATGGCTGTTTCTTTTATCCTTATATACAGGCTTAATCAGGACTATATAAAGTCTAAGGCTATGTACGATGAAGTAAAGAATGAATATGTCACTACTTCATCAGGAAACGCCGGTAAGATGACAGTTACAAGCGCGGCTGTAAGTAAGACTGTAGCAGAGTCTTTTGGTTATGCGGATGAGCAGGTGCTTGTGACGAGTGCGTCAAATGAATGGTGGAATCTTGCTCAGGTCGATGTAAAAGAAATGAGCAAAGACTATGTGGATGTCGTTGGATGGATAATGTTTGAAAACGAGGATATAAGCTATCCTATAGTTTATAGCGGCGATAATACGACTTATCTTGAGACTGCATACAATGGAGAGTGGGCTAATGCCGGAGCGATATTTGTAGATGGTCTTTCAACACCTGATTTTAACGATCCCAATACTCTGATCTATGGCCACAACATGGGAAATCTTACCATGTTCGGTAAACTTAAATTCTATGAGAATGACAAAGAGTATTATGACGAGCACAAATTCTTCCAGATATTTACGAAGGACAAGGTTTATCGCTATCAGATATTTGCCTGCAAACTGATCTCTGACGATCACGAGATCTATTATGCGTATGGACAGGATCCAAGGCATTACTGGAGTGCACTCAGTGATATCATCAAGAATGCAGATGTTGAATCAAGTGTTGCACCTCAGAGCCTTGACCATATAGTTACGCTCTCAACCTGTACTTACGATGACTCCATGAGACTGGTAATATGTGCGGCAAGAGTTGATGAGCACTAATTTGTTGGTGGCGGAGCATTTTGCGGAACCGACGGCATTTCTGAAATGCCTTTAGAACCGGTATCTTGTGGTACCGGTTCTTTTATTGCATTATTATTGGTTTCGTTTGGGGCACCTTCTGTAGTTGGCATGTTATCTGTAGGAGGAGCATTTTCTGAAGCAACGCTATTTTCTTTGGAAGCTTCATTTAACTGAGATGTATTTTGACTATCTGGTGCTATTTGCAGATCAGGATTGTTGCTGTCTTCGGATGGGATGTCGGGATTTTGCAGGCTCTCTGGATCATCAATTGGGATTTGCTTATCAGTTGTGTTTTCCTCCGGAATCTCGCCTGGAATTTCAGAAGGACCATTTCCGTTACCTTCAGCACCAGAGTACTCTGAGAGTATCTCTTTTACAGGGAGTGATTTATAAACATCTTTAAGGGCTGATAAGTCCTGGCTGTTATCACCGGTAAAAGAATCAGTTTCATTTAGAGGAGTGATATCAGCTATCTGCTTCATGGCTTCGAGCCTTCCGGTACTCATACCGGAGTCTATGGCTTCCTGCCTTGAAGCTATATCAGATTCAAGGAGACAAAGGCTGATATTGCTATCATCAAAAGCTTCGGATATATCACCAGAAAGATTACTGTAAGAGCGTTCACTTCCGGGGACTACATCAATTAGTATTGAGGCATCGTCACCGAGGAGATAATTGTTTTCCTGCAAAACAGTAACTGTTTCTGAAAGTGCATCGGAAAGACTTTTGTTTTTCAGACTATCACTAAGGGCATCAACAACCTCGGCAGCATCGTCATTGAGGGCGGTTACGTTTATTACCCTGTTCAGTCTGTTTAAGGTGTATTCTATGGATGGATTTACATCGACTGTAACATAGGAATAAGCAAGAGCTGTCTCGTACATATAGGAGAGGCCTGCTGCAATGATGATAAGGGCAGCAGCCGCATATGGCAGAAATAATCTGTACATGCTTTGATGCCTGTTTTTTTTGCCTCTTATATGACAGGTTGTTGGCGAGTCTGCAATGACTGATATTTCCTGGCCGACGTCAAAGTTACCGGCTATTTTTCTAAAGCATCCGTCATCGCAAAGAACGGCACATATTCTTTTCTTTTTTTCCATTACAATTGCGTGCATGATCTGTCCCTTTACAAATTTGATGGAGAGTTAGTTATAAACCACATATATTCTGAAAGCTGTGGATAATCACCATCTATTATCAATGTTGCAGTGATTATGTAGCGTCTGTATCTATCCAGCATTTTTCTTGTTATCAGGCTTTTTTCCTCGAGTTCTTTCATTGGAAGAGTTTTTGAACGTTTCATTTTCTGCAGCAGTTCTTCTGAAGTTAACATCACCTTTACAGCTTTAGCGCATGCTCTCTTAGTCTTTTCCGTGCAGGGGGAGCATTTTGTCAGATCCATAAAGCTAAAACCATAGTCAGTGAGTTTGCTGCTGATCTCTGCTATCTCATCCTTTACAGTTACCTGATGGTCTATGGAATTTTGTTTTAAATAAGAAATATCCGCCGATTTTTCCTTAAGTTCAAATGAAATAGGAGACTCCTTGTCCTCATCTATTTCTCCCTCAAAAAGGTAGGGTTCTACGCTAAGCTCGCATTCATGGTGCTTTGCCTTTCGCATATGATCAAGAAGCCTTCTTTTTATGACCAGATTTGCAAAACTTGAGAAAGCTCCTTTGGAAATATCGTAAGAATCGATAGCTTCAAGAAAAGCGCTAAGTGCAATGGAGTACTCATCATCACTTTCTGTTATGAATCTTCCCACACATTTATATGCACAGTATTTTATGTACCCTGTGTTTTTTTCAATAAAAGAATTCAGCTGAGACGGAGTATTTTTTACCTCCATGACTTCTTCGCTAAATGCATTCTTTTCCATAATTAACTCCCGAGTATATTGAATTATTCGAATATGGATGGACAAAGAATGGGGTAGCCCGCCAAAAAAGATTTTTTGAATTTTTTTAATGTGACCCCACTATATTTGTTTGCTTGCAAGAAATATTACTGTGAGGAACTAAAAATAAATTAAAAATGGAGGAATCTATGATGAAAAGAATAATAGGAACAATGACAGCAATAGCTTCGGCGATTATAATGCTTGCGACCGTGCAGGTTACAGCCATGGCAGCACCTCAGGCAAAAGATGCGCAGCCACCTGCTCAGGGAGCGGCACCTGCCCAGGGCGAAGCGCCAAAGGGCGGACAGGCACCAAAGGATGGTGAGCAGCCACCGGAAATGCCTGATGCATCAGGAGCTGCAAGTACCGGTGAAGCACCTGAAAAACCAGAGGGTGAAGCTCCTAAAGAAGAGCCTAAGGATGGAGAAAAGCCTTTAGCAGACGCAGATATGACAACTTTGCTAGAGAACCTTCTTGAGGAAATAGAAGCACTGGACGATGAAGATGTAAAAGAGAACATTACAGCATTATACGATGCATTTGTAGATGCCCTTGAAGCAGAGCAGGCAGCAATAGACGCAGAATCTGATGAAGATACACTAGCTGAAGTTAAGCAGGCTGTTGAAGATGCGAGAGCAGCTTTACAGAGCGCTTTGGAAGAAGCAGGAATCGATTTTGACCTTGAGCCAAAGACAGGTGATGAAGCGCCAAAGGCTATAGAGGATGGTGAAGAGTTATCCGAAGAAATTGCACCAAAGGATGCAGAGCCTGCCGTAAATGAAGATGGAAGTGCTGATGAATCTGTTGAGAAGACAAGCCCTATCAAGAAGATTGGAAACGCAATAAAGAGCTTTTTTAACAAATTATTCAAGAAGAGCGAATAATTAAGAGTTTATTAAATTGTGCGAAAGACTTTCAAAAAACAGTATTTAGCCGTATAATATAGTGTGGTTGTGTATAGTTTTTTAGCTGTGCAGACCACACTATTTAGGTTTAGTGGTAAATAATGCTTTTTGATAAGGCAAGGTTGGAGGACAGATAATGAGTTTAATACCTTATGTCATTGAACAAACAAGCCGTGGAGAGAGATCTTACGATATTTACTCCAGACTTTTAAAAGAAAGAATCGTATTCCTTGGTGAGGAAGTTAATGCTACATCAGCAAGTATTGTGGTTGCACAGCTTCTTTTCCTTGAGGCAGAGGATCCTAACAAGGATATCCATATGTATATCAACAGCCCAGGAGGAGAGATTACTTCCGGAATGGCTATCTACGATACAATGCACTACATCAAGTGTGATGTAAGCACAATCTGTATCGGTATGGCTGCCAGCATGGGTGCATTCCTTCTTGCAGGTGGTGCAAAGGGTAAGAGAATGGCACTTCCTAACGCTGAAGTAATGATCCATCAGCCACTTGGCGGAACACAGGGCCAGGCAACAGAAATTGAGATAGCTGCAAAGCATATCCTCAGAACAAAAGAGAAGATGAACAGAATGCTTGCAGAAAATACAGGAAAGACATATGAGCAGGTTTGCGCAGATACAGAGCGTGATAACTGGCTTTCAGCTCAGGAAGCTCTTGACTACGGTCTTATCGATTCAATCATTGAGAATCGTCCTGTAGAAAAGGAATCTAAGTAATCAAAGGAGATGTTATGGCAGGAAAAAATTCCGGAGAGATCAGGTGCTCTTTTTGTAACAAGACACAGGATCAGGTAAAAAAGTTAATAGCAGGACCTGCAGGAGTATATATTTGTGATGAATGCGTTGAGATATGCGCAGATATCATAGAGGAAGAGTTCGAGGACGAGCCTGTCGCAGCCAGCGAAAAGAACATCAATCTTCTCAAACCGGTTGAGATCAGAAACTTTCTTGATGAGTATGTAATCGGACAGGATGAAGCTAAAAAGGTTTTAGCAGTTTCTGTTTATAACCATTACAAGAGAGTTCTTGCTCCTAAGAGCGAGGACAAAAACGATGTTGAGCTTCAAAAGAGTAACATTATCATGATAGGACCTACAGGTTCAGGTAAGACATATCTTGCGCAGACACTTGCCAAGATCATAAATGTTCCTTTTGCTATCGCTGATGCTACTACTCTTACTGAGGCAGGATATGTTGGTGAGGACGTTGAGAATATTCTTCTTAAACTTATCCAGAATGCTGACTACGATATTGAGAGAGCTCAGTACGGAATTGTTTATATCGATGAGATTGATAAGATCACCAAAAAGAGTGAGAACGTATCTATAACAAGAGATGTTTCAGGTGAAGGTGTACAGCAGGCACTTCTTAAGATTGTAGAAGGTACTGTTGCAAGTGTTCCACCTCAGGGCGGAAGAAAACATCCTCATCAGGAGCTTATCCAGATCGATACAAGCAATATCCTCTTCATCTGCGGCGGTGCATTTGATGGCCTTGATAAGATCGTTGAGGCAAGACTTGACAGAAATTCAATCGGATTCAATGCAGAGATCGCAGATAAGTCAGAAAGAGAGATCGGAGAGGTCCTTAAAGAGGTAACACCTCAGGATCTTGTAAAGTTTGGTCTTATTCCTGAGTTTGTAGGACGTGTGCCGATCACAGTTACTTTGGAAGGTCTTTCCAAGGAAGCTTTGGTCAAGATCCTTACAAAGCCAAGGAATGCCCTTGTTAAGCAGTATCAGAAGCTCTTTGACTTCGATGATGTTAAGCTTACATTCGAGGACGAAGCAGTTCAGAGAATTGCTGAGATGGCTTATGAGAGAGAAACAGGAGCCCGTGGACTTCGTTCTATCATGGAGAAGACTATGATGGATGTTATGTATCAGATTCCTTCTGACGACACCATCAGCGAGTGCGTTATCACAGATGCTTCTGTAGATGGCACAAGCCAGCCACTCATTGTCCACAAGGACAGCAAGAAATTAAAGCAGGCTAAATAAATAAAAAATAAAAGCTGTGAGAAATGAGAGATCATTTTTCACAGCTTCTTTTTTTAAGCTTCGGTTGAAGGAGATGCTTCCGCGAGCAGTTCATCCATGAAATCGTAGATTTCCTGTCTGCCTTCTTTGGATAATGCTGAATATGGGAAGATTTTAATTTCATCAGGAAGGCCAAGGCCGTTCCTTAACATGTTCAGGTGCTTCTCGCGCTGAGAAGGCTTGATCTTATCAGCCTTGGTTGCAATGATGACCGGCTGGAAGCCCTGATGAACGATCCATTTGTACATCTGAACGTCGTTGGCTGAGGGCTCGTGACGAATATCGATAAGAAGGAAAACTCTGAGGAGCTGCTTGGATGTGTGGAGGTAGTTTTCAATCATTTTTCCCCACTGCTCCTTAACCTTTTCGGGGACACGAGCAAATCCATATCCAGGGAGGTCTACAAGGTAGAACTCGTTGTTTATGTTGTAGTAGTTGATTGTCTGGGTTTTTCCTGGCTCCTGTGAAGTTCTGGCATAGTTTTTGCGATTCATAATGCCGTTGATGAGGGAGCTTTTTCCTACATTACTTTTTCCTGCGAAGGCAAATTCAGGAAACTGATTGTCCGGAAGTGTGCTTGTGATTCCACAAACTGTTTCAAGATTTACATTTTTAATAACCATACTATTCTCTCTATTCTTTGTAATTGATGCTTAACAATAATCATTGATTAAGTTAAAATTTAAGGTGAATGTTAATACATTATAGCATATTCGGAGGCAGAGTATGGAAACACTTAAAAAAATGAAGTTAAATTACGTGGTTGAAGCCATCGTGATGATTGCTATAGGTGCTGTTCTTATATTCTGGACAGAAGCAAGTCTTCTCATCATGGCTAGGGCGCTGGCTATCCTGCTGGTAATAGCAGGCGTAATATTTGTTTTTAGTTATTTTTTACATAAAGAGCGCAGCATTGTGATGTCAGGCGGTTTTGCAATGGGAGTTATTATTGCAGCCATTGGTGTATGGATCTTCCTTAAACCTGACGCATTTACCGATTTTATCCCCAAGCTCTTTGGTGTATTTATCCTGCTTAGCGGACTTATGAATCTGGGACAGACAATCTCCCTTGTAAGCTATAGATATTCGCTTTGGTGGATCTCACTGATCCTTGCAGTAGGAACTATCGGTATGGGAGCATTTCTTTTGTTTAATCCTAAGGATGCAAAAGAAATAGCGGTAACAATTATCGGAATATTCCTGGTTTATGATGGAATCACCAATCTGTGGACAATATCAAGAGTCTCCAAGTATGCAAAGAGAGTTAACCAGGAGATGAACGCTGTCGATGTTGAAGCAGTTGTTGAGGATGTAGATAAAAAGTAATGCCGGAAATTGAGGAATAATAATGACATTTGAACCAATAGAGGTATCGCTTGATGAGGGCTGCATTGATGCTTTCATCAGGCGATATCATTTTAATGACAATGAAAAAGCAGAAATAATAAGAATTTACAGGAAGATTGCTCCAAGAGTTCACGCTATTTTTCACCATATCATCGAAGAGGATGAAGAGGGAAAAAAGTCTGCACTTGTAGTAGCAAGTCTTGGAAGAGCAATTGATGAGTTTCAGAATAATCTTTTGGAAAAAGGAAATATTCAGGAAGCCTATATTGTTGATTGTCTGGGACTTGATCTTTTATCACTTGCCTATGAAAAAATAGATGAAAAGCTCCATGAGTCCACAGGTCTTTATGCCGGCGGATATCAGTTTGCAGGGAGTGATGGCTTTTCACTCGAAAGTATTCCTGAAGCCATGAAAAAGCTTGGACAAAAGAAAATAAGATATAATGACGCCTTTGTACTTGTTCCCAAAAAGAGTGTTGTGTTTAGGACTCAACTATTTGAAAATCAGCAGGAAAAGCATTCCAAGTGTAGTAGCTGCAGCGCTGAAAAATGCGTATACAGGACAAGTGAGTATACCGGAGCTGCAAGAGTTTTGAAAGATAATGCAGATGCGAAAATAGATTTGTCGAAAGAGAAGAGAGAAAACATGGGAGACGATGGTAAGAGGGCAAAAGGTCTGATCCACCTCTATACCGGCGATGGCAAGGGAAAGACTACAGCATCTATAGGACTTGCCATAAGGGCAGCAGGTTCCGGCAAAAAAGTTGTATTCACCCAGTTCATGAAAGGAAGAAAAACATCGGAATTAAATTCTTTTGACGAACTTGAGAATATTAAAGTGATCAGAAGCAGCAAGAATTTAGGGTGGTTTAAAAAAGATGATCCTGATTCTGTTCTTGCTTTTACAACTGAGCATAACAGAATACTTGGCGACATAGAGAAGTTAGTAGAAAAAGGACAGTGTGATGTACTTATAATGGATGAAGCTACCTATCCATACAATTACGGGATTATTGATAAGGACAGATTTGAAGCTTTGATACTAAACAAGCCTGCCTATATGGAAATTGTTTTAACAGGTAGAAATGCGCCTGATTTTTTTATAGATAATGCAGATTATATTACAGAAATGAAGAAAATAAGGCATCCCTACGACGGGGGCATTGAAGCGCGCCTGGGCATTGAATATTGATGCGCTCACAGGAAAGTGCTGTTCTTGCAAAAAAATTATTCTTTATATGTGTAGTAAACCATAAATCCAGAAGTGCCCATAACTTCGGATAGAGCGATTTAGTATGAGCAATAGAGACAGTTAATATAAAATAAAAGCCTTGTTTTCTGTTTTGAATAATCATGAAAGAAAACAAGGCGCATTATTTTATATTTACTGTGTCTTTGCGAATACTCCGAGATCTATCCGAAGTTATGGGCACTTCTGGATTTTATGCCACTCGCAAGAAAGTATTTATTCT
>JAEEGH010004967.1_pt1 | contig 33800 bp, 28 predicted proteins | sample 9134181 | NCBI WGS metagenome assembly JAEEGH01 (sample SAMN16246544, study PRJNA631951) | gut metagenome | biome: gut microbiome; feature: rumen; material: DP-attached | host: Bos | place: Iran: Karaj | collected 2018-10
TGACCTGTTGAAACCTCTTTGAACTCAGGCATCTGCTGAGCACAGATCTCATCAGCGTGAGGACATCTTGTTCTGAACGGACATCCTGAAGGTGCATTCAACGGGCTTGGAATATCTCCTGAGAGAACGATTCTCTTGTTGGCCCTTGCAACCTTTGGATCCGGTACAGGTACTGATGAAATAAGTGACTTACTGTATGGATGAAGGGAATTTTCATAAATCTCATTGGCATCCGCAAGCTCAACCATCTTACCAAGATACATAACCGCAATTCTGTCACTGATGTGTCTTACAACCAGAAGATCGTGGGCAATAAACAGATATGTAAGTCCAAGCTTGTCCTGAAGCTCATCAAACATATTGATAACCTGGGCCTGGATAGAAACGTCAAGAGCTGATACAGGCTCATCACAAACGATGAACTCGGGATTAACAGCAAGGGATCTGGCGATACCGATACGCTGTCTCTGTCCGCCTGAGAACTCGTGGGCATATCTTGATGCGTGCTCTGAGTTAAGTCCTACATAGCTCATAAGCTCAAGTACGCGCTCTCTTCTCTCCTCCTTGGTCTTGTAAAGCTCATGTACATCCAAAGGCTCTGCAATGATGTCAGAGACTGTCATTCTTGGGTTAAGTGATGAGTATGGATCCTGAAAAACCATTGTTGCTTTCTTGCGGAATTCCTTGATGTCATCAGCTGTCTTAATGAGCTTGCCATCATACCATATCTCACCGGCTGTCGGCTTATAGAGATTAAGGATTGTACGTCCGACTGTGGTCTTACCGCATCCGGACTCACCTACAAGTCCCAGTGTCTCACCCTTTTTAATGGAAAAAGACACATCATCAACAGCCTTAAGGGGCTTACTCTTAAAAAAGCCCACATTTACATTGAAATACTCCTTGAGGTGCTTGACCTCAACAAGAGTCTTAGCATCTTTTAAATTATCGCTCATGCCTTTACACCGCCTTCCATCTGCTTCTTAACATTCATCCAGCAGCCTGCAGCGTGATCGTCATTGATCTGCATGCGCTCTGCTCTCTCACGAAGACAAATCTTCATGGCATTGTCACATCTTGGTGCAAATGGGCATCCCTTAGGCATATTCAGAAGGTCGATAGGCGTGCCTGAGATAGGCTCAAGCTTCTTGCCCTCTTTGCCCTCTGTAGGGATTGAACGAAGAAGTCCCTTTGTATATTCATGACATGGGTTGTAGAAGATCTCGTCTGCTGTTCCCTGCTCACAGATAGAGCCTGCGTACATTACGATTACTTCATCGCACATCTGTGCTACAACACCAAGGTCGTGAGTGATCATGATAATAGCCATTCCCAGCTCTTCCTGAAGTGACTTCATAAGGTCGAGGATCTGGGCCTGGATAGTAACATCCAGAGCTGTTGTAGGCTCGTCCGCAATGAGGATATCAGGCTCACATGCAAGTGCCATGGCGATCATAACACGCTGTCTCATTCCGCCTGAGAACTCATGTGGATACTGGTTCATTCTCTTTTCCGGCTCATTTACGTTAACGAGCTTGAGCATTTCTATAGCTCTTTCACGGGCCTGCTCTTTATTTCTGTCTGTATGGAGAAGAATTGCCTCCATCAGCTGATGTCCAATAGTATAAGTAGGATTTAAGGATGTCATGGGATCCTGGAAAATAATGGATACCTTGTTTCCTCTTACGGTCTTCATGACCTTCTCTCCGGCTCCAACAAGCTCCTGTCCATCGAGCTTTATTGAACCTGATACGATCCTTCCTGTGCCTGCAAGTATCTGCATTATTGAATATGCGGTAACTGACTTGCCACTTCCGGACTCTCCAACGATTCCAAGAACCTTACCTCTGTCCAGATTAAAAGATATTCCGTTAACTGCCTTAACCTCACCGGCGTCAGTAAAGAATGAGGTATGCAGATCTCTTACTTCTAATAGTCTCATTTTCAGTCTGCCTCCAAATTTTATTGGATTTCACTCGTGAAATCCATGCGCCGAGCGCGGTTGCTCAAAGCAACATTCTCATCTCGCGCGAGTGTGCATCTTCATATACATAAGAAACAAGTTTCTTATGTATCCAGCTTAGGATCAAATGCATCGCGAAGTCCATCACCAAACAGATTCAGTGAAAGAACTATCAGAGAAATAACGATTGCAGGAATGATCAGTCTGTATGGATAAGATGAAATTCCGTTGAGGGCATCTGAAGCAAGTGATCCAAGGGAAGGCATAGGTGCGTTAACGCCAAGTCCCAGGAATGACAGATAGCTCTCTGTAAATATTGCACTTGGAATCTGAAGTGCTGTTGAAATGATGATAACTGAGAAGCAGTTAGGAATAAGGTGCTTAAGGATGATCCACTTTCCTTTTGCTCCTGCTGCCTCAGCCGCAAGAACGTACTCCTGCTCACGAAGTGAAAGGATCTGTCCTCTTATAAGTCTTGCCATTGATACCCAGTAAAGAACACCAAAGACTATGAACAAACTTATGATATTGGATCCGATCTTGGCAAAGACGGTTCCGTCCAGTGCGCCTTCCATAACTACCTTAAGTACTGATGACAAAAGGATAACCATCAGCATGTCAGGCAGCGAATAAATTATATCTACTATTCGCATTATGACCAGGTCCACCGCTCCGCCTGCGTAACCTGCGATAGATCCGATAGTCATTCCGATAGCAAGTACGATAAGACTGGCAAAAAAGCCTACTGCCAGTGAAATACGTGTTCCGTAAACCACACGGATAAAGTAGTCACGGCCCTGGGAATCTGTTCCAAAAATATGAGGAACTACAGACTCACCGGCCTCTATTCTCTTAAGCTCTGACTTACCATACTCAAAAGGACGAAGATCCTTAAAGCTGTTATCAACAGGCTTACCAGGTGTCATACCAAGCATGCTGTCGTATGAGTATGGCCAGAACATAGGAACAAATATTGCTGCAAGTGCAATTATTACTATAATAAAGAAGCAGACCGTAGCTACCTTGTTCTTAAGAAGTCTCTTTACAGAGTCCTTAAAGAAGGTAGATGAAGGACGCATCTGCACCATATATTCTTTTTCTTCGTCGGTTGCAGGAATGAAATCATCCATATTAACCTGTGCGCTTAACTTACTTATATCCATTTTATGATTCTCCCCTAACCTTTCTTATTCCAAAGTGATCCTAGGATCTACCACCTTATACATAATGTCACCGATGAGGTTCATGATTACGATAAGTGTTGCAAGTATGATTGTTGTTCCCATGATAAGCGGGTAGTCACGACCTGTGATACTGTTTACGAAGGCACGGCCGATTCCCGGAACAGCAAAGATCTGCTCAACAACCAGTGATCCTGTAACAATACCTGCAAGCATAGGTCCAAAGTATGTGATTACCGGAATAAGTGAATTCTTAAGTGCATGACCAAATATGATCTTCATGCCCGATACGCGCTTTGCCTTGGCTGTTCTTATATAATCCTGTCCAAGTACCTCAAGCATTGAGGATCTTGTAAGCCTTGTGATATAGGCCATAGGATAAAGAGATAATGTAAGAACAGGAAGTACAAGACCGTTCTTGGATGCTCCGTTTGCCGGGAACCATTTGAGGTTGATGGCAAATGCTATAAGCAAAAGAGATCCCATGATAAATGAAGGCATTGATACGAATGCGGTTGTAATTATCATGATGATCCTGTCGATTATCTTGTTTCTTCTAAGGGCTGCAACAGATCCAAGAATGATTCCGCTGATAAGTGCTATAAAAGCAGCTATAATTCCCAGCTTGGCAGAGGTCTTAAGTCCGTCAAATATGATGTCGTTGACACTTCTACCCTTCTGCTTAAGTGAGGGACCGAAATCAAATTTGGTAACGATATCCCCAAGATATGTCAGGTACTGAACTCCAAGAGGCTTATCAAGTCCATACTTAGCCTCCATAGCTTTCATAACTGACTCACTGACAGCCTTCTCTCCAATGAATGGGCCGCCCGGAACTGCGTGCATTACAAAGAAGGTAACTGTTATTACCACCCAAACTGTAACTATTGCAAGCAGAATTCTCTTTACAATGTACATTAGTGTCTTAGTATTCATAGCTTCTCCACCCTGTAAATATAATAGTGCGCTTAAAGATATATCATCCCCACAAAGCGTTGCAGCTTCAACGTGCTAAATCGCTAAATTATGACAAAATAAATGCAATCACATACTTGCCCGTACGCCATTGCACCTGAAGATAAATCTCTTATTGCACACGTCTCTCACACGAAACGTGCAAGCCTTGTTTAGTGTAGAATGTATGTTACATTATGTCAAGTATTTCACCTTAAAATCGCTACAATTGATTAATATATATCAAGAAATCCGTCCCAAAAGACACTTGTCTTTCTGGGACGGACACTTTTTTCCTATTTATTCTTTCCTTTTATTTACCGGTTACATGAATACACTGTAAGCCTTCTGTGCTTCATCTTTCTGCATCTGACCCTGAAGCTGAGTCTGATAAGTATCAAGAACCTGCTGTGTCTTCATCTGTTGAAGTGCCTCTGTAACATTACTCTCTTCCTTATCCATCTGATAACCATTAAGCTCCATAGCCGCATGTGAGTTATAGGTCATTGCATAATCTACTGCGTTTGTCTCTGATCCTGCTTTTGACCTTGCACCCTGTACAGTCTCCAAAGCCTTGTCGATCTTGCTGATGTCAAAGTCCTTTGTCACATCATAATCATCAAGACCAAGTGCCGATGTTGTCAGGTCGTAGGTCGAAACCTTTTCCGAAGAGCCGCTTGCGTCAGTTGTGACCTTCATATCCTTTTCCGATCCGTTAACAAGGAATTTCTCGTTGTACGAAGCGGAATTTCCAACATCATTGATGCCGTCCATGTATTCCTTTATCTGAGCCTGAATGGATTCCTTATCCTCATCTGAAAGCGTACCATTCATTGATTTAAGCGAAAGCTCTTTTATTGACTGAAGATAATCTGCTATGCCTTCCATGGCACCGTCTTCAATATTCAGGGCTGATTTTGCGGAAGTAAGGTTTTCCTTGCCAGCGTCAAGTCCTCTTACCTGGGACTTAGTCTTTTCCTGAATAGCAAGTTCTGATGCACCCTGGGCAGCCTTTGTGAGCTGTCCTCCATTAGATAATACGGAATACGCCGAGTAGTCATTATAGCCTGAAACAGAAGATATACTACTCATAGTGCCTCCTTCTTGCGAATACGTTAATCGCAATCCTTTGAAAAACGAACATAATACACCTATCTAGCTTAATAGTAACCGAAGGTTTAATAAATAGCCATCCCCAAAATGCCTATTTAAAGCCATTTTTGAAACAAAATTACGAATTTTTAGCTTTTCCACTGAAACTTCATTACGTTTATTTTGATTTAATAATAGGTTATATTTCTTTTAGAGTTCAGTCACAATTTGGCAAAATTTAAAAGGTATTATTAACTCATCAGAAGGAAACAACTTCTGAACCCCCAACAATACTTTTTTTCATACACGGGTTGTCTGGTTCCCCACTAGACAACCCCTCCTCCCAAAAAAATACCACCTGCAGATGCAGGTGGTTTTCTTATGTTCTGTATTACTTTGGCTTTAAAGCCTTACCTCTCCCTCATGAGTAAGAAGCGCAATGTTGTCGATGCTCTCAATCTTATTAAGGGAGGTTAAAAGAGATCTCTCTTCACTTGTCTTTACTTCAATTATCATATCAAGACCTGACTTCTTTATGTTTCTTGATTTTACCTTGTAGCTTCTGACATTTCTTGACACAACTTCTATGATCTCATCCTCAGACTCTGTATCCTTGCTGTTGATGATAAGAACATATGGCTTTCTGGTGGTTGGAACGAACTCAAGAAGAAGTATGCCCATTGTAACCATTACAGCAACAATAATAGCCAGTTCAAACAGTCCTGCTCCGCAAATGATGCCCTCACCTATTGACCAGAAAAGGAACAGAAGGTCCATAGTGTCCTTGATCGCAGTCCTGAATCTCACAATAGAGAGTGCTCCCACCATTCCAAGAGAGATAACAATACTGGATTGCATTGCAACAATGATTCCGGCTGTTATAACAGATAGCATAGCCATAGCAACATGGAAGTTCCTGTTGTACAGCGCCGTTCTGTTGACCATTTTGTAAATAAGGAAAATGTACAGTCCTATAACAAATGTCACAGCCAGTATGGCTACTATCTGGCTGACAGGTATATCGTTGGCAGTAAATCCTTCCAATACAGATTTTTTGATTGCGTCGTTAAAGCTCATAAGATCTCTCCAATCTCATCTTTAATCATTCTTGCGTAAGTATACTTCGAAAATGCACATCTTTGCAATGAGCCTGTGTCGATTATTTGCTTAATATAATCAGGAAGAAGCTCATCGTATTTTACTTCCATCACATGAGCGCCTGTCTCCATAGTAGGAATGGCATGAATATCTTTTTCAAAAAAACGCCCCACTTCGCTTGATGCGCCAATGTTTTCATCAAAGGTGATCCTTACATTTCCTGCTTTTTCCGTAAAAGCATATCTCTCATATTCAACAATGGTCACCGGATGCATCAGCCTCAGGTTCATGTTGGCATACAGCCTTTTGCACAGGATCTTCTTCTCTCCTTTTAGGAAAAGAGATGCCACAGGAGCCTCCTGCATTGACGGCTTTGAAAGAAGTCCTCTTACCACGTCACCGGAAACTCTCACAGCGTTTTTTCGAGTATACCCATTATGCTTACTCTTTTCCTCAAGCCTTATAAATGATCCGTCATTGTTGTAGGACCTTATCCTCACCTTGATCCTCTCATCTACTCCGGCTAAATTTTCAGAAAGAGCGGTATCATACATATCATCAAAGTAAACGCTCCTTATGAGGTAACTTCCATTCCTGCTGTGGGAATCAATCTCCATTATATCCTTAAGCCTTGTCTTCAAATATGCAATTTGATCTGCATAGACAATGTACTTGTCTTCTACTCTGCTCTCTGTCATTTAAGCCATTCTCCGCTAAGGAACGCTGTCCTTTCTGCGATAAAGCTCTTCAGCTTATCATATTCCTTATTATCTGCAGTGGTATAACCCCATTCCTCGTACATATCAGCCCATCTGATGCTGTCCATCACTGATGAGGCATGAAGCATCTCTTCGTATTCATCAATTCCGGAGTCTACAAGGTTGTTCATGTAATCAACAACAGATTCCTTATAGTACTGCTTTACAAGCTCAGTAAACTCCTTGTGCTTTATCATATTCTTATAATAAATGCTGTTGTGTTCTGATAAATAGAGCTGTGTTATCCCCTTGGCATCATCATCTGCATACTCCATCCAGTCAAGATAATTGCCAAGACTCATATCAAAATCCCAGCCCGGACCAGCATAGAGCTTGGGATCCACCTCATCGCTGTCCTTGTAGTAGAATGCACTGCTGACTCCACCGTCGTAGTTCTTTATAACTTCTTCTACAAGATATCTCTTTGCGAAAGAGGGAACATCTATGTACTGCCCATAGGGGTCATTTCCCAGTATCTCTTTTTCTGCTTCGTTGAAGAAATTATAGATATAATCAATCTCTCCCGCTGTACAATACTTGGGGCACATTACAACATAGTGCTCATCATTCTCAGTCACAAAACCATTTCTCATCTCGCTGTATTCCAGATCATATCTGTCGCCAAATTCTCTCTCCACCAGATATCCGCCGGTTATGTCTTCTAAACACTCCGGAATATTAAACGCTTTCCTGGTGGCAGTTTCGTATACTTCGAATGACTCTTCTTTTATTCCGGAAAAGACCTCTTCCTGAACGATGTCCATGTCCGTAATATCAATGCGTTCCGGTCCCACACCAATGCTGGCACAAAAATAGTAATTGCCCATGTAATCGCCATTTATGTAAAGATCCACAAATTTTCCTGAAGCGGCATAAGGAATGCCAACCTCCTGCTCCAGTTTTCTTGCAATGTCGTTTCTTATAAGAGTAGCATCAGATGCATTGGCAATAAGAGCGTAGTTCTGCCCCTCACCAAGGCCAAGTACTGATCTGCCTTCCTTGAGCTTGATCTTAAAGGGCTTCTTATCCCAGGTATTCCAGGAATAGTTGCCTCTTCCCTTTATATAATCAAGTCCCATGGCGGTGTCAACATTACCATTTTCATCAATTACCGTCATCTTACCGGCTTCCTTATATGCTTTGTCGGCATAGATATTCTCAAGACTTCCGGAATTTGTTGTAATAAAAATCGTAGCTATGTTGGCTGATCTTACGATCTGTATATCATGATTTTTGGCCTCTGCAGAGAGCTTAACATCTTCATCTTTAACATAACCAGGAAGGAAAAGATAATACTGCCCCTGCCTCTCAAATATCTGGATCTTATGGCCATCCACCTTGGCATACATGAAATAAGTTTCATTCAGATTGCTGCTGTCGTTATCAGTCTGGATCAATAATACTGCTGCAATCGCGCACACAGCGATAACCACAAGCTTTATAAGGAGCTCCCATCTCTTTTTCATGAGCGTGCCCTCAATCTCTCTGCAACTTCAACATATAGAAGGAGCACAAGTCCCATAATGGAAAGGACAAGTCCAATCCAGAATCCCTTAGGTGTGTACTTCATATGTACAAGATATGTACCATCAGATGTGGTTCCGTCAAGAGGAATATATGTCAGGGAATCATATATTGCAATAGGAGTAACCTTCTTGCCGTCCACTTTGACTTTCCATGCAGTGTCATAAGGCACGGTTAAGAATACCCCATTGGCACCTTCAGGAACAGCTATTGAGAGTTCACATTTAGCGGGCTTTACCGTCACATCGCAGCCCTTTTTGGCAAGCTCTTTGTATGCAGCATCAAGGCTTTCGGAATCCTCAGTAACAAAGACCGGCCTTCCAAAGTTGTCATCTTCACTTTCGCCCTGGATTGTCACATTAAGAACATCACCTGCCTTGTGATATCCAAGATTAAGTATCTTAACACATGCAGCATTTCCGTAGGTTGTAAGGAACTCATCTTCCACGAACACTGACAGGCTCTCACCTGCACCTATAAGTCCGTCAATGTAAAGATACAACTCACCATCTTTTGCGGCAGTAACCTTAAAGTCATAGCGGTACTTGTCGTCTTCTTCATACATCTGGCTGTTTTCTACAGCTGCATATGTGAAAAGAGATGTCTCTTTTCCCAAAAGTCTTGAGTAGATATCTTCCTGAAGAGAAAATGCATCTGTTTCCGGGACATGATTCATTGAAGCATCCGCATTTCCGGTCCTTTCATCAATAATACCTGAAAGATCAAAGCCTTCGGTATATAAAGCCGCCGGAAGGGCATAAGGATTTCTGAAGACCTTTTCATTCTCATCGTATACAAGCTCATACTCTGTATGGGCCGGGAAAGTACCATCTGTCAAAACGTATTTAACACCAAGAATGCTGTCAGCAGTCATCGTGTTGTCGTGTCCGTAATGGGCATAAAGCGTATCATCATTAAAGCCCAGCCTCTGGAGGAAATATCTCACATATACTAGTCCCGCAGAGCTGTACTGGGTTATACCGAAGTAGTTGTACTGGAAAGCATCATTCTGCTGTCTGGGATTAAGGTTCTCCATTCTGTAAAGATCATCCTTATCCTCGATGCCTTTAATGTAGTCGACTGCTTCCTGAGTATTCCTTATAGTATTGGCATACAGGGTGGAATTCTCACAAAGCATTGACTGCCAGTGGTAGGTAAAAGCTGCATTTCCGGAAAGATCTGCCATATTTACCAGAAGCATTGCCACTAAAATAACATTAAATACCTTATCTTTGTCCTTCATAATAGCGCTTAAAAGCAGAAGAGCCGAGTATACAGCGATCAGAACCACATTTACTTTAATCGTGAAATCAGAAATATGGTCGTAGCCTCCTCTTCTAACAAGAAACAGGCAGATTGCCAAAACTGCTGTTATGATAGCTAGTTTGGGAACGCTCAGCTCTTTGTCCAAAGACATGAGTGCTCTTGCTCCAACAATTATCATGAGGAACACACATAGAAACGCCTGCCTGTAAGGATGTCCCGAAGGCTCCATTCCTGCATGCCATGCCACATTTATGATGTCTATGGCAAAAGAGAAGCCGAAGATGATAAACAGCACAAAATAACCGGCCTTTTCCCGAAGGGGTACCGATGAACTCATAAAGAACATTAGTATCAGGAAGATCATCAGAACTCCGCAGAAAAGCTGGGGATATCCAAACCTGGCCTCTATATAGTCATAGCTCATGGATGGGAGCTTCGAGAAAATATCTATTAGTCCCAGCTTGTTGCCTGTAAGTTTCATACCGATGACTGTGATATCCTTAGGGCTGTTAAGAAGCTCAAGGAATGTGGAAACCATGACAACTGCAGATAAAAGTACTGAAGTAGCCACGCAGAAAGCAACTTTGAGTATCTGGAATATCGGATGCTCCGGCTTTGTAACGAAAATGCGCACAATGATCCATAACACTGTAAACAGTAGCACCTGATAGGTTATGTAGTAATTCATCATTATCATGGCCAGGAGGCATACGATATATGTAAGCTTCCTGTCATCCGTAAACACTCTCTCAAGGCACCAGATATAAAGCGGAAGGAGTATAACCACATCCATCCACATAAGGTTCATACTATGCGCAAAAAGAAATCCTGAGAATGCCCATGAAACAGACCCGATAAGAGCTGTAAGACTCTTCTTCTCCAAAGGAAGTATTTCCGGTCTTCCGGTAATGAACCTCTGAAGGAAAAGATCCATGATATAAGAAGCCACCATAAGCTTAAGGCCTATAACGACTGTTATGCCAAGTGGCATCTGACTCTTTTCAAATAAAGCAAGGATTATAAGATAGGGACTTGTTAGATAATACGCAAAAAAGCCCAGTGTTCCTGAGCCCAGTGCAGCATTAAATGAGTAAAATACACTGTTTTTGCCTGTAACTACTGTGCGGAGATAAGCGTAGTAATCTACATACTGCCTCTTAAGGTCATACATCAGAAAGGTCTTTTCTCCAAAAGGCACAATTCTGCTGACAATAAGGACAGCCAGATACATCGCCAAAACGCATACACAGCTAACCAGTGCATGATAGATATTTAGTTTCTCTTTCTTTAAAACTTCCCCAAACATACCAAACTACATTATACACGAAGTAGCCTGATTTGGATTATTTTTAACTAAATTTTTCCCTCAAATTTTTCAAAAGCCTCTACATCAACAGGTTTCGAGAAATAATAACCCTGGAAAAGATCGCACCCCTTCTCGTCCAGCATAAGGAGCTGGTCCTTGGTCTCAACGCCCTCTGCTATTACTACCATATCCAGCTGCCCAGCCATGTGAATAATATTCTCCAGGATTATCTGGGCTCTCTTTGGATCATCTGTGGAATCGAGGAATCTCATGTCAATCTTAAGTACATCGACCTGGAAGTCCTTAAGAAGGTTGAGGGATGAATAGCCCGAACCAAAGTCGTCCATCTCAACAAGGAATCCCTTTTGACGCAGCTTACCCATAAGTTCGATGCACATGCCTATATTCCCGGCGATAGCGGTTTCTGTGATCTCCAGGTTCAGCTTAGCCGGATCTATATCATACTTCTCCACAAGCTCGGAAAATACTACTTCTATGTTCAAAAACTGCAGATCCTTAGGAGAAATATTAACAGAAATCCTGTATTTCTCCTTGTCAGTACCCTTCCACTTTGAGAGCTGGATTGCAGCAAGCTCCCAGATATAGCGGTCCATCTGATAGATCAGATTGGCATTTTCCAGAACACCGATGAACCGAGCAGGAGGAACTATACCTTTTTCCGGATGTATCCATCTTGCAAGAGCCTCTCCGCCGATCACGTTTCCTTCAAAATCAACCTGAGGCTGAAGGAAAATGTGGAACTCACCGTTTTCAAGGGCTGCCTTGAAGCTGTTGATGACCTCCTGCTCGTGAACGGTCTGCTTCATCATCTCCTCGTCGTAGTAGGCGATGGCAAGCTCTGTACTGACCTTTATGCTGTCTATGGCCATTCTGGCCTTATCTATCATGTCGTATACAGGCTGGTGATAATCATCAACCTCATAAATTCCAAGCTGGAAATTCAGGCTGAAAACGCTGTTGTCTATGAGCCTTGCCACCTCGTGGATTCCCGTCTCAAAGCGCTTTAAATCAAAGTCATCCTTTTTCATGAAGATGACAAACTCGTCCGAGTGCATTCTTCCGAAGACATCGCCCTCTCTGCACCACTTCTCAAGCCCCAATCCTATGGTCTTAAGGATCTCATCTCCTTTTTCCATTCCAAATAGAGAGTTGACCAGCTTGAACTGCCTGATATTCGAAGATATACAGTAATACTTCTCGTCAGGCTCTTCTGATATTTTGGCCTTTACAGCCTTAATAAGCCCTTCCTGGTTATAGATTCCCGTCAGGAGGTCGTGAGTTTCCCTGAACTTGACTCCACTAACATTGGTGGCTTCATCTGTAATATCCATGAAAGCAAGGCATATTCCGGCCAGCTTCTCAAGCTCCGGTTTATGCTTGTAGGCAGGCATTGAGTGTATCTCGTAAAGATACTCTTTTCCCTCATAGTTATAGAACTGGCTCGTTACATGGCCATTCAAAATGCTCTTGTCGTTAATAAGCCAGTTTTTAAGGAACTCCTGCATCTGTTCCAGCTCGTTAGGAATATGGAACATCCTGAAGGCCTGCTTGTTGGCATAGATACAGTTGTAATCATCGTCAAGGCACACAATACCAATGCTTGAGTCCAAAAGGGCCTTGGAAATAACCTCATCACTCACCTCTTTGTCGCCTATCATGCTGACATAAAGGGCATCCTCATTGGCATTCTTTAAGTCGTTTCCAAGCTCATCTTTGCCATCATCCACCCTGTTGCCCACAGTAACCAGCTCAATTGCATAGTTTGTGGTCCTGGCGCCATCGATCTCAAGAGGCGCAGGAATGGAAATGACATGACATTCAACCCCGTCCCGGATTTCTGTCTTTTCCTGAACGCGGTTCCTGATACATGCCATATAGGAGGTGCAGTTCGAGCATCTGTCACTCTTGCCCCAGACGGTATAACACTTCTCCCCTGTTACTTCTTCCCCCGCTTTGGTGGCATCAATAATGTGGCAGCTTCCGGGCTCTACGAGTCTTACAACATCGTACATCCCCTGCATGTTCCTTATGTACTTTTTAAGCTCCTTCATGGTAATGCTCATATTTCTATTGTAAACTTTATGTACATGATATTGTAGTGGTTATGAACGATTTCCGGTGAAGTTTAGTAAAAATTAATAAAATAAAACGTCACCATTTGTCTGAAATGGTGACGTCTGGTATCAAAGTCTTATTACAATTCCATCCTGTGTTCCGGCTATAATATTGCTCGGCTTACCGGTGAGATCCTTGCCCCCTACAAAGTACTGATACTCATGGAGTATTCTGTCCTTCTGCATTCCTGAAATTGCCTGTTTCATATCTCTTGATGCAAGTCCTGCATCTGCATAAAGATCCAGTGATGAGCTGTCATACTGCCCAAAAGAAATTGCCACATTCTCAATAGAAGCATTTTCTCTTGAAGGAACTTCAACTGTAAGGTCAAGGCCCTTTTTAGGCTCTTGGCTTTCCTGTGGCTTTTGCTGTAGCTCTTCTCCACCGTGTACATCAGTCCTTGGCTGCTGCAACGGCTCCTTGGCAGGGGGTATATTATATGCATTATAGCCTGGTACAAATGAACCAACTCTATCAAGTGCCATATTATAATCCTCCTTTCAAGACTTTTTTCGAAATGTGTTCACACTCCATCACAATATATATCGGATGGATCCCCATGGAACTTAATAGTATTATACAATATTTTGTTGTTATACGATACCTGCAGCCTTTAAAAGTTGCCTGGTGTATTCAGCCTGGGGATTTCGGTACAACGTCCTGGTCTCCCCGTACTCCACAACTTTGCCATCCTTCATGATCATGACATGATCGCTGATCTTGTAGACCACGCGAAGGTCGTGGGATATGAAAATTATGGAGATGTTGTGCTTTTTATTGAGATTTTCAAGAAGTTCAAGTATCTGTGCCTGGATTGTTACGTCAAGGGCGGATACCGGCTCGTCAGCTATAAGAAGTCCCGGGGACCTCATAAGCGCGATTCCGATGCATACTCTCTGCCTCTGGCCACCTGAAAGCTGAGCCGGATACCTCTCAAGCATTTCAAGAGGAAGCTCAATCTCCTCCATTACCGTCTTAACTCTCTGCTCCATTTCATCCCTGGTCCAGGTGTGCGTCTTATCAACACGAAGGGGCTCTTCCAAAAGCCACCCGATCTTCTTGGCAGGGTTAAGGGAGCTGTAGGGATCCTGAAAGACCATCTGGGGCCTGTCATGCTTCTGCCAGATTTCTCCGGTGTAATCCTTATTGATGCCTACAATAGCCCTTGCAAAGGTAGATTTGCCGCTTCCTGACTCACCGGCGATTGCCAGCACTTCTCCCTCTTTCATTGAGACAGATACGTCAAACAGAGCCTGTATTTTCTTATTCTTTTGTGAAAAGAGCTTTCTCTTCCTGTTTTTGTAAAAGACATTAAGGTGAGATACTCTTAAAACTTCATCATTACTCATTATTCGTTCCTGTCATCGCTAATATCTATCTTGGGAATTGCAGCTATCAGCTTCTTGGTGTAGGGATCTCTTGGGTGTAAAAATACTTCGTTCGTCCTTCCGGACTCCACGATGTTGCCTTTTTGCATAACTATGACTCTCTGACACAGCTGGTTTACAAGGCTAAGGTCGTGGGAAATGAAGATTATTGATGTTCCCATCTCCTTATTAAGCTTTTTAAGCAGCTCAACAATCTGCGCCTGCACAGTTACATCAAGGGCTGTTGTGGGCTCATCTGCAATAAGTATCTTGGGATCGCCTATCATTGCGGCAGCGATCATAACTCTCTGCCTCATTCCGCCGGATAGCTCATGGGGATACATGTAGTAAACATCCTCCGCTTTATCAAGTCCAACGGCCTTAAGCATAGCAATCGCCTTCTCTTTTCTCTGCTCCTTGGTGATCTCAGGATGGTGAATGTACAGTGGTTCCTCCACCTGCCACCCTATCCTCTTAACCGGATTGAGACTGGTCATAGGCTCCTGAAAGATGATGGATATCTCATCTCCCTGATAGGACCTTAAGGTCTTTCTGTCACAGGTCAGAAGGTCATTGCCATCAAACATTATCCTTCCGCTCTTGGTAAGGCTCTTTCTGTTCAAAAGACCTGCAATAGCCAGGGCGCTGAGGCTTTTTCCGGAACCTGACTCCCCAACTATACCTACGATCTCGCCCTTTCCAAGCATAAGATCAAAGTCCTCAACCGCAACCTCCGGAGCGTCATGATCATGAAATTCTATATGAAGATCTGTTACATCAAGTATTATTTCCATCTGCTGATCCCCTCTCCAAGAAATGCAAAACCAAGGACCATAAGCACGATCACAGTACCGGGGCAAAGAACATAGCTGGGTGTTGTGAACATGTACTGCTGGGCATCCGAAAGCATCTTGCCAAGGCTGGCATACGGAGGCTGTGATCCCACACCCAGATAGCTAAGCCCCGCCTCAGCCAGAACAGCATTGTTAAAGCCGATCATTATGGAAGAAGCCAGCACGCCCTTTATATTGGGCAGAATATGCACAAATATCATTCTAAAGTCAGATACACCCTGGAGCCTTGCATTCTCAACATAATCCATGTTCCTGCAGCGAAGCACTTCTCCCCTTACGATTCTGGCATAACTTGGGATAAAAGCGATTCCCAGAGAGATCAGAAGCTGGATCCAGCCTACTCCAAAGACACTGACTATAACAAGTGCCAGAAGAATACTTGGGAAAGCAAACAGAGCATCAATTATCCTCATGGTGATCTCATCAAACATTCCGCCAAAGTACCCTGTCAGCGCTCCAATGATCGTTCCTGCCACAGTTCCGATGAAAACAGTTCCAATCGCTATAAGGAGCGTAATCCTGCTTCCATACATAACACGGCTAAGGACGTCCCTTCCCATATTGTCAGTTCCCATGGGATGAAGAAGCGAAATGCCCTTAAGCTTTTGCGAAGAGTCCATTGCCGTCGGCTCATAAGGCGTCCAGAAAATGCCAACAACTATCATCAGAAGAACCAGTCCTGTGATGACAATGCCCCACAATAAATATGGATTTTCTCTTAAATTTCTTTTAAAATCCTGTCTTGCCTTACTCATTTTCAAGTCCTATTCTCGGATCCACGATTCTGTAGATCACATCTACCAGGAAATTTACCAGAAGAACTATAATGGCAATTCCCATGATAATAGCTTCAACAACCGGATAATCCCTGTTGCTGATGCTTGTAAGTAATATCCTGCTTATACCAGGAATTCCAAAAACCTGCTCAATAACAATACTGCCCGCAACCATGTCTGCCAGAGCCATTCCAAGGAAGGTTATAACACTTATCATCGAGTTCTTAAGGACGTGGCGATAAAGAACTCCATTCGTGTTATTGCCCCTGCTGTAGGCCGTTCTAGCATAATCCTTGCCTGCCTCATCTATAAGGCTCGACCTTAGCATCTTGACCGTCATGGCAATCTTGGGAAGTGCAATAGCCAGTGCCGGGAAAAAGAGATATCGAACGAATCTACCAAAACTAACTGTATATGAAACAAAGCCTCCGGGGGTAAAGAGCCTGAAAATCATACCAAATATAAATGTGATCAGAATGCCGGAAAAGAATGGCGGTATTGCCATGATCACCTGATTTAACACAATAAGGATCCGGTCAAGGATTCCATTTTCATGCTTTGCTGTAAATATCCCAAGAGGAATAGATATCAAAACCGTAAGTAAAAATGCCATTATTGCCATGGTGAGGGTAATTGGGATCTTACTGGTCACCATACTGCTTACAGGCACTTTATAGTTGTAGGAGGTGCCAAAATCACCTCTTATGAAATTTGCAAACCATCTTCCATATCTTACAAGCAGAGGGTCATTGAGCCCCATCTGCTGTCTCGTCTGTTCAACCAGTTCGGGAGAAGCCTCTGTTCCAAGCATACGAAGAGCCGGATCTCCCGGAATAATATTAAAGGCGAGGAAAACACATATGGATACAACCAATAAGGTAACCAGCATCATAACCAGCTTTTTAATGATGTATTTCATATGAATTCCTCGCCTTACTAAAATTTCTCTTACAGATATCTGATAATTACTGATCAGCAAGCTTAATCTTGCTGATATCCTGAACATACAGAGGATAGAAAACATATCCTGTATATTTCTTGTTCAGTGCTACAAACTCAGGAAGATCCTGAATATAAACGCTTGCAGCTTCTTTTGAGAGAATTCTCTCACATTCCTTGTAGTACTCAGTCTTGGCAGCGTCGTCTGATGTGCTAATGGCGCTTGCATATGCCTTGTCGTAGTCAGGGCTGTTAAAGTTAACAAAGTTTCTTCCGGCATCTGATGCATATCTTGCAAGAAGTGAAGATGCTGAAAGTGTTGATGCATCAACACCTACTACTGTTGCCTGGTACTTTCTGTCTGAATAAACATCAGAAAGCCATGTGTTCCACTCAACTTCCTGAATGTTGGCTGTAACACCGATTGCCTTAAGCTCCTCTGAGAGAACCTGTGCTGTATCCACGTGCTGTGTGTAGTTTGATGGAACAGTGATGGTAAACTCAAAGCCGTCAGGGTAACCAGCCTGCGCCAAAAGCTCTTTGGCCTTATCTACATCTGTGTTGTAGGTGTCATTGAGCTCAGGCAGGAAATACTTGGTAAATGACGGGAACATTGCACTACCGATCTCGGTACCTGCTCCGTCTGATACGTAGTCCATGATCTCCTGTGGGTTGATCGCATAGCACAGAGCCTGACGTACCCTCACGTCATCAAAAGGCTTCTCTGCATTATTGATGTACATAGCCTGAACCAGGTTCATTGTTCCCTCATAGATGGTAAATTCGTCATCAAGCTGGGAAACCTGTGTGCTGGTAACACGCGCGTACATATCAATTGAACCGCCCTTGAGGTCCATAACAACGGCATCTGAATTGGACTCGATCTTAAATACAACGTCCTTGATAAATGCCTTGTCTCCCCAGTAGTCATCAAATCTTGTAACTACGAAGTTCTCCTGAGGTGAGCTTGAAACGTACTTGTATGGGCCAGTACCTATACAATTTGTTGCAGGGTCTGCATTAGCTGCAGGAATGATGGCAACAGTGAGCTGAGTTAAAAACTCTGAATCAGACTCGTTAAGTACTACCTCAACGTGGCTCTCATCAACAATATTTACACTTTCAATCTTGGAAAAGGTGGAGATCAGGGGCTCGCTTCCGTCTGTGCCCGCATTGCGCTCCAGAGAATATTTGATATCCTCTACTGTAACAGCGCTTCCGTCATGGAACTTGATACCATCCCTCAGTGTGAAAGTATAGACCTTGTTGTCTTCTGAGATCGTGTACTCACTGGCTACAGCAGGGTTAAGATTACCATTTTCATCAGGCTTAACAAGCCCTTCAAATACATTGAAAAGTACCTCCTTAGTTCCTGCCCCTATCGCATAGTGGGGGTCAAGACCGTCAATATCCTGAGGTATTCCGATCGTAATCTTAGAAGAATCATCTCCTGCCTTGTCGCTTGAGCATCCGCTCAATGCAATAGCCAGCGTAGATAACACGATCATCAGAAAGCCTGAAACCGCCTTTCTGCCAAACTTTCTTCTCATCATGTTAAATCCTCCTCGATATTAAATTTTACTTATCCAATATAAGGCGAAGCCCCCTAAAAGTCAAGAAAAGCCCGGATGGATATTCCACCCGGGCATATTAAGCTATATCAGCGCTCTTTAAGAAGCGGAGTGTTCTTGTCAGTTGTATCAGTTATGGTGCCGTCAGCCTCTTTCTTAAGGACTGTCTTAAGCTCGTCCATAAAGGTATTAACATCCTTAAACTCTCTGTAAACGGATGCAAACCTCACATATGCAACAGGATCAAGATTCTTCATCTTGTCCATAACTATCTCACCTATTGCACGGCTTGGAATCTCCTTCTGCTCAAGATTGAAAACCTCTGTCTCTACAGCGTCAACAATCTTGGTGATCTGCTCAGCACTTACAGGTCTCTTGTGACAGGCTCTGAATACGCCCGCTTCGATCTTGGCACGATCATAAGGCTCTCTTACATCACCCTTCTTGATTACAATAAGAGGAATGGTCTCAACTTTCTCATAAGTTGTGAATCTCTTTCCGCAGGAATCACATACTCTCCTTCTCCTGATGGAAGTATTCTCGTCAGCTGGTCTTGAATCAATTACTCTTGTGTCGTCTTTTCCACAAAAGGGGCATTTCATAACTTTTCCTCCGTTTTCACAATGATATGTCCACCTTATATAGTATGAAAAACTTTTTCACTCCACAAATTATTGTATCATGGTTAATCGCTTTTTTCTACACAATATTGCAATATATGCGCAAAAAAAGCCCTCTGCAAAGCAGAGGGCTAAAAAGCTCATATTACTTTCTCTGTAAGAAATCCGGTATCTTAAGAGATTTGGGCTCAACAGAACTTGATATGTTTGAAGGTCTGTTAAGCGAAACAGGTCTTGCATTTGAAGGAGCAGCTGGCTGACTATCTGAAGATGCCGGTCCAACAGTGATAATAGGTGAAACTGTTGACTGAGGAGCAGGCTTAACTTTAGGTGTTACAACCGGCTGTACTGGTGCTGCCGCTCTAGCTTCTGTTGCAGCTGCCTGAACTGCCTGGCGAGGATTAACTGCTGACCTGCCAATACCCTGTGTCTGTGCCTGTACTACTGCACTGTTGTTGGTATTGTTGATCCTGTCCTCAATACCTGTAGCAATAACTGTAACGGTACACATATCTGTCTTGCTCTCATCATACATAGCACCGAAGATAACGTTAACATCATCTCCTGCAAGCTGACGAACATACTCAGAAGCATCTGATGCATCTGTAAGAGTGATATCACCTGAAATGTTGATGATAACATCTGTTGCTCCATCAACCTTGGTCTCAAGAAGAGGAGACTCAACAGCCATCTTAACAGCGTCTGTTGCCTTGTCGTCACCCTTTCCGGTACCAATACCGATATGAGCGATACCCTTGTCATGCATAACAGTTGATACATCTGCGAAATCCAGATTGATAACAGCAGGTACATTGATAAGATCAGTAATTCCCTGAACTGCCTGCTGAAGCACTTCATCTGCCTTCTTAAGAGCGTCAGGCATTGTTGTGCGTCTGTCAACTATCTGAAGAAGCTTATCATTAGGAATAACGATAAGTGTGTCAACATTATCCCTGATATTCGAAATACCGAGCATAGCGTTCTGCATACGAACTCTTGCCTCGAAGCTGAAAGGCTTGGTAACAACGCCTACGGTAAGAATACCCATCTCCTTGGCAAGCTTGGCAACAACAGGAGCAGCTCCTGTACCGGTTCCGCCACCCATTCCACAAGTAACGAAAACCATGTCTGCGCCCTTAATTGCTGCAGCTATCTCTTCTGCGCTCTCCTCAGCTGCCTTCTGTCCGATCTCAGGCTTGGCACCTGCGCCAAGACCCTTTGTAAGCTTCTCACCAATCTGCAGAAGCTTTGGCGCTTTACACAACTGAAGTGCCTGTTTATCTGTATTTATACCGATGAACTCTACACCGGTAATTGTCTCATCGACCATTCTATTAACGGCATTATTACCTGCACCGCCAACCCCAACGACGATTATCTTGCAGGCGTTCTCTGCCTCATTAGACTTAATCTCCAGCAAAATAACTCCTCCTTCATAAACCTCATAGACTCCTAATAGCTATGATATAATTTTTTTTGTTAATTATCAACCAGTTTTTTTTATAGAATTTTCATTTTTCTGACAACAATTTACTGATTTTTCTCTTCAAATGTGATGTTTTTTGTGCCTTCGTCAAAATCTTTCATCTCCAAAATACCATTTTTACCTTCAAGCTTTGGTAAAATGTACTGAAGTTGTATAATTTTCTCGTCGATAAAGTCACTTGTACCTAAACTAACCTCAACACCGGAGAAATACAGGTATACGTTGTACTCGCTGTCAAAAAAGATCTTATCAGCTCTAAGATTGTACTTCGAAAGAAGCTGAGTGATATCCAAAACCTCTTCGAAAACCTTTTCGTTCTCTATAGGGAGCTTCTCGTACATGATTATATAGTCAAAACTAAGTCCCATAACCTCTGGAACGTCATCAGAAGTCTCAAAAGAGCTCTCTACCACTATTCCGTCTCTGTCAAAGTACATGTATCTTCCAAGATGGGAAATGTATCCGGCCACGGCCTTTTCATAGACATTTATCCTTACTGTGTTCTTTGATACTATATCCACATCCACTTTTTCAATAAATGGAATGTTTTCAATGCTTTTGTTTCTGTATTCCATGGACAGGAACAGTGAATTGTGTTCATCTCTGTCCCCAAGTACCATTTCTATGATCTCATCGTTACTGTAATGGGTGTTTCCAGTAACGTAAATATTCGTAACGGTGTAATTATCAATAATATACTTGTAAGCCACGCCGCCGATAATCGCTATAGTAAGCAGTATTGCGGCTATTGTGTAAAGACTTCTGTGAAGAAACAGTGATCTTTCGATGCTAAAGTTCCTTAATGGATGAAAATCTCTTAATGGGCGGAAGTCTTCAACCCTCTCCTTAAGGCTTGGCCTGTACTCCTCGTATCTTCTCTTTTTAACTCTCCTCTTTTTCTTTGCCATAACCAAATCAATCTCTGCCTATATTTCTCGCTACATTCAGCGCAATTCCCATCTCGGCCAGCTGAATAATAACAGCCGATCCTCCGTAGCTGATAAAAGGCAGCGTAATTCCCGTATTGGGTATAGTATTGGTGACAACCGCAATGTTCAGGATAACCTGAATCGCAATATGTCCCATAACTCCAATTACCAGAAGTGCTCCAAACATGTCCGAAGCATTATTGGCAATTACCATAAGTCTCCAAATCAGCAAAAGGAACATCAGCATAACTGCAATTGCACCAAACAGTCCAAGTTCCTCGCAGATTATGGAGAAGATCATATCATTCTGAGCCTCAGGAATAAATCCCATCTTCTGCATGCTCTCTCCAAGGCCTTTTCCAAATATTCCGCCGGAGCCAATCGCATAGAGCGCCTGCAGTGTCTGGAATCCCTTGCCCGAAGCATGCGCTACGGGATCAAGCCATGCCAGTACTCTCTCAAAACGGTAGTTCATACCACTTGTCTGACTGGAATTGGCGATAATAAGCACAAGTACAGTAACAAGGATCAATCCTGTAACAGCAACTATAATGTATCTCTTGTAACCCGGTGTAGATACAAATGTCATAACGACAGTAATACCCATAATGATAATGGCAGAACTAAGGTTTCTTGTAATTACATATACCATTCCTGCCAATATAGTCGGGAATGCCAAAGCAGTGGCATATCCCTTAGGGGTTACAAGGCTCTTTTTCAGCTTAATGATCATTGTAGCGGTAAATATGATAGTCGCAACCTTGGCAACCTCAGCAGGCTGAATAGATATACCCATGATCCTGATCCATCTCTTGGCACCATTGATCCTTACACCAAAAGGAATGATGAGGATGAGCAGCGTTGCAGCCGCAATGTAAATAGGCATCGCCAGTTTATAAAGAACTTTGTACGGAACATACGACATGGCCACCATTGCTACCAGTCCAAGGAGCGAAGGAAAAAGCTGATGCTTGAAGTAGTATGCCGAATCTCCAAAGTCAAGGTTTGCCTCATAGGAGCTGGTGGAATAGAGCATAATAAGTCCGAACGCCAAAAGAAACAGTATGATGAATATCATGCTGTAATCGATATAAGAATCTTCTCTTGTACGTGTTCTTCTTATTGCTACTGCCCTTGCCAAAACTAACCCCTCACTCTGATATCTTGTTTACGTATTCCTTGAATTTCTTTCCCCTGGTCTCATAATTAGGGAACATATCCCAGCTTGCACAGGCGGGAGAAAGAAGTACCGCATCTCCGGCATCTGCGCTCTCCGTACAGAACTGGAGCGCCTCTTCAAAGGTATCCTTAAAAACATAATTTGTAAAGCCGTGCTTTTTTGCACACTCTGCTATCTTTTCTTTCGTCTGACCGATGAGCACAAGAAGCTTGACCGTATCACCAAAGTTCTCGATCCACTCATCGTATTCGCTTCCCTTATCATAACCTCCCCCAATGAGGATTGTGGGCTTGCTCATTGCCTTGATGCCCTGAATTGCTGCATCCGGATTGGTTCCCTTTGAGTCGTTGTAGTAATCCACGCCTCTCTTTGTGGCAACAAACTCTATTCTATGCTCTACAGCCTTAAAGTTTCTGATAACCTCAAGTATCTTGGACATGGGAACGCCCATAGCAAGTGACATGGCTATTGCCGCCATTACGTTCTCCACATTGCAAAGTCCCACCAGATTCATGTCGTGGATATTCATAACAGGCATCTTATTTCCCGAGGTTGCCATGATTATCTCTTCGCCCTCAAGGTAGAAGCCGTCTGAAAGCTTTTCATGTGTGGAAAAGAATACAACCCTTGCAGGACATCTTTTTCCAAAATCTCTTGTATATTCGTTGTCATAGTTGAGGACACAGGTATCCTCAGATGTCTGTCTGTTAGTGATATTCTCCTTCATGGAAGCATAGCATTCCATTGTGTGATGCCTGTTCAGGTGATCAGGCGTTATGTTGAGGATCGATGACACTTTCGCATGGAAATTGTCCACTGCCTCAAGCTGGAAAGAGCTTATTTCTCCCACGATCACAGTGTCGTCAGTCATATCAAGTGCGCTTTCTGCAAAAGACACTCCGATATTACCTACCACATAGACAGAATTAAAGTGAGCTTTCATGATCTCACCCACAAGGGTTGTTGTGGTGGTCTTGCCATTTGTTCCGGTTATAGCCACCATAGTGCCCTTTGAGAAATTATAGGCAAGCTCTATCTCACTCCAGATCGGAATGTTTCTTTCCTTGATCCTCATTACAGTAGGCGCATCAAGGGGCACAGCAGGACTTGGAACTGTCAGATAAATACTATCCAGAACCTCATCGCTGATCTCTCCGATAATTATCTGCGTAATGTCTCTGTCAGCTTCATGAAGCTTGGCTCTTATGTCATCTTCTGTTACCTTGGTGTTTTCCTCCAGGATAACGGGATTTGCGCCAACCTTATTTAGAAGGCTCACTGACCCTATTCCGGAAAGACCTGAACCTATTACAAGAACTCTTTTGCCCTTTAAATCTGCCTTCATAATGTTTTATACCTTTCGTTTCACCGGCGATCAAAGTCCGGCGTAAGCAATAAGACAAAGTAGAATAGTTACAGTTGTAAACACATTGACAACCTTGGTCTCAGACCAGCCGCCCTTCTCGAAATGATGATGAATAGGGGCCATCCTGAAGATTCTCTTACCATGTGTTATCTTAAAATACGACACCTGAAGGATTACTGAAATAACTTCAAATGCGTAGATAAAGCCCACGATCACTATAAAGATCGGCATTTGCATAACGTACGCTATAGCGGTAACAAAGCCTCCTATTGCAAGGGAACCTGTATCTCCCATCATTACCTTGCCCGGATATACGTTGTACACCAGGTATCCAAGAAGAGCTCCAACCATGGCACTAGACATAACCTCTGCCCCTGATGCGCCATAGTGCATACCTGCTACTGCAAAGAATCCAGCAACAACAGCTGTTACCGATGCGCAAAGGCCGTCAACTCCATCTGTGAAGTTGGTTCCATTTGCCGTTCCAAGTGCAATAAAGAACAATATAGGTATATTCCAGAATCCGAAGTCCAGAACAATCTCAGTAAACGGGATTTTCATAGCAAGGGATATATCAGTGAAGTTTCTCACATACAGGACAAAAATCATTGTAGCTATGAACTGCCCTAATATCTTTTGCCATGCTCTAAGCCCCAGATTGTGCTTTCTTACTACCTTGATGTAGTCGTCCAGAAAGCCTATTATCCCAAATCCAATCGTAAGAATAAGCACAGGAATAACTTCCTTGTGAGTTGTTCCATAGATGATTCCTATGATAACAAACGGTATCAGGAAAATAATTCCGCCCATTGTGGGGGTTCCTGTCTTTTTCTGGTGGGATTCAAGTCCCTCTACCCTTTCCGTCTGTCCGGCCTTGAGCTTTCTAAGTAATTCTATTACTTTCGGACCTATGAGCACTGCAATTGCAAAAGAAACAAGTACCGGAAGAAGGGTCTGTAATAAATAACTGTTCATATCACTCTCCACTGTTCTCGGAAGATGCCTCTACGGCGCTTCCGCCCTCAAAATCAGGAAGATCGTCTCCGCCATAAGCGTGTCCCGATTCAGGGTCAATCAGATTACCATTGTTCGGGTCAATATAATACCCCGTTGCAGTGTCGACGTCAAATGATTCCCAAATAGACGTATTTTCCTGTATTTCTGAGGTTTCAGCGGTTGCTTCCTCAGTCTCCTGCTGGGTTTCCTCACCCTCGGCAGCTTCCTCTTCGGGAGCTGTAGCAGTTGTTATCATTTTCTCGCGAAGCTCTACAAGCTCTGCTTCTTCCTTGGCTGAGAGTTCCTCTGTCATAGGATAGTTGAGATATGGAAGAGCTTCTGTAAGAACAGCTCTTACTATTCTGGTAGCAAACTTGGCATCGTCCTGATATCTTACGTTGCATCTGTCTACGACAACATAAATAGCAATATCAGGGTCATTGGCAGGAGCATATCCCATGAAAGAAACTACATACTGTCTGTTACCACGGGGAAGTGTCTGGGCTGTTCCTGTTTTGCCGCCTATCATGTATCCTGCAGGCCTTGCTGTCTTACCGGTACCTTCTGCTCCGGCTACAACCTGGTTGCAGTACTCGATTATCTTATCTGAAGTGCTCTGGGATATCGTCTGGCGGAGCACTCTTGGCTCGATATTCTTAATTGTCGCTCCGCTGCTGGAAACAATTCTTTTAACAATATGTGGCTCGTAGTAATATCCGCCGTTTATAAGCGAACAGAAGCTTGTGATCATCTCGATCATGTCCACGTTAAAGCCCTGACCAAAAGAGTTGGTAGCAAGGTCAGTAGGTGTCATGTTGGATGCGCTGTAAGTAAGTCCCTCTGTTCTTGCTTCTCCGGCAAGATCCACGTTGGTCTTAAGTCCAAAGCCAAAGTCCTTCTGGAACTTGGTAAAAGTACTGATACCTGTTGCCTGCGCTATATACATCATAGCTACGTTACAGGAGATTTCTACACCTCTGGCAACAGAAACAGCGCCGTCACCGTAAGTATTATGACACTTGATATCCCATCCGCCGACTGTAAGTTTACCTGTACAGTTATAAACTTCGTTGCCGGTTATAGATCCGCTTTCAATACCTGTTGCTACCGTAAAAGGCTTGGCAACAGATCCGGGCTCGTAGGTATCGGTTATGCAGAAGTTCTTCCAGAGAGCATTGTAATTCTGATAAAGCTCTTCGTCAGAAAATTCCTCAATCATTTCTTCTGTTATGTAAACGCCGGAATCAAATACTGATTCGCCTTTGAGCTTATTGCCCTTTTCATCAACTGCGGGCATTCCAATAAGAGGAGCTGTATCCCTTGGATTGTTCAGGTCAAAACTGGGATAACTGGCCATTGCCAGTATATCGCCGGTGTGGATGTCCATCATTATGCATCCGACGTTATTGGCACCGTTACCTTCCCTGAAGTTGTTGGCGTACTGATCATTGAACTCTTTTAAGTGCTTCTCAACAATACTCTGAAGGTTACCATCAATTGTTGTAACTATGCTGTCTCCATCTGTAGCAGGAATTGTTGTCCTCTCAAGATTGGAATCTTCATCAAGGTAGCCGTACTCTCGGCCCATGGTTCCCGACAAAGTATCGTTATAATACTCCTCAAGTCCATACATACCGTTGTTGTCACTGGATGTAAAACCGATAATATCGCAGGCAAGTGAGCCATTTGGATACTTTCTTACATATCCCGATTCAAACCAGACTCCCTGGATATTGGCGTCGTAATCATCCATACCAGGCGTTATCATGTCCTGAAAATGCCTTATCTCATCATAGGAAAGCTTTTTTGCAAGAATATAATACTGAGATGTAGGATGATCATTCAAATAGGTTCTGATGCTTCCGGAATCAAGATGAAATTCCTGAACAAGAGCCTTTATCGTAGGATCCAAAAACTTGGGATCTCTAAGCAGGAGCTTGGCATCAAGGATGACATTGTAAACTTTCTCACTGTATGCCAGCACTGTTCCGTTGGCATCAAGGATCTCTCCCCTTCTGAACGGCAGTGTTGTTGAATCGTACTGCTGCTGAGAGAGCACCTGCCTCTCGTATTCCTCTCCGTTATCCTTGGTTATAAGGATAAGCCTGACCCCTAACCCAACGAAAGCCAGTAGTACCAATACAAACAGCACTACCAGCTTTTTCTTCATTCCTATCGTAAACTTCTGGGTGTTCCCACCGGTTCTTTTTTGCTTCATCTAACCAAATTGCATTCCTTCCAATAACTCGTGGCGGACAAAACCGATTCTTTTACCCTTGAGGTATAGGAGCCAGCTGTCTTACATAATCGTTACCGCCGCCATCGGAATAAGTGATAACCTGGCCTTCTGTAGCATAGGTCATACCGTATTCCTGAATGGCAATCCTCTTGACCTCATCGAGATCCACGTTGCCATTTGCTCTATTATACGCCTCATCATTGTCCTGTTTCAAATTATTCAGCTGACTTTCCAAAGTAGCTATGTTTTTAACGCTATTCTTGATCTGGGACTGAAGCGAAATGTACCATGCAAGAGTACCTACCATAAGTACCATTATTAGTGATAAAAACAGAAGGTAGCCAAGACTCATATTGTGTCTTCTTCTCTGCTGTCTTGAAGGTTCCTGAACATGGACATGTCTTCTCTCATGGTCTCTATTTGGTTTTCTTACTGTCGTTCCGCGAATGTATTCGCTGCGTGCCATGTTCAAATACCTCCTTTACTAGTTTGTTAGCTCTTTTCAAACACCCTTAGCTTGGCGCTCTGAGATCTTTTGTTCTCTGCAAGTTCCTCTTCACTGGGAAGAATGGGCTTTCTTGTTATTACTTTTCCTTTAGCTTTTCTGCCGCAGGTGCATACCGGAAAGTCCGGCGGGCAGATACAGGGGTTTTCGTTGGTCTTAAAATTGTTCTTGGTTATCCGGTCTTCCAGAGAGTGGAATGTTATAACGCAGAGTCTTCCGCCGGGATTTAGGAAATCTATGAAGCCATCCAGTGAATTCTGAAGTACATCCAGTTCTCTGTTAAGCGCAATCCTTATTGCCTGATAAGTTCTCTTGGAGGGGTGTCCTCCTTTTTCCCTCATCTTGGCCGGGATCGCAGCCTTTATTATGTCGTTGAGCTGTCCGGTTGTTTCTATTGGAGTCTTTTGCCTTTCGATGCAAATGTGTTTTGCAATATTCTTGGCAAATTTGTCTTCGCCGAAGTCTCTTATTATATGAAACAGCTCTGTTTCCGAATAATCGTTCACAATGTCTCTGGCCGTGAGGCTCTGCCTCTGATCCATCCTCATATCAAGAGGAACATCTTCTTTATAAGTAAATCCTCTCTCTGCATTGTCCAGCTGAAAGGATGATACTCCAAGGTCCAGCAGTATTCCGTCTACGCCTGTAACTCCAAGTTCTTTAAGCCTTGCAACCGCGTTCTCGTAATTGTCTCTGATGATCGTGACTCTGTCCTTAAAGGGTTCAAGTCTCTTGGTTGCTGCTGCTATGGCATCCTCATCCTGATCTGTACCATAGAGGTGTCCGCCATCTGTGAGCCTTTCGGCTATGTGAAAAGAGTGTCCGGCCCCTCCCAGTGTTCCGTCTAAATAGATGCCATCGGGTTTAATATTCAGATTATCTATGCACTCATCAAGGAGCACCGAATAATGCTTGAATTCCATAGGCTTTAGATACTCAGTCCATACTCGCTCATCTTGGCGGCAATTCCGTTAATATCATCAAAGGTACTTGCCTTCTCCCACTCAGCCTTGCTCCAGATCTCGGCTCTATTACCGACGCCTGCGATAACGGCTTCTTTCTCGATCTTGGCATGCTGCAGGAGGTTCGATGGTAAAAGAATTCTTCCCTGCTTATCAACTTCTGCATCAATGGCACCAGAGATAAAGAACCTTCCAAGCATACGGGCTTCAGGTTTATCCATAGGTAGTGACTGGAGTTTAGCCTCAAACTGTTCCCAGCCTTCTTCAGCAAACACAAAAAGGCACCCGTCAAACCCCTTGGTTACCACAAACTGATCGCCCAGAAGTTCACGGAACTTGGCTGGCATTATGAGTCTTCCCTTTGCATCTATGGAATGACTGTATTCACCCTTAAACGCCGTTCCCACCTAATTTACCACTTTTCTACCACTTAGCACCACTTTTTGACACTTTTTACCACCTAATGACATTATATAGGATGTTTTTCTATTTAACAATAGGGAAAACGCGGGATTTGCATTAAAAAAGTATAAAAAAAACCTATCTTGTGGTCATGAATTTTCAGACCACAAAATAGGCTAAATTTTTCTAAAATTTTATTAAATTTTCTTAAACATTATGATTTAAACAGTGTGGAAAGGATTCCTCTTCCAAGGCTTGCACCCAGGTTTCCACCGAGAGTCTTGCCAAATTTTCCAAACTTTCCGCCCATTGTTTTTCCAACCTCACGGCCTACAGTTCCTACCACAGCATTTCCTACTGACTTGGCAGCCTGTTTCTTCTTTCTGTCCTCAGCAGCCTGCTTCTTTTCTGCTTCCTTTAAAGCTGCCGCCTCTTCTTTCTCTTTTGCCTTGCGCTCAGCTTCTGCTGCCTCCAGTTCAGCCTTGGCCTGTGCATCCGCAATTCCCTTTCTCTCAAGGAATTCATAAGCAGATTCAGGATCATGAGGCTCGAAGTACTTGGTATAAAGGGTGCTTCCCTTTATCTCACGGTCTCTTGTAGAATCATCAATTCCTCCCATGAAGGACTGTGGAGGAAGGATCTTTACCTTCTGGCATACAGTAGGTGTTCCGGTCTCATCAAGGAATGAGCACACAGCTTCTCCTGTTCCAAGCTCCTGAATAACATCCGCAGTCTTAAACTCAGGATTCTCGCGGAAGGAATCTGCTGCTGCCTTGACAGCCTTCATATCAGAAGGTGTATAAGCATGGAGCGCATGCTGGATCTTATTGCCAAGCTGAGCCAGAACGCCGTCAGGAACGTCCCTCGGGTTCTGAGTTACAAAGTAGATACCAACACCCTTTGATCTGATGAGCTTAACCACCTGCTCGATCTTGTCCATAAGGAGCTTAGGTGTGTCTTTGAACAAGAGGTGTGCTTCGTCAAAGAAGAATACCATCTTGGGCTTATCAAGATCTCCAACCTCAGGAAGAGTCTCAAAGAGCTCGGACATCATCCAAAGAAGGAATGTAGCATAAAGTGTTCCATTGTTGATAAGGCTTGTGGAATCAAGGATATTGATCATTCCTCTTCCATCAGTTCCAACAGTAAACCAGTCCTTTATATCAAGCGCCGGTTCAAAGAAGAACTTGTCAGCTCCCGCAATCTCAAGAGAAACGATAGCTCTCATGATAGCTGAGATTGAAACCTTACTGATATTGCCATACTCTGCTGCCAGCTCTTTGTTGTTCTCGGAAATATAGTTGAGCATTGCCTTAAGGTCTTTTGTATCAATAAGAAGAAGTTCCTGGTCGTCGGCAATCTTAAATGCAATGGACAGGATATCTCTCTGAAGGTCATTAAGGCCAAGAATTCTTGAAAGAAGGAGCGGTCCCATCTCCGAAACCGTTGTACGAAGAGGAATACCTTTTTTTCCAAATACATCCCAGAAAGTTGCCGGATACTTCTTATAAGTAAAGCCCGCATCAGAAAGACCAAACTTCTGAATTCTCTTTTGCATATCCTCAGAATCAGCGCCTTCCTGTACCATGCCTGACAGGTCGCCCTTTACATCAGCAAGAAATACGGGAACTCCCATATCACTGAAGGACTCAGCAAGAACCTTGAGCGTAATTGTCTTACCTGTTCCTGTTGCACCCGCAATCAGGCCATGACGGTTAGCCATCTTTGGCAAAAGAAATATATTCTCCCCTGCATCATTGTTCGCAACCCATATCTTGTTATCCCTTAACATGAAAACCTCCTCCAAACAATTTTTCGTACAGAAACTACTCTTTATATTTTATCACCATTTTTGTATTATTATATCTACAAATTAAAATACAGGAGCTATGAAATGATCAGGATTCTTTTTGTATGTCATGGAAATATTTGCAGATCACCCATGGGTGAGTTTGTGATGAAGGATATTGTGAGTAAGCACGGACTTGAGGACGACTTTCATATCGAATCCTCGGCGACACATACCGACGAGATATGGAACGGCGTCGGAAGCCCTGTTTATCCTCCGGCAAGAGCCAAGCTGAGGCAGTATGGTATCGGAACGCCGGACAATGAGCTTGGGGTTTCGGAAAAGAGAGCCCGGCTCACCGGCAGGGGTGACTATGATAAATTCGACTACATCATTGCAATGGACTGGGCAAACATGAGGGATTTAAAAAGACTCTTTGGCGGAGATCCACAGGATAAGATACACATGATGCTGGAATACACAGACAGGGACGGAGACGTGGCTGATCCCTGGTACACAGGCAACTTTGATGCCACCTGGAGAGATGTATCTGAAGGGTGTCAGGGACTATTTAAAAAAATCACCGGTAAGTGATCTGAACCGGTGATTTTTCAATTAACTCTTTGAGCTTTCTGGGCTGCCTTATCCTCGTACATCTTGGCATCAGCTCTTTTGAATACATCGCTTGCAAAGCTGTCAGTGTCTTTGTCAAAAACTGCGTAGCCTATAGCAGCTGATACGCGTTCCCAAGGCTCCAGGGACTCGTTGGACGCGTAGTGCCCAACTATCTTTTTAAACCTTACTACAAGATCTTTAGCATAATAAAGATCTCTGCCTGTGAGGATTATAGCAAACTCATCTCCTCCCATTCTGTAAACAGGAGAATGTTCGAATACATCACATACAACGCTGCAGATCTTCTTTATAGCGACATCGCCTTTATCATGCCCATATGTATCATTGATCACCTTAAGGTAGTTAAGATCCACCATGGCAATGCCATATGAATCAAGCTCTCCTTTGCTATACACAATCTCAATTTCCTGAATATCAATGCCATATGCAGTCTTATTTCTTATTCCAGTGAGTCCATCCCTGTGGGCCAGCTCTCTCATAACTTCAGACTCTTCACGGGCAGCGCCCAGTTCCTGCTTGGTAGCTTCAAGACCGATAAAGTAGTCATTAATATCGTTCTCCATCTTTTTCATGGATTCGGAAAGTACGCCGATCTCATCATTGGAATTGATATTAAGCTCTGCAAAATCTGTACGAACTCCGGATTTACCATTAGCCCAATAGTTTTCGGCAGTTTCTGAAAGCTTTGTAAGAGGCTTTACCATCGTCTGATACAGGATTTTGGTACTAATCAGGTAAATAATTCCAATGATGCCTATAGCTGCCAAAACAAGCGCTATTGTGAACTTGTTCTGTGTTCTCCTTATGTCATTCATTGAAACATCTGTACATGCATAAGCAATAAGCTCACGGTCAGCAGCAAAAATCGGTCTCATGTTGGAAACCAGCCAGCCATATTCTTCAGTGTTTGTGATATAGGGATCAAGACCATTGTCAGGATTGTTAGTGAGTTCTTCCGCCTGGTCATCCGCCCAGTCATAGCTATCGATGCATCCTATAGGGCAAGGTTCGGCATTGTCAGCATCCGCAAGATAAATATAATCATATCTGCCGTCGCTATACTGGGGTAAATAAATATATATACAACTTACACTGCTGCCATCCTGAACCACTTTAAGATCATTTAGAACACTTTTATATTCCGGGATATCGTAAATAGATTCATAGAGTGCCTGATAATTATCAAACGCCTCAGATCCCCAGTCAGTACTGGTGATCTTATCGCTGTCCTTGTAGATTTCAAGTACCTTATCTTTTATAACTCTTACTTCCTCAGGATTAACGATACTTGCCGCCACATATGAAGCATTATCGGCGGTCTGCTTATACATAGTATCCACGAGCCTACGAACCACAATGGTGCTGGCAGCAATAAGAAGCACGCTGATAAGCGCGGTGGTCAAAAATATGAGAAGAGCAAATTTTTTCTTTATCGAATACCTCATATTTTAGAGCTGCTCCTTCTTAACTCCTGTCAAATAAAGCCACAGTACTGCTGAGTTTACTATTTTGATTATATCACCGATATATTAAATTAGGATTAAAAAATGATGAAATATAGATTTTTATGACAACGGGGACGGTTCTTTTGGCAGCCTGCCACGGGGACGGTTCTTTTGGCAGGTTGAACCAAACTCAATTTTGCCATGGCATTTTAGAAACCCGTATCTCCTTCCATGGGTCTTTTACTGCATCCTGGATTGCCAGCCAAAAAATCGCATCATCCAATGCCTCTTTTAACGGATAAGGAGATTTCCCACCTGCAATATAATCTTCCATGTCCAGGAGAATTGTTGCGATCGCATACTCATCCCAGATAGTATCAAGCTGCAGTTGCGGCTGCCAGGTACGCCTGCTGTCACGCAGCGGCTGTGTGTCCAGGGCACGGTACTTTTCAGGGATATC
>JAEEGH010004968.1_pt1 | contig 33799 bp, 26 predicted proteins | sample 9134181 | NCBI WGS metagenome assembly JAEEGH01 (sample SAMN16246544, study PRJNA631951) | gut metagenome | biome: gut microbiome; feature: rumen; material: DP-attached | host: Bos | place: Iran: Karaj | collected 2018-10
TTTTCTTGGACAACCATGCCAACACGACTGCTCCTGATGACCTTGTGGCCACGCTCTATGTGAATGGCAACTTACTTGGCGAGATGACTCCACATAATGACACCGTGGTCAGCTACGACATTTGGGACCCAAACGACCCGAATCTTGGCCATATCAGGAAAATCTATACTTATGATTATTGTCCCGCTATGGGCGACATCATCAAAATCTCGGCTTCGGCTAATGGTTTTGATGATGTGGAGGCCGAAACAAGTCCACTCCCCAATGCCATAGAGGCTCAATTGAGCGCAGATGTGGCTCATTGGGACTCATGGTATGAGCATTACTATAACTATGAGACTTTTGAAGAGGATGCAGACAGTTTATTAAAGATGTATGCAGAGGTGACTTTGACGCTTGAAATCACCGACCCCAACCCCGGGCAAGTCGATTGTTTCAAGATTTACATTCCAAACTGGAAAAACGACCATCCACTGAGAAACAGCTACGATTGTTCCTTTGAATATGACGACCCCGTTTTTGGCTCGGCGCTTCCCAACAATGAATACATCGATTTTAGCGACCTCGACACAAAGCCTTTAGGCGTGTTTACTGATGTTCTTTTCGACGGTAAGTCTTATCAGCTTAAAGTCAAAATGACGGTTTGGTTAACTGTGGATGAGGAATACGACCCTGCATTCTTTCAATTGCCCATTAAGTTGGAACATCTCTCAAAAGAATACTACAACTATTTGTATACCTGCGACCAAGGCGATATGTCCATGCAGTTATTTGCCGAACCTATCCAGACCTACTCCAATGTGAAAGGTGGTTATGGCATCGTTGCAGGTCATACAGTGGACACATTATGGTATGCCTTGCCGTTGGCGGAATAAACATATAAGGCTGTTGCATTGTGGCAGCCGCTGTGGATTTTACCAGCAGCTGCCACAATGCAACAGCCCTACAAAGCGATCATAAATCAAATCATTTTACTGCAGCAGCCCATTTCTCGACATCAGCTTTGTTGATGCGGTTCAAGAGCTTGCCTTCACCGAACTTATATTTCGGATAGGCAGCCTTGAGGTCCTTACAGGCTTGGTCAATGCTACTGCCGCCCGAAGTGGCAAAAGGTACTATGGTTTTACCTGTGAAATCGTTGGCCTCAATAAAAGTGTTGATGATGGTCGGGGCAGTGTACCACCAGATGGGGAAGCCGACATACACCACATCATACTGTTCAAGGTTTTTCACCTTACCGCCATCCTTAAGGGTCGGACGCGAGCTTTTGTCGTTCATCTCGATGGTCGAGCGTGACTTCTTGTCTCGCCAATTGAGGTCAGCGTCTGTGTAAAGTTGTTCAGGGGTGATTTCAAAGAGGTCGGCACCGATGATGTCGGCCACTTGTTTGGCAGCACTGCGGGTCACGCCCGATGCTGAGAAATAGGTGACTAATGTTTTCATAGTTTTGCATTGTTTGGTTTCGTTCGACTTGGTACAACAGTCTTTTTTCGATTCGTTCTTTGCCTTCGAGCAGCAGTCTTGAGCCGTGGCACCAAGCGTCACCGCTGTTAGGACAATCAGTAATGCTATCTTTTTCATTCGTAGTAGGATTTAAATTTCGTCCGCAAAAATACACTTTTTTTTTCGGTATGTCGATTTCCTTTGCTATTTTTGCAAGGAGTTTCCCTTGCGGGAGATGGCGTTTTTTCTTTTGTTTCCTGCAGCGGAAGAGTTGGTATGTACACAATAACTGTTTCCACCGCCGCATGACACGAATTCCTAAATTCCATTCCCGAAAGGGAAACTCAATTGGATACATCGGCCTGTCCCCTTAGGAAGAGGGAATTGTGACAGCCTTACAACTGAACAACTATCAACTATAAACTGATCAATTATGGACATAACAAACATCTTAGGCGCTTTGACGGGCAACGATGCCATCGACGCCATTTCAAAGACCCTCAAAATCGACTCGAAGCAGGTGTCTTCGGTCATCACCGCTGCATTGCCATCGCTCTTGGGCGCCATGCAAAAAAATGCCTCCTCACAAGCAGGTGCGGCATCCTTGGCCGAAGCCCTTGGCTACCATGCAGGCAACGCAGGCAACATCATCAATAACTTAAAATCTGCCGACCTCACCGATGGCGGTAAGATTTTGAGCCATATCTTTGGCGGCAATCTCTCATCTGTGCTGGGTGGCATCTCTAAAAATACTGGTGTGACCTCCAATGCAGTAGGTAGCATCTTGGCTTCCATCGCCCCGAGCCTGTTGGCACTTTTGGGCAAGAGACAACAAGGTAATGGCATTGATGCATCTGGACTGGCTGGCATGCTGGGCATGATCCTGAGCGGCACTTCGTCAAGCAGTAACAGCAACATGGGCGGCCTGGAAAGCATCCTAGGCGGCCTCGGCAGCATTTTCGGGAAGTAGTAAACCCGTTTTGGAAAGATATTCTTCCTTCGCAAACCGTTATGGCGGACTTGACTAATACCATACAATTATGAAAAGCAATTCTTCACTATGCAAAAGAACAGCATACGCTGTATTATCCATTCTTTTCCTGGGAGTAATGGGAATGACACACTTGTACGCACAAGACCTATTCATCATTGGACATTTGTATTACCAAATCAATGATGACGGTGTTTCTGCAACGCTTATAGGCCCTGTTGACAGCATAGAAGTGACTGGTGAATTAAGCATCCCAACATCCATCAGTTATAATGGAAACAATTATACTGTGACCAGGATTGGAAATAACGCTTTTATATCGTGTGCAAGATTAACAGGTCCCCTAACCATACCGAATACTGTGACCTCTATTGGTGAAAACGCATTTTTGGCTTGCAGCGGACTCACAGAATTACACCTTGGCAGTTCCTTGGATACCATTGGACCCGCAGCATTTTATGGTTGCAAGGGATTTACTGGTTCTCTGAACATCCCGAATTCCGTAAGGGCTATTGAGATTGCGGCGTTTTATGGTTGCAATGGATTTACTGGCTCTTTAACTTTTGGCAACGGTTTGAAGCGCATTGAAAATGCGGCGTTTTACAAGTGTAACGGTTTTTCCAGTTTGACTATCAGCGATGCTGTGACATCCATTGGTACTTCCGCATTTTGGGGTTGCTCTGGATTTACTGGTTCTCTGACCATTCCTAACTCCGTGACATATATTGAACCTAATGCGTTCCGCAATTGCAACGGATTTACAGGCACATTAACGCTTGGTAGCGCATTGGATAGTATTGGCGGGGAAGCCTTTTATAATTGCAGCGGGTTTACTGAAGTCTATACTTTGTCCACAGAACCACCAGCGTTTTCATTTGAAGATGTATTTGAGGGATTCAGCTGCACGAAGCTCACCGTTCCTTGCGAGTGTATCCCCGCATACGAAAGCTCGGATTGGCATAATTACTTTACCACCATCATCGATGATTGTAGCACCGTACCAGAAATTGACAAGAAGATTGCAGCCATTTATCCCAATCCAACCAGAGGAACACTTAAAATAGAAGCTGAAAACATCGAAGGCATCAGCATCTATAATATGTTGGGAGAAAAGTTGTTTGGAACATCAGCAAGCGGCAACTGTTTTGAGTATGATTTCAGTCCTCACGAAGCAGGGCTTTATTTCGTCGGCATCCAAACGGAAAAGGGTATTGTGACCAAACGAGTTATGGTAAATGACTAACAAAAAAATTAGGCGGTCGTTAGTGACCGCCTAATTTTTTATTCCACAATCGTCATCTCGTCAATGAGGTGCCCTGCACCAGCGAATTTATCGATGATGAAGAGCACATAACGGATGTCGACGCTGATGTTGCGGCAGATGTCAGGGTCGTAGATGAGGTCGCTCATCGTGCCTTCCCAGCAACGGTCGAAGTTGAGGCCGAGGAGCTGTCCTTCGGCGTTCAAGATGGGGCTGCCTGAGTTGCCGCCCGTGGTGTGCACGCTAGCGGTGAAGGCCACATGCATGGTGCCGTCCTTGTCGGCATAGCGGCCGTAATCCTTATTATTATACAGCTGCTTCAGGCGCGGCTCCACCACATAGTCGTAGATGTCGGGGTTCTCCTTCTGCATGATGCCCTCAAGTGTGGTGAAGTGGCGGTAGGTCTTGCCGTCCTGCGGCTTGAAGCCTTCGATTTTGCCATAGGTGACGCGCAGCGTGAAGTTGGCGTCGGGGAAAAGACGCTTCTCAGGCTGCATGTCCATCTGGCCTTTCATGTAGATGCGGCGCAGGCGGTCGTTGGCCTTGTTGATGCTTGAGATGTGCTCGTAGATATTATTGCGGTAGAAGTCAAACAAACTTTGATAAACCTGCAAAGCAGGGTCTTTGGCCAATTTCTTGGCTTTGCTGGGCTTGAAGTCGTTCAAAATGTCGTTCACCTTTTCCTCATCCGTAAACATCGACTTGGCGAAGAGCTTGTCGACATACTCGTTCACATCCTTGATGTCGTTGAGGAAAGCGGGGCGGAAGTTGGCGGTCTGGGCTTTCAGGTATTCGTTGAGCGCCATGATGGCGACTTCGCGGTCGATAGGTTGGTAATAGTCCTTGAAGAAACTAGCAGAGGTAGCTTTCAGCTGGTGGATCATACGGTCGATGTCGTCCTGCGGGGTGTCCTTGGTCACCTCGGAGAGCTTGGCGAAACGACCTGCGAAAGTGACCAACTCGATGCGCAATCCTGCTTCAGCCATGTAGGTGTAGGCCAACTGATAAGGCTCAAGTTCCTTGTAGTTTTTCTCGAAGTCTTTCAGCAGGTCGATGTACATGTAGCGGTTGCGCGCACCCAAAGCCCATTCCTGGAAGTCCTTTTCAAAGGCTTGCTTCTTCTCCACACCGTGAAAGTGATTGATGCCCTCGGTCACGCCCATCCATTTCTTCCAGCCGTTGCCGAGACCGGCGTGCTTGGAGGCATACTGGATGCGCACCTTGGGGTCTTGTTCCTGGTATTTGTTGTAGATGTCGAGCACCTTGCCACGCAGGTCAACGGTGATGGGGTCGATGAGGTTGGCCTCCTGGTCGACGGCAACGGCAGGCAGGTATTCGTTGGTGCGGGCAGGATAGCCGAACACGAAGGCGAAGTCACCTTCATCGGCACCTTTCAGCGAGATGTCAAGGTGTTTGGCGGGCTTGTAAGGCACATTATCCTTGTCGTAAACAGCGGGATGACCTTCCTTGTCGGCATAGACACGGAAGATGCTGAAGTCGCCCGTGTGGCGGGGCCAGACCCAGTTGTCGGTGTCGCCGCCAAACTTGCCTATGTTGCTCGGTGGGCAACCTACAAGGCGCACATCGGTATAGACCTCGTTGAGCAATAGGTAGTATTCATTACCCAAGAAAAAAGGCTTGATACTGACCTTATACTTCGTCTCTTTCTCGACTTGAGTGACTAGATTCTTCATGTTCTCGTCAATCTTGGCCTGACGTTCGTCTTCGGGCGTGTCGGGTGTGATGCCAAACAATACTTTTTCGGTCACGTCGCGCATCTCGCGAAGGAAGATGACGCTGAGGCCGGGACAGGGCAGCTCCTCTCCCCTATTCATAGCCCAGAAGCCGTTGGTGAGGTAGTCGTGCTCCACTGAGCTGTGTTTTTGGATGTAGTCGTAGCCGCAATGGTGGTTGGTGAGCAACAGGCCGTAGTCACTGACGATTTCACCCGTGCAGCCTCCGCCAAAGAGAACGATGGCATCCTTGAGACTACTATGATTAATGGAATAGATGTCTTCAGCCGTAATTTTCATGCCCATTTCTTGCATTTCTTTCTCGTTGTATTGCAGCAACATGGGGATCCACATGCCTTCGCCGGCCTTAGCAATGCCGATGGAGAGCGTGAGGATGAAGGTGATTAATAATGTGATGCGTTTCATTGGGTGTTGTTGAATTGTTTAATCGTTGATTCGTTGAATTGTTTGGACTATGGCTAATGGCCTATGACTATGGCTACTTCAACAAAATGGGAAACTTTTATGTCTTGGATGAAGTTGCCATAGTCATTAGCCATAGGCCATCGTTGTGTATATTTCATTATTCCAGTCCATGCCATTCGTCCGTGGCATCGAAGTCGATTTCCTTGCACTGGGTGAGGATGGCGGGGCAGTTGGAGACGCGATAGTATGGATCGCCTTGCTGCTGCACCACTTCGACGTTGCGCCAATGGGTATCCCAGCCGTCGCTGTAGAGCTGGAAGTACTTCACATAGCCTCTCAGCATCTGTGAGCGTTCGTCGTTGGGACGGACAGGGTCTCTACGCAATTCGATGGTGAAGGGTTTGGTAGGATTGTAGCCGTTGGCGGGCGTTGCCCCTTTGAAGCACGCTGACACCAGATAGGGTCTGGCATAAGAGTCGTTCGGGCGATACAGTTCGTTCAAACGGCGTGTCACCGATGAGAGGTTGGTGCTCGTGTTGTTGAGGCTCAGGCATTCTTGGCCAACGTTTTTGTCGCGACGATACATTTCCATGGCAACGAGTTGCAGCATGATGCAGCCTTTGGGTGTGGTGCCCAGCTCGGCTTGCAGGGCTTTGAATTCATCGAGGGTGGTCGGAATGAACTCGATGCAAACTTTTCCGTCTTGGATTTTAGTGGTTGAATTGTTCATGGTTTTGTCGTTTTGTGCGTTGACTGAGTTGGCTCCCACCATCATGATGATGAACAAAGCCAAAATAGATAATAGTGTCTTTTTCATTGGCGTAAGGTTTGGTTATGAATCATTCAAGGTGTCATTACATAACAAAGATTTAACCCTGCAAAAGTAATGACATTTTGGGGAATAACAAAAACAAAAATCCTTTTATTGACGGCTTCAGAAAGCATAGATTCCATACACCCCACATTCCCACGCAGGAATGACATGTTTTCTGAAGCCTGCAACAAGCTAGCTTCCTATGTCATTCCAGTCAGCAGTGTATGTCATTCCTACGTGGGCGCGTGTGTTGGAAGGGAATCTATACACCGCGGTTCAACGAAGCAAGACCTTAAATGACGGCCTCATCAGGTATAGATCCCATGCCTTTGCCCACAAGCCTTCGCAGGGAAGAACTGTGTTAATTCGCAAGCATTTTTTGAACTTTTTTTTCGCTGATGTGGTTTTCGTCATAATTCATTCCGCTTCTTAGGATGGCGAAGGCTTGCTTGATTAGTTTGTTGGCAACGGCGACTAAGGCCAGTTTCTTTGCCTTTCCTTTTTCCAGCAACCTTTCATACAGTTCCCTACAGGCCTTGTTGTATTTCATTGCCGACAACGCGCATAGATATAACATTCTTCGGACGCTTTCGAGCCCCATCTTGCATATCTTCGCCTTGCCTCTGATAGAGGTTCCTGATTCATACACTCTCGGGCACAGGCCAAGGTACGAGGCGACCTGGCGGTGGTTGTCGAAACTTTTCATCGATCCGGTCAAGGCTATCAACACACATGCGGTGCGTCTGCCTATGCCCGGTATCTCCTCTATCCTCTTCATGTCGTCTCCAGCCTTGTCTTTGACCAGACGCTCTATCTCTTTTTCAAGGCAAGCTATATCCCTCTCCAGTCGCTTGATGTCGGCTTTGACCATCTTCATGCACACTCCGCTTGCAATCACCGAGTGCGACAGTGCCTCCATGCGGTTCCTTGCCGCCGTCAGTTCCTTGCCTTTCGACTCCAGCAAAGCGTATGTCTGCTGGACTTCGACGCACCATGTCTCCCGAGGGGTCCAAGGCTCAAGGTCCATCGTCTCCCCGTATTCCATCAGCAGTTTTGAGTCCGCCTTGTCCGTCTTTGTCCTGCGCATCAGTGTCCTCGCGAAGTTCTTTGCCGCCAGCGGGTTGACCACCGATACGCCAATCCCTTTATGGTACAAGTAGTAGGCAATTCGTGTATGGTACACGCCTGTGGCCTCCATCACCACCGTACTTCCTTCGTCCAACGTCTCCGCAAACGCTGCCATCTGCTCCTGGGTGTAATCCCATGTCCGGGTCTCTACTGATGTCCCTTTGCGGTATGCGACACTAAATGTCGACTTGCTGATGTCTGTTCCGATAATTTTCCCTATTTTTGCCATGCCAAAAAGTTTTTTGAAGTCAGACAGAAGAACCCTGTCGCCGGCCTATCAATCCTACATGCGGGCTTCATGCCCAAAGAACTGTCCAGGCTCAAGCAGGGAAAGGGAAGAGGATCAACATCCCTGACGGCTTCTTTGGCCCATAGACATGACTAGATCTTGTTTCTTCCCTCTTCTGTTTGACCATGATTATACATCCGTTATTTACAATTTCCGCCATAAAAGTACTATTTTTCTCTTGTTTTTGCAGTACTCTCAATTGACGCTGCAAACATAGGATGACATACCTGTTGAGGCCTGCACCCTGCCTGGGGTTGACATGTTTTCTGAAGCCTGCTTAATCCCAAAAATAAAAGAAACTTACTACACGACAAAACAATTCGCGGTACCAAGGTTGCTTCAGCTCAAGGTCGACGTCGCGAGTGCGACTGCGAAACACATGAAGGTTGTAGAAAAAGTTGTGTGCCCTCCATTCATGCACCTGCGACTCAATATCACGCTGGCAGATAGCCATCTCGGGTGTAGCCGTCTCACGCACTTGAGTCAAATAGTCACGCATGGCTTGCTTGCTCTTGACTAGGCAGGAGTCGATGATGTGGGTGCCATCTTTGGCTGTTATTGCGTTGGAGAGGTCCATGTTTTATTTGTTTTGTCGGTCCTTCGACGTGGCTCAGGGACCTTAGCTTGTTGAAGGTTTAAACACATGGCGTTGGGTCAGCATAAGCAGGAAGGCCAACACCGCGCCTAGCACGTCGGAGATGGTCATCGAGGCCCAGACACCCGTAAGACCGTTGCCGCCCGCGTTGACGAAAAGCGGCGGGATGAGGTAAATCATCGGGGCAAGGAACAGCACCTGACGCGAAAGGCTTGTGACGATGGCAATCCAAGGCTTGTCGATGCTTTGGAAGAAGTTGGAGTTGGTGATGGTGAAACCCACCAAGGGGAACATCACCAGCATGAAACGCATGGCGGGAACGCCGATTTGAATCAATTCCTCCTCCTTGGTGAACAGCCGCAACATAACATGAGGCAAGGTCAAGGCCAACAAAGCCCCCACCGCACCAATCAGCATATTGATTCGCATCGTCAGGGTATAGACCTGCTTCAACCGCAGCGGATGTCCAGCTCCGTAGTTGTAACCCGCGATGGGCTGCATACCCTGGCAGAGACCCAAAATGAGCATCACACTCAGACTGCCGAAAGTGTTGGCCAAGCCGTAGGCACCCACGGCCAAGTCGCCGCCGTAACGGATGAGTTGGTTGTTGAGCAAGGCCACCACTGCCGAGGCCGCAAGATTCATCGAGAAGGGACTTATGCCGATGAGCAGGATATTGCGGAAGATGTAAAACTTGGGTTTCCAAGCATGGCGGCGGAAGCGGATGAACGAACTCTTTTGCAGGAAATGCCACACTGCGAGGATACCCGTGCAGGTCATAGAAATGGTGCTGGCCCATGCCGCACCAGCAATGCCCCAATCGAGGACTATGATGAACAGCGCGTCCAAAAAGATGTTGAGAATGGCTCCACCTGCCATGATCCACATCGACTTCTGGGGATAGCCTGTGGCACGCATCAAGCCAGTGAGGTTGAACGACAGTGTGGTCATAAACATACCGGGAAGTATAATGTCCATATACTCACGGGCGTAAGCGATAGTATCAGCTGAAGCACCAAAGGCCGTTAGGATGCGATCCATAAAGAGGTAGCCGCCCGTGACGAAAAGGAAACCGAAGAAAAAGGTCAACAACAAGCTGTTGCCCAAGATGTCCTCAGCCCATTTGTAGTCCTTCTTTCCCAAGATGATGGACATACGTGCCGCCGAACCTGCACCTACGAGCGAGCCGAAGGCGTGGATGATGTTCATGATGGGCATGGTGATGGCCAAGCCAGCGATGGCCAAGGCCCCAACGTATTGTCCCAAAAACACACGGTCGACGATATTATAAATCGAGGCGATGATGTGGCTTACGATGCTAGGCAATGCATAAATCCACAACAAACGACCGATGCTCTTCGTCTCCAATTCCCTTGTCCTGTCAATTTGCTCCATACACAAACTTCATTCCGCGCTCGATGCGAAATGAGGGTGCAAAAGTAGTAAAAAAGCGGGTGTCAGTTTCAAACATTTTGTGTATTTTTGCCGCTCCTTAGCCTCAAGGCTCTGAAAACTAAGTCAAACGAGGCGCAATAGTATTGTTATCTTATGAGATTCAGGATGTTATTCATAATATGGACCTGCCTTTTCTGCCTTGCGGCACACAATTGTTGCGTGTCGTCCGATAGCGACAGAATTTCCCAAGGGCTGAAAAAGACGGAGAAAAGCATCCCTCTACCCTATCATGAACGACTGGAAAAGACGATACTTGACTTCACCTCCAAGCCGTTTTCCAACCAATTCCTGACCTACTCTGCAATGATTGACACCGCCTTGTCGCAACGGAATATGCCCTCAGAGCTGAGGTATTTACCTTTGGCACTCAGCGGAATGCGACCCAACTATTGCCAAGGCAACCGCTCTGGTGTTTGGCAACTGCCCACCTTGACGGCGCTGCATTACGGGCTGGCCATCGACGAAACCCGAGACGAGCGCACGGACGTGGAAGCCTCCACCTACGCTGCCTTGGATTGCCTCAATGAACTCTACCAGAAATATGGTGACTGGTGGTACAGCATTTTGGCTTACACCAACAGCCCCGTTGCCCTTCAACATGCCTTGATACGGCATAGCGAAACGCCACAATTGTGGGACTTCAACGAGCAGAGCCTTTTGCCCAACACCGAGGTCATCTCCAACTTCATCGCCTGTGTTTACCTCGGTGATGAAGGCCAACTCAAATTTGGCGAGGTTGCCGACCCTGTAATTGCTAAGGCCCTTGAGCCTGTCGAAGGGCCGACCCCAACAGTGAAAGACTCGACAACAAAAGACACCACGACCATTAATAAACAAGCCAACAATAAAAAGACAACTGAGCCTTCTAAAAATTCTGGTATCAAAACATATACCGTCAAAAAAGGCGACAACCTGACCAGAATCGCTGCCAAGCACCATGTCACAATCTCCGACTTGATGACTTGGAACGACTTAAAGAGCGACAAAATCTTCGAAGGCCAAACATTGATTATAAAGAAATGAAATCCATACGCACACTTGCATTTATCCTGACCATCATCCTGGTTTTGGGCGCGGGCTGGTTCTTCTTTCCGGCCGAGGGCATCACTATAGGCCAACAAAACCTGCGTTTCCCGTCGTATGCCGAAGACAGCAAACCCGCCAAAAAGGAAGTCGATGTCGACGCCGTTTTGAATAAGGTGACGAAGAGCTTCGAGATGACTTGTTCCGACAACGTGTTGGACAGCATGCGCTTCTTCCGCAGCTACCTCAAGGAAAACCCCAATCGCATCTACCTGCCCAACGACGACTACACCTATTTCGACCCGCTGTTCCATCAACTGGAGCAAGCCCAAAAGCAAGGCAAGACCTACCGTGTGATGTACTATGGCGACTCGCAAATCGAGATGGACCGCATCTCGTCGGTGCTGCGCCAAAAGCTACAGGAGCTTTTTGGCGGTTCGGGGCCCAACATGGTTCCCGCCGTTCAACCCGTCCCCACCATCTCGGTGTCGCAACACGCGTCGGGGCTCAGCCGTTATGCTGTTTACGGTGACGCCACCAACACCCGTGCCTCGCACAACCGCTATGGCGTGATGGCACAGTTTAGCCAAGTGATAGGCGGTGGCACCATTACCTTCCACCAGTCCAGCCATTCGCAAGCCTTAAAGAATGCCAAGGAAATATCTACCGTCTCCGTTTTGTTGGGCAAAAACAGCAAAGACTTCAAAGCCACGCTGAAATACGACGACATCACTGCTGAACCCAAGGTGCTGCCCGCTTGCGACAGTGTTTCGCTCATCACTTGGATCTTACCGGATGATGTCAAGAAAGGCACCATCACCTTTAAAGGCAATGCCGAAATCTACGCTGTCCTGCTCGATGGCGACCCAGGCGTGGCCATCGACAACGTAGCCCTACGTGGCTGCGCGGGCACCATTTTCACCCGCATGAACGAATCCATTGCCCGCCAGTCGTTCAATCTCTTAAACACCAGGCTCATCATCATGCAATTCGGAGGCAACCGCATGCCCGACATCAATTCGCCGAAAAACATCACACCTTATCTGGCCGAACTCGAGAAACAAATCCACTATATGAGGCGCGTCGCCCCGAAAGCCACGCTGCTCTTCATCGGTCCCGCCGACATGGGTCGCAGGTACAACGGCAAGATGGGCACTTGGAAAGGCCTGCCCGAGCTGAACGATTCGCTCCGCGCTATGGCACTGCGCAACAAGATAGCCTATTGGGACATGTTCAACGTGATGGGCGGCGAAGGTTCGATGGCCCAATGGGTGAAGCACAAACCTGCATTGGCCGGTCCCGACTACATCCACTTCACGTTCAATGGTGCCCAGGAAATCGGTGCCGACCTTGCCCGTTCGTTCACCACTTACTACGACTTCTACAAGCTGCGCCAACACGTGCCGAGCGACAAAGTCATCGAGTTCGTCAACCTCGACCGCAAAGAAGACTCCATCCGCACTGCAGGCCGCATCAAGTTGCCGACTTATAACCCCTACGGAATCAAGAACAGATGAAAAAACTGCTGGTAGCCATAGGATTATTGCTGGCTTTGTGCCCTGTTTTCGCCCAAACCGAGCCCTTGCTGAAGCCTATCGAGGACTTGAGCTTCGCCCACTTTGAGCGCAACCGGCTCATTTTCCCTGGCGACAGCCTCGCCATGGAGCGCTTCTTCTCCAAAATGGACTCGGTCATCTTCCTTGGCGAAGGCAATGTCAGCATCATGCACCTCGGTGGCTCACACGTGCAGGCCGGCGTGTTCACACAGCAGTTTCGCGACAACCTGTTGAGCATTGGCACCGACTTGGTGGGCGGACAATACTTTGTGTTCCCCTTCTCGGCAGGCGGAACCAATAATCCCTCACATTTCCGCGTCAGCTCCACGGGTTTCTGGAGCTACTGCCGCAACGCCGTAACCAGAGATACCGACAAACGTATGGGGCTGGCCGGCGCCGCCATCACCACCACTGACTCCATCGCTTCGGTGAGCATCGTCACCCGCGAACGCCGCCTCACCGAACTCAGCCCAAAATTCGAATTCAACAAGGTGACTGTGATCGGCTTCTCGGAGACGGAAAACGTAGTGCCTGTCCTTGGCTTCCAAGGCGACACCCTCAAAGGACAATACGATGAGCGCCTATCCACTTACACTTTCCAATTACCAACATATACCGACTCCATCTGCATCTTCTTTGAGAAAATGCCAGGCGAGTTCACCCTCACAGGCGTGCTGCTTGAAAACGGTATGCCGGGCATCAGCGTGCATGGTGTGGGCGTGAACGGCGCCAGAGTGTCTTCTTACCTGCGCTGCGACGACTTTGAGCGCGACCTCAACCTCATCCGTCCCGACCTCATCATCTTCGGCATCGGCATCAACGATGCAGCAGACAAAGACTTTGAGGTGAAATACTTCAAGAGCAACTACAACAAGCTCATCAGAACCATCCAGCGCGTCAACCCCGACTGTGCCATACTCTTCGTGACCAACAACGACAGCTACAAAAAGGAGAAAACCAAACGAAAAAAGGATCGCTACCAAGTCAACCCCAATGGCAGAATCGTCGAAGAAGCCTTCATGGAGTTGGGCAAACAATACAATGCCGCCGTGTGGAACCAGTTCGACATTATGGGCGGACTGCGCTCCATGCAAGACTGGGAAGAGGCTGGATTGGCACAGAAAGACAAGGTTCACTTCACGAGTAGTGGTTACAAAGTCATCGGCGACTTGCTCTACAATGCCTTGATCAGCCGCTATTTGGATCACGTCAAGGCCAATGCTAAACGTCAATAATATGATGAACTTTGCTGACATAGCATTGGATTTCCTGAAAAACCTGTTCTCGTTCGACAAGGCACATCCCTTGTTGTTCACCCAATTTTATTTTTGGGCGTTCTTCGCTTTGGTGTTCGCCATATTCTGCTTGGTCAAAAACAAGTGCCTGTTGCGCAACATCTTCCTGTTTTTCGTCAGCTTGTTCTTCTATTTCAAGACCAGCGGACTCTTTGTTTTAATACTGATTTTCATCACTTTATATAACTTCTTCGCGGCCAAATGGCTTAATACGCGGAAGAAAAACGGAAGCCGCAATGTCATCTTGGGGCTTAGCGTCATCGTCAACCTGTCCATCCTTTGCTATTTCAAATACGCCTATTTCCTCACCGATGTCGTCAACAACCTGACGGGCTTGGATTTCCGCGTTTTTGACGTCTTCTCGTGGATGGGCAACCAGATGACGGGCGACAACCGTTTCAGCGTTGACGTCATCGTGCTTCCCGTGGGTATCTCGTTCTACACTTTCCAAGCCATCAGCTACATCATGGACGTGTATCGGAAGCGCATCGAGCCCGTCCGCAACATCTTTGACTTCGGCTTTTATGTCAGCTTCTTCCCGCAGTTGGTGGCAGGTCCCATCGTGAGGGCCAACGAGTTCATCCCACAGCTCCACAAGAAGTATTTCCTCAGCCGTCGTCAATTTGGCATCGCCGTGTTTTGGATCATGAACGGTTTGGTGAAGAAAATTGTCTTGAGCGACTACATCGCCGTCAACTTCATCGACCGCGTGTTTGACCGTCCCCTACTCTACACGGGTTTTGAGAACCTAATGGCTCTGTTTGGCTATTCGCTGCAAGTCTATGCCGACTTCTCAGGTTACACTGACATCGCCATCGGTGTGGCTATGCTGATGGGCTTCTACCTGCCCAAGAACTTCAACTCGCCTTACAAGGCCAAAGACCCAGGCGAATTCTGGAACCGTTGGCACATGTCGCTTTCGCGTTGGCTGAAAGACTACCTTTACATTCCCTTGGGCGGCAACCGCAATGCCACCTTTGGCACCTTCTGTATCATCGTAATGCTGGCTGCCATTGCCGTATTCCTGTCGGGCAGCTGGTGGGTCGGTCTTGGTGTGGGCGTATTGGCGGTCATCCTTACCTTGGTGGCCATCTTCAAGCCTGAAAAACGCAAGACCATCACCACCGAAATCAACCGTATGGACACTATGCTGCTCGGTGGCCTTTGGCACGGTGCCTCCTGGAACTTTGTGATTTGGGGTGGACTGAACGGCATCGGCATGATTTTCTACCATTTCTGGAAAGATTGGAGCGTGTATGGCCGCACCTTATTTATAATGGCGGTCACCTTCCTGTTGCGCGTGTTGTGCGTTTATGTGCCACAACCCGTGTTCACTTTGCTTTTCGTGTGGTGTATGATTGTGCTGGGAGGCAATGTGGTTCGGATGCTCTATAACCTCTTTGGCTTCAAGAAACCTTTGCAGTGGCTGCAAGATGCTTGGGCGGTCTTCCAGACCTTCACCTTCATCACCTTCACCCGACTCTTCTTCCGCAGCGGTTCCAACCTCGACCCTGCCGTGGCCAACGAAACCGCTTGGAACACAGCCAAGAATATGGTCAACCAGATGGGCAGCCGTTGGGACTGGAGCGTGGTGCCCAACATCATCGTCCATTATCGCGTGGTGTTCTCCCTCATTTTGATAGGCTTGCTTGTCCATTGGTTGCCCGAGAACTTCAAGCGGCGCTATCGGCTGTGGTTTGCCAAGATGCCCATCCTGCTGATGATCGTGGTGTGTGCGGCCATCGTGTTCGTCATCTACCAGTTCATCACCGCTGACTTGCAGGCGTTTATTTATTTCCAATTCTAATATTGAGATTCCCCTACGGGGAAAAGAATGCTATTTGTATGCGGCAAGAGATTCCCTTCGGGAATGGAGTGTTGTCAATATTTAAAAAGGCGGCGGCTCATAGAGTTTACGTAACATAAGCGTCACAATCCGCCGCTGTTTGAATTATATGAGGATTCCATTCCCGAAGGGAATCCCAAAAGTGGTCACTTTTGTATTATCTTCTCCAAACGATTATACCAATCTTCCCCAAACTTCCGAATCATCGGCTCACGAAGGAATTTCCACAACGGGATTCCCTCGCGTTCGCCTTTGCGCTTGGCGGGGACGCAGACGCTCCATTCATGGTAGAGGATGTGTGTGAAACCGTCTTTTTCCACCAAGCGGATAGGGTAAAGATGGCATGAAATCGGTTTCCAGAAGTCGCATTTGCCCTCCAAGTAGGCCTTTTCGATGGCGCAGAGGGCCGTGCCGTTCTCGTGGAAATAGACAAAAGCGCATTCCTCGCCATTCACCAAGGGCGTGACAAGTTCGCCTGTTTCGTCGTAATCATAGACATCGTTTTCTTCAATCACTTTGATGCCTTCGGGACGCATATAGGGTTTGATGGCTTCGAGGTTGTCTTCAATCCGCTCTATTTCAGTGGCTTCTAGAGGCGCACCGGCATCGCCAGCCACACAGCACCAGCCTTTGCAGCGCGGCAAGCAGCAGCAGAACTGGGCGTTCAAGAATTCGTCAGTGACGACTATATTGTCGAGAATAATCATGGCGCAAAAATAAATTTTTTTCAAAAAATGCTTGCTATGTAAAATAAAAGTTCTAACTTTGCAGCGCAAAGTACTTTAAAAATATGGAAAACAAAGAAGTCATCAATACACTGAACGACATCAAGGATATGATGGAACGTTCATCCAAGTTCAAGGCTATCAGCGGGTTGTCTATCATTATTGTGGGTGTTTTAGCCTCGTTGGTGTCGGCATACATTTATTTCTTTTTGGGTGATTACCACATCAATACACCTGCCAAGTGGCAAACGACCATCATCGTGGCACTTTGCCTCTTGATTGTTGCTTTCTTGACGGTATTTGTTATGGCACATGCGAAAGCCAAACGTCACCAGCTTCGCTTCACTATGGATGCAACCATGCGCCGTTTGCTGCTCAATTTCTTTGTCCCAATGGTTGCCGGAGGTTTGCTCTGCCTTGCGCTGGTGCAGCAGCAGCATTATGGCCTCATTTCTTCGATTACGCTGATTTTTTATGGTCTGGCGCTAATCAACAGCAGCCATTTCAGTTATCCTGCCTTGCGCTATTTGGGTTATGTTGAGTTGGCCTTGGGCATCATAGATTGTTTCTTGGTGAATTACGCCCTATTGACCTGGTTCCTTGGTTTTGGTGTGGCGCATATTGTTTTCGGAATCGTTTTCATACTGAAATATGAAAGGAGCAAATGAGCCATGATTGCCAATTTGGACGGTTTGAATAAGGCTTTCGAGAGCAAGATCCGCTTGGGCATCATGTCGGTGCTGATGGCCAACGAGTCGGTCGACTTTACCACAATGAAGTCGCTGCTCGAACTCACCGACGGCAACCTAGCCAGCCATACTCGCAGCCTCGAAGATTTAGGGTATATCCGCTGCGAGAAGAAGTTCATCGGACGCAAACCCAATACCAGCTATTCGATCACAGACGAAGGTCGCCTCGCCTTCTCCGCTCACATCCAAGCCCTTGCATCGTTCATCAACACCCAACAATGATCCGACTCTTTTTTTTGAATCTTTAACTTTGAATTTCAAAGTACTTTAAAATAATAAACAACCATTAAAAACTAAACATCATGACAACAGAAGAAAACATCAGGGAAGACCTGCCAACGGAAAACAAAAGACAAAGTAACAAGAAAGCGCGTCCAGGCCTAAAACTCCTGCTTATCGCAGGTATATGTGTGGCGTTTTTCATCCCACAACTCCTTTTGAAGAATCTGATCTCGGAGCGCAAAAGCACCGAGTGCAAGGCCGAAAGCGAGGTCTTCGAGAAATGGGCAGGGCCGCAAACTGTCACGGGTCCCATTATCAAGGTCGATTATTCATTGGCTGAAGGGAAAGACGGGAAAAAAGAATACCGCACCAAGGTCATTTTGCCCGAGCAACTGGATGTGAAAGGCCAAGTGAACACCAAACAACTGAAACGTGGCATTTACGACTTCTCCGTCTATGAGACTGCCTTGGACATCACGGGTCAGTTCAAATTGCCGAAAGAATTCGAAAAGATGCAGAATGAGTATGAATGGCATTTCGAAAAAGCCAAGATTGTGGTTGGCCTACCCAACCTGCGCGGGTTGAGCGACAACGTGGTGCTCAATTTAAGCGGTACAACCTACGATATGGTGGCCGAAACGGGCAACCTGAAAGGACTCTCTTGCGAGGTTGACCTTTCGCAACTATTGGAGGGCGAGACTTTTGACTTTTCGTTGGTGTTACCCTTCAAAGGTTCGGGCAATCTTATGTTTGCGCCTGTCGGACAGACCACAACGGTCAGTCTGACTTCGGACTGCGTCACACCGAGTTTCAACGGCTATTACCTGCCCGACGAACGTCAGGTGACCGACACAGGATTCCAGGCCGAATGGAAAGTGTTGGCCATCAACCGCGACTATCCACAGATTCTCGATGAATCTTTCATAAAACTCTTCGATTATGGCAGTACGGATTTCGACGAATCCATCTTCGGCGTGGAACTGAAGGTGCCTGTGGAGCAATATCTCCAAACCGACCGTGCCATCAAATACGCATTCCTTATCATCCTGCTCACTTTTGCAGCAGTCTTTTTCATCGAAATGCGCAAGGCCAAGCCTATCCACCCCGTACAATATCTGCTCATCGGCATTGCACTCATTGTGTTCTACACGCTTTTACTATCATTCTCAGAACATATGAATTTCGGGCTTTCCTACCTCATCGCCAGCGTAATGACCATCGGGATGATTGTGGTCTTCATAGCCTCGGTGACAAAAGAGAAAAAGACAGCCTTGGGCATCGGCCTCCTGCTGGCTATGCTCTATGCTTTTGTCTATGTTTTGCTGCAATTGGAGAGCTATGCCCTGCTGGTGGGAAGCGTCGGTCTCTTCATAATTCTAGGAATTGCTATGTTTGCTTCACAAAAAATTGAATGGTACAAGAAAAAAGACTAATTTTGCAGCCGCAAAGAAGTTGAGATTCCCCTGCGGGGAATGGAGTATATAAGAGGGTCGTCCTGCGGCGGTGGCAACTGTTTCAAGTCAGTAAAAGTGCATTACCACCGCTAGATAACAAAAACAAAACTCCATTGACTTCGTCGAATCGGCGATTTCCCGAAGGGAAACTCAAACTAAAATTTTGAATCTTAAATCTTTAAATCTTTAAATAATTAAAATATGGCATTTAACCTCAGAAACAGAAACTTCCTGAAGTTGTTGGACTTCACTCCGGAAGAGATTAAGTTTTTCCTGAAGCTTGCCGCCGACCTCAAGGCCGCCAAGTATGCAGGCACCGAACAACCCAAATTGACGGGCAAGAACATCGCCCTGATTTTCGAAAAGACCTCGACCCGTACCCGCTGCGCTTTCGAGGTTGGCGCCAAGGACCAGGGTGCCCATGTGACCTATCTCGGTCCCACCGGCAGCCAGATTGGCATCAAGGAGAGCATGAAAGACACCGCCCGTGTGCTGGGTCGCATGTTCGACGGCATCGAGTATCGTGGCTTTGACCAGGCCACCGTCGAGGAGCTGGCTAAATACGCTGGCGTTCCCGTCTGGAACGGTCTTACCGCTGAGGCTCACCCCACCCAGATCCTGGCCGACTTCCTCACCATCCAGGAGCATACCGACAAGCCCCTCAACCAGGTGAAGTTTGCCTATATCGGCGATGCCCGCTACAACATGGGTAACAGCCTGATGGTTGGTGGCGTGAAGATGGGTATGGACATCCGCATCATCGCCCCCAAGAAACTGCAACCCGCTAAGGACCTCGTCAAGAAGTGCCAGGAGATCGCCAAGGAAACTGGCGCCAAACTCACCGTCACCGACGACGTGGAAAAGGGCGTGAAAGGCCTCGACTTCATCTACACCGACATCTGGGTGTCGATGGGCGAACCCGACAACGTGTGGAAAGAGCGCATCAATATGCTGATGCCTTACCAGGTCAACGCCGCCCTGATGAAGAAGACCGGCAACCCCAAGTGCAAATTCATGCACTGCCTGCCTTCGTACCACAATCTCGAGACCAAGGCTGGCCGCGATGTTTACGAGAAGTTCGGCCTGAACGGCATCGAGGTGACTGAGGATGTCTTCGAGAGCGAAAACAGCATCGTCTTCGACGAGGCTGAGAACCGCATGCACACCATCAAGGCAGTTATGGTGGCCACGTTGGGCGACTAATCACAGTCCAAGTGCATCAAACAAAAAAGGGAACCCATCGGGTTCCCTTTTTGTTTAGATGACTTCAAGGTCATCAGTGGTTCACAACCACGCGTTGGTTGGTGACGACACCATTGCTCTGGCGGATGTTGAAGAAATACACGCCATTGCTGTATTGGTTCAGGTTGACGTTGACGGTCTTGCTGTCGGCATTAACCGTTTCGACCAAAGCGCCTAACATATTATAGACCATCACGCTCTCGATGTCGTTTTCTGCTTCGATGCGCACTTGGCTGTTGGCGGGGTTGGGGTAAACCTTACACACGCTAGCTGCAACTTCCTCGACGCTCCAGGTGTTTTCCATGCCAGTAAGCATTTTGATGGAGGTCTTGTCATCACCATAGAGAGCGACCACGGCGACGGTATAGAAAGCGCCCAGTTCGCCAGCGAAGGTATAGCTCAAGTCGGAGATGTTCTCAGCGACTAACTCATTGTTGACATACACATTGTAGCCCGTAGGATTACCCATTGTCGGTGCATCCCAAGAGGCCACCATGGTATTCTCTTCGGCTTCTTCGTCTTGGATGAGGGTGAGGTTTTCGACGGCATAGGGATGTTCTTCGGTGTATTCATAAGCGAAACGGCTGTTGAACATCTCCTTGGAGTCGTAGTTCTGCACCCAGATGGAGACTTCGAGGTCGCTCATCTCCTCGACGTGGGTTCCCGACATGTCTTGAGTGAACTCAAAATGCTGGGGCTCGCAAGTGACCAGGTTGACAGTAGTGCCTTGTGCATCGGGCAACATCTTCATAAAGACGTGGTGGAACGAGGTCTCACCATTGCCACCAACGTTGTTGTGGGTTTCTTTTTCGTTCACGGAAACGAACACACGGGCGTCGGCATCGATGAAAGGAATGATATCGGCCTTGATGTTGATGGTATTGCCTTCCACAACGAAGGAGCCTCTAATGTCAACGAAAGCGGTTCTTTCGGCATGTTGGTCGAAAACAGTTTGTTGAACGGCGGCATAGCCTTGGTCTTCACCATCGAGGAAGCATTGCGGAACAGCATTCACGCCGTAATAATCACGACGGGTGCCACCTTCGGCGGTATAGTACGGGTCACCATTGCCGGGCCAGTTCATCTGATACTTGGTGTAGGTAAAGCGGCCGGGATTGTTGTTGCAGAAGTTCAGCATAGCAGTGTTGACACTCACGCAGGGTCCGCAGGTCGACGATGAGAAGTGCTCGATCATCGGGATTCTTTCGGCGGTGCCGATAGCCGCAAAGACGGCTTTTTCAGCGGTGTTGTTGTCAAGCACATCGTCTTCCTGTCCGTTGACCAAGTTGATGCTGTAGGCCACATTGTAGGTACCAGGGCTCAACAGGGTCGTTGTGGGGAAGATCAACGTTTCGCTGCCCAGTGAGGGAATTTCGACCTCGAAGGTTTCTGTAATAGGTTCCATGCCCTCCACTTCGTAAGTGGCCTCGACAGAGGTTACCGTAGTGGCACCGAAGTTGAACACATTGATGCCAAACGCAGTCTCGCCGCTGCCGATGAAGTCGGGAAGTGTGGGCGAGGTGATGGCAAGGTCTAAGTTTTCGAGCGTGAAGACCATGATGTCATCAAAGTACCAGTCATTGATGTTGTAGCTGTTGCCATTGAAGAAGATGCAGAACTGCACATTGGCTTGACCCATGTCAGGGGTGCTGATTTCTTGGCTCACTGTCCATGAGTTGCTGGTGTTGTAGCCTTGGCTCCAGGCTTCGTTCCAAGTGGTTCCACCGTCAGATGTGGTAGCGATACCAATAATGTTGTTGCCTGTGTAGTTGTCTAAGGCATGCTTGAAGGAGAATACGAGGCTGTTGATGCCTGTGAGGTCCACGGCAGGAGTGACAAGTCGAGACAAACCATTGAATTGGGGACTCCAAGTGAGATGCATCTCGTTGGCTGCGCCGCCAGCATTGTTAGTGGGCGAGACCGACCAATTGCTTAGGCCAAGGCCAGCAACCGACCATCCAGCGGGCATCGAGGTATCATCAAACGATTCTTGCAGCAAAACCGCGCGGTTTTGTGCCATCATTGCCGTTGCAAAGAGCATGGCAAATGCAAATAGTAAGGTTTTTTTCATAGGATTAGGTTTTAATGATGTATTGATTAGAATATGCTTTTCGTTGCAAAAATAAGAACAAATTTGAATAATAGCTATTAATTAGGTGAAAAACATCGAATCAAAATAACAACAGTATCCCATAAACCACCACGAGCAAGAAACTATGCTTCACCTGTCTACCTAGGAACGGGTCAAGCGACTCGGGTTTAGTCTTCTTGATGGTGATTAAGTCTTTGATGAATAGGCTGGAAAGCAATAAGAACAGATAGGAATACCAAGCAGCTTGGTGCAAAACGAGATAAACCGTGAGGAAAACGAAAGCACCACCGATGAGCAAGCAATGATAGACAAAAGCCTTTCTCAACCCCAATTTCACCACGAGGCTGTTCTTGCCCGATGCCTTGTCGTTCTCATAGTCGCGCATGTTGTTGATGTTGAGCACGGCATTGGAGAGGAAACCCATGGCTGAAGAAGGCAGCAAAACGCTGAAATCAAGGTTTTTGGTGGCCAAATAATAGGTTCCCGCCACAGCTGCCCAACCGAAAAACAGGAAGCAGTACAAATCGCCCAGGCCGCGATAGCCATAAGGACGTTTGCCCAAAGTGTAAAGCAAGGCTGCCAAAACTGCACTTATGCCCAAGGCTGCAAAAACGGCGAGTTCTTGCCATGTCAATCCTGCAAAAACGAAAATCAACATGGCACCCGAAATAAAGCACAATCCAGCAGTGACAGCCAATCCACGTTTCATTTCCGTCTCTGTGATGGCACCACTCTGCATCTCTCGCTGAGGGCCAACACGTTTTGCACTGTCGGTGCCTTTCTTGAAGTCGCCATAGTCATTGGCGAGGTTGGAGAGAATTTGAAGCAACACGGCTGTGATAGCAGCGAAAAGTACACGAAGCAAGGTCCCTGAGCCTGTCGAAGGGCCGGTTTTATATGCCAAAAAGCCACCCAACAACACCCCTGAAAAAGAGAGCAGCACCGTCCTCGGACGGGCTGCTCTGATCCATGTTTTCAAACTAGGCATCATCTACGACGGCCTCCGCCACGGCGGCGAGGTGAGTAGTAATCGCCATCGTCATAACGGCTGGCGCCACGGCGACCACGGTTCGATTCCCTTGAGGAAGAACCGCTGCGCGAGGAGCTGCCTCTCGAGCTGCCACCTCTTGAGCTGGAGCTTCTCGAAGCGCTGCCGCTCTTCTTGGCACCGAAGCCACGCTCAGCGTTGCGCTGCTTGCGGCTCGGACGGTCGTCATCGTCGATGAAGATATCGATGTCGTCTAAGTGGTTTTTCCAGTCGGGGTCGAGCCACTCGCGACCATCGCGCGAACGTTCCGACTTGTAGTAAGTCTTGTCGTCGTCGAAGTCCTTCTTTTTCTTCTTCGATTTCTTCTCGAAAAAGTCATCGTCGTGCTTTTCACGCTTCTCGCGGAAATCGTCACGCTCCTTGCGGCTCTCGCGGAACTCGTCGCGGTCGCGACGCTCCTTGCGTTCTTTCTTCTCGCCGAAGTCTTTCTTCTCGCTGCTCTTCTTGCGCTCGGGTTGATCTTTGGCCACCTCCACCACGATGCCGCGCGGGTTGTTGTGCGGGTCGGCAAAGCAGTCGAGAATCATCGGGACGAAGCTCTCTTCCACGTCGACGTAGGAATAGTCGCCATAGAGGTCGATGCGGCCTATCGGGATGTTCTTCGAACGGGTGACGTCGTTGATCTTGCCGATGATCTTCTGCGGCAGGATGTGGTCGTTCTTACCCATACCGAAATAAAGGCGCTTCATGGTCTCGTCGCGGTGCTCGCGCTCTTTCTTGACTTCTCTACGGTCTTTCTTCTCGTCTTTTTCGTTGACGTTGAGGTCGACGGCGTCCTTATAGTAATCCAAGAAACGGTTGAAGTTGAGTGCCACCATGCGGGTGATGAGTTCCTCACGGCTCATCCAGTCGAGCTTGCGGAACACGACAGGCAGATAGTCGTCGATCTCCTCGCGGTTGATGTCGACATGCTCAATGCGGTCGATGTGGTTGAAAAGCTGCTTCTCGCACACTTCCTTACCCGTGGGGATCATGGCCTTCTCGAAGGGACGGCCCACAATCTTCTCAATCCTCTTGATCTTGCTCTTTTCGCGCAAGTTGATGAGGCTGAGGCAGAGACCGCGTTTGTCGGCGCGACCCGTACGGCCGCTGCGGTGCACGTAGGTCTCGATGTCGTCAGGCAGGTTGTAGTTGATGATGTGCGTCAGTTCCTTCACGTCGATGCCACGGGCGGCCACATCGGTAGCCACCAGCAGTTGCAGGCTGCGTTTGCGGAAGTGGTCCATCACATTGTCGCGCATACCTTGCGAGAGGTCGCCATGCAAGGCGGCGGCGTTGTAGCCGTCTTGGATGAGGTTGTCGGCAATCTCTTGGGTCTCCAGCTTGGTGCGGCAGAAGATGATGCCATAGATGGATGGCGTGTAGTCGATGATGCGTTTCAGCACCGAGTAACGGTCCTTGGCAGCCATCATGTAGTAGATGTGGTCGACGTTGGCAGTGCCACTGTTGCGTTCGCCCACGGCCACCTTCACGGGGTCGGTCATGTACTTGTTGAGGATGGCCTCCACCTCTTTCGGCATGGTGGCCGAGAAGAGCATGGTGTGGCGTCCTTCCTTAGGCATGTACTCGAGGATGTCGTCGACTTCCTCTTGGAAGCCCATGTTGAGCATTTCGTCGGCCTCGTCGAGGATCATCGTCTTCACGTTGCTGAAGTCGACGCGGTTGCGGCGGATCATATCGCGCAGACGACCTGGTGTGGCCACGATAATCTGCGGTTTCTTGGCTAAATCTTTGAACTGGAGTTCGATGCTGGCGCCGCCATAGACGGGCACAATCAGGATTTCTGGAATGTAACGTGCGTAGTTGCGCAAGTCTCTGGTAATCTGCATACAGAGCTCACGCGTCGGACATAGGATCAACGCCTGGACGCAACGCTGCGTTTCGTCAATCTTGTTCAATAGCGGCAAGCCAAAGGCAGCCGTCTTGCCCGTTCCCGTCTGTGCAAGGCCCACAAAGTCAACATCGCTCTCCAATAACACAGGAATTGCTTTTTCCTGGATTGGCATAGGATTCTCAAACCCCAGCTCCTTTATAGCCTTCAACAGAGCGGGATTCAATCCAAAATCTGTAAATTGTGACATGAAAATAAATGTATGGTTGTAATTGAGGCTGCAAAAGTAGTAATAATTAGTGAATTAGCAGGAATAAATCTTCATTTTGATCCAAAACAGCCTTCGAATTCTACATTTTTCCCTAAATTTGCCCTCCGTAATGAGACAAAGAAGGTTTTTCATCCTGATACTTTTGCTGTTGTTGGCGCTCACCGTCTTTTTCTGTGGGAGACGTTGTGGTCGCGAAACGCCGGTGATTAATACCGACTGCCTGTTCGTGGATCTAAACAAGGCGATGATTGCCAAACGGGCCAGGATGGCCGACAGGGTATTCACCGACTTAAATCGGGCAGGTTTTAACGGCGTCGTGCTTTATGCCGAGCAAGGTAATGTGATTTATGAGAAAGCCTTTGGTTGGCGCGATTTGAGCAGCCGCCATAAGGACTCGTTGCGTTTGGACGACGCCTTCCAGCTTTCGTCGGATTCGAAGATGTTCACTGCCGAGGCCATCATGTTGCTTAAGGCGAAAGGTAAGTTGGACTATGATGACGACGTGAGGCGATATATCCCTGAGTTTCCTTATGAAGGAGTGACCATCCGACAACTGTTGACCCATCGTTCGGGTTTGCCACGCTACGACTCGATGGCCGACGAGCATTGGCCCGACCGCAAGAAACCCTTCTCCAACGAGGCATTGATCAAGATGCTGGTCGAGAAAAAGCCAGAGGTTTACGGCGCACCCGATGCGGTGTATTTCTACAACAACATCAATTACGCCCTGTTAGCCTCGGTGGTGGAGCGGGCCAGCAAGCAGCATTTCGAGGACTTCATGCGTGAAAACATCTTTGAGCCTTGTGGCATGACGCATTCCTATATCTATTCCATGCGCGACGACGATGTGGTGTCGATGTATATGCCGGTCGAAGTGCACGGCCATGAGCTCTATCGCAAAGGTCCTGTCAAGTCGCAAAACGACTATCTCAATGGGGTGATGGGCGACAAGATCATGTTCTCTACGGTGGAGGACCTCTTCAAATACAACCAGGCTCTCGATGCCCATCTTCTGTTGCCCGACAGCCTGCAAGCCGAGGCCTTCAAGCCCAGCTCGCCCGAATGGAAAAACAAGGAGAATTACGGTTTCGGGTGGCGTCTGACACAGGATTATCCTGGCATGTATTTCCATTATGGTTGGTGGAAGGGTTATCGTAGTGCCATCATCCGCAACGAGCGCGACAACCGCTTTCTTGTCGTGTTGGGCAACACCACCTATCTAACCCCCCCCGAAGTCATCTGGGACTTTGTCAGTGACACTACGGTGAAGTTGCCTGAGGCAGAGCCTTGGCATCCATAAAAAAAGCGGAACATGTTTGCTCCGCTTTCATAACGTATTCCGTTTATCTTATCTTACCACGAGCTTAAATCCCACGCCGTGAACGTTTTGGATGTCGACGCTCGGGTCGTCCTTGAAGTATTTGCGGAGCTTGGTGATGTAGACGTCCATCGAGCGGGCGTTGAGGTAGTTCTCCTCTTCCCAGATCTGTTGCAAGGCCTTGGCGCGCTCCAAGGTGTTACCCATATTCTCGCAGAGCATCAGCAGCAGGTCGGCTTCCTTCGAGGTCAGTTTCTTGGTTTCCTTGCCGTTGATGAGCAAATGACGCGGCGCATCGAAAGTGTAGGAGCCCAAATGGAACAACGAAGGCTGTGCCTTCACCTGGATATAGGCGCACCAGCGTTCCCAAACCTTGATGCGGGCAAGTAACTCATCCATACTGAAGGGCTTAGTGACATAGTCTTCAACACCGATGCCGAAGCCTTCCAAGACGTCCTCCTGCTCCTTTTTGGCAGTGAGGATGATGATGGGCATCATCGGCCTGACGCTTTTTATTTGTTTTGCTAAGGTAAAACCATCCATAATAGGCATCACGACATCGGTGATGCAGAGGTCAAAATCGGCGGTGCTCAGCGTGTTCCAAGCCTCTTCGCCATTCATGCATAAAGTTGTAGAATAACCTTTTGATTCAAGAAAAGCCTTGAGTATCATGCCCAAGTTTCTATCGTCTTCGGCTAAAAGAATTTTAGTGTGTGACATGTTGTTTTTAAAAATAAAAAGTAAAAATATGTAATTATTGCTCGTTTTACGAAACGTTTCCGATTCAGAAAATATTGCGCAAAAGTAAGGAATTATTCAACAAATAATCATCAAAAGTAAATTTTTATTATCCGTCATCTCATATTTTATCTTATCTTCGCAGCATCTTAATACTCAATGCTATGAAAATTGATTTATCACACGTTCAGCCTTTTCTGAACAATGACATCAAGAAAGAATTAGAATCTAGAATAACAGCCACTTACGAGACCGTGTTTCATAAGACCGGAGCGGGCAACGATTTCCTCGGTTGGGTGAGCCTTCCTTCTGAAATCGATGAAGCGCTGCTGGCCGACATCGAAAAGACCGCTGCCGACCTGCGCAGAAAGTCTGATATCTTTGTCGTCATCGGTATCGGCGGCTCCTATCTCGGCGCACGTGCCGTCATCGAGGCCTTGCAGAACCACTTTGCACCGTTCACAGGCGAGAAGCCGCTCATCGTCTATGCTGGCCATAACATGAGCGAGGACTATCTCCACGACCTGATGGCCATCCTCGACAAGAAGGACTATTCGTTGGCCGTCATCTCCAAGTCGGGCACGACGACGGAACCCGCCATCGCCTTCCGCATCCTCAAGCAACATATCATTAACAAATATGGCGAAAAAGAAGCCGCCTCGCGCATCATCGCCATCACCGACAAGGCCCGTGGCGCCCTCAAACAGCTGGCTAACGTGAAAGGCTACAAGACCTATATCGTCCCCGACGATGTGGGCGGCCGTTTCTCGGTGCTGACCCCTGTGGGCTTGCTGCCCATTGCCATGGCGGGCATCGACATCCGTGCCTTGGTGAAAGGTGCCGTTGAGATGGAGCAACAATGCAAGGCCAACCCGACCCTTGACAATCCCGTTTCGCAATATGCCGTGGTGCGCCAAGCCCTCTATGCCCAAGGTCTGACCAACGAGATCATGGTTAACTATGAGCCGCGATTAGTTTATTTCAGCGAATGGTGGAAGCAGCTTTACGGCGAGAGCCATGGCAAACAGCACAAGGGCATCTTCCCCGCTTCGGTCACCTTCAGCACCGACCTCCACTCGATGGGACAGTACATCCAGGATGGTCTGCGCAACCTCTTCGAGACGGTGATTTCGGTGGAGAACTCGAATCACGAGCTCCGCATCCCGATGGAGAACGAAGACCTCGACCAGCTGAACTACATCGCTGGCAAGCGCATCAGTGAGGTGAACCACAAAGCCGAGCTGGGCACCGTGCTTGCCCACGAAGACGGTGGCGTGCCTAACCTGCGCATCGTCATCCCCGAGGTGTCGGAGAAGGTACTCGGCGAACTGATCTATTTCTTCGAGATGGCTTGTGCCGTCAGCGGCTACTTGCTGGATGTGAATCCCTTCGACCAACCCGGTGTGGAAGCCTACAAGAAGAATATGTTTGCCTTGCTCGGCAAGAAAGGCTTTGAGGAGCAGACCGCCGCGCTGAACAAACGTTTATCTTGAATGCTGAATGTGGAATGCTGAATGTGGAATGAATTAAAAAAACGAAATGGGAGATAATGTCATAAAGACTAAAAGCAGAGACTTTGCCATAGATGTCATTAGAGCATACCAATGGTTATGTGAAGAGAAACATGAATATGTTATGTCTAAACAGGTACTACGTGCTGGAACCAGCATTGGTGCTAATGTAGCTGAAGGAGTTAGGGCTCAAACCAAGCCTGATTTCTATGCCAAAATGAGTATTGCTTTGAAAGAAGCAAGTGAAACCAGTTATTGGCTTGACATTACCCATGCTACAGATTACCTTCCAGACGAATTGTTTAATAATCTGAACGACAAATGTGAAGAGTTACTAAGCATTTTAACAGCCATAACAAAAAACCAACATAAATAATCAGCGTCGCATGGCGCCATTCAGCATTCAGCATTCATAATTCATAATTAATTAGTATTTTTGCAGCCTCAATTATAGACAACATCTAAAATGGACGTACCTAAAGACGACGTAAACTCACAGTTTACATTCACCTACGACGACATCAAAGGCACCGTGCACGTGGTTGACCACCTCACGGGCGAAGAATACGATCTCTTGAAAGAAGATACCGGCTGGTTTGATGCCGAGTTCAAATTTGACGTATAATTTTTAGGGGCGGCCAAAGCCGCCCCTAAAAATGATTTTATCTCACCACCAATTTCTTGGTCACCACGGCACCATTCTGTTCAATGATATTGACCAGATAGATACCCTTGTTCCAGTCGGCTGCATTGATGTTTACCACTTGGCCTTCGGCTTCGTGCACCTTTTGCCCGACGAGGTTATAGACCTCTACCTTGGCCACATTCGCGCCTTCCACGGTAAACTGACCCGTGGTCGGGTTGGGATAGAGCTTGGCTTCGGCGGAGAGTTCGGTGACGCTCAAAAGGTCTTCGTTGATAGCGACACTATAAGTGCAGTCATTTTGATCGGTCTGAACCGTAAAGGTGGTGACTTCATAGCCTTTTACCATGGCATTGACATACACATCAAGGTAGAAATAATCTGCAGGTTCCACAGTGTAAGGCAAGGTACCATGAGGCTCAAAGCTCAAATAGTCCGTGCCGTTTTCGGTAACAGACAGCACTTTGACGGGAATCTGGCTACCAAAGAAACGATTTTGCATGCACGCTTGTTGAGGACTGTCGCCTGGGTCGTTGAATTCCAAAACGGGCGCACCCACAATCACAAAACCACTGTCAAGGGATGTGTTCAGCACCATACCCATTACAATCCTGTCGCCCAATGTGGTCTGAACCAGAATCTCGTAGGGAATGTAGGTGTCTTTACCAGGAGCGGATTGGAAATTTATGGTAACCGTCAGCGTTTCCCCAGGTTGCAGAGTGTACGGGAAGGTGTTGTCCCAAAGATTGAAACTAGGTGCTTCGGGCACCACATCGATGATGGTGACAGCTTCGTTTGTTTCGTTGAGGATATTAAATTGTCTTTCCTGTCCCATTTGGGTGAACCACAGCGTATCCGGCGTAATCACCAGTTCGCCCTGCGGGGTAGGAGGTTCATGTGCTGCCATTGTGAAATGGTGCGGGTCGAGATCGGCAAAGACGGGCTGCGTGTAGCGATGTCCCGATTCGTCGGCACCAAACACATAGTAGTCAATCTCCGATTCGCCTTGGTAGCCTTTAATATAACCAACATACTCGTCAGGGTTGCCTGTGGCGGTCATGTGAGCTACCTGATAAGCACCATTGTCGATGCTATAATAAACGAGGAGGGAGTCTTGCTTCAAGTTAGCACCGCTGTAGGCGATGAACTTGCTCACGACGGGGATGGAGTCTTGCCATTCCTGCTCGCCGAAGAGCACGTTGCGGTGGTCGACGAAGAGCATATCAAAGTCCATCACGCCACGGGTGCGGCAGTGCAGGGCGTCGGTGTTCTCCCAACCGGCCGAGCCGCCATTCACGCCGACAATGGTATAGCCAGGCATGGCCTCTTGATAAACAGCGATGGCGTCATTGTTGTAAGTACTGTTACTGCCCATCGGCACATAGACGGTCTTGTTGAGGATGAGGCTGTTGGTGTAGGGGGCTAAAGTGTAGCCACCAGGTTCCTGTACGCGATATACATGGTAAGGATAGCCCCAGCAGCAGTTGGTGGTTTCAAAGTATTCGGCCACTTGTTCGTAATACTGGTAGCGGGGATTACTTTGCGGCAGTTGCGCAATCAAGATCTTGTCGGGAGCGAGGTACTTGCCCCAGCAGTCGACGTGGGCGATGTAGTCGCCTTGCGGGTCGATGGTGATATGATACGGGTCAATACCGAGGTAGTCGCGCATCTTGTTGCGGACGTTGGTTTCGTTGTGGTTGTTTTCATTCAGCACAAGGTCATCGCTCACGCCATGGCCACGACCGTCTTCCATCATGTTGCCACCAGTATGCTGGAGGTTCATGCCGTACATGGGGATCTGCCAGAAGTTGGCGAACACGCCCGAAATGTTATCGTCGTTGGGGCGCGGGCGGTTGTAGACATTGTCGACGATGGCAGGTTCGCGGTCCTCAAAGATGTACCACGGACCGTAGTCACGCACCCAATAGGAGTCAGTCGGAGCGTTGACGAAGGTCACATTGCTCATGTTGACACCTGCACTTTGGAAACTGTTTTGGGCCTGGTTCTGCTGCGAAGTGCTGACGATGCAATACACCATGCAGTTGTTGGAAAGTTGCGCCACAAGGCTCGTCGGGATGCCCAAGGGATAACGAATCATCACGCCTTGCATGGGCTCAAACTCGGCCACGAAACGCGGTGTGCCCGTCGGCGGGTCGGTCTCGACGAAGTTCATGCCACGCGAGGTGTCGTACATCTCTGCTTCGGAGAGATAGTGCCATCTCATCCAATCGGGTTTCTTATTGTCTTGAGCCTGCATAGTAGCGGCCATCAAGAATAAAAGAGTAAAAATAGATAATGCTTTTTTCATTGCTAGAAAATTTGCGGCAAAGATACTAATTTGGGATTGCCTACGGCAAGAATTCTGGTAAAAAAAGGTTTTTAAAGATTTTAAAATAGATTTCTTCGCGAAGCGAATCCCAAAATAAATCACATCAACTTTTGATAGAATTGCCACCACTTGTCGGGCAGCTCATTGCGCATGGCCTGGTCATAGTCTTCCTTGGAGCAAGGAATGAAATGATGACGCTCGTAACGCTGGTCGTCGTTTTGCAGGAACGACATGTCCATCCACCATTTGCCTGTGATCTTATGGCACAAAAAGACTATATCGTTTTGATTGTCACTGATTTGTACGATGTATCGCTTGAAATCGTTGCTTTCCAAGGTGGGGATGTCGTCCTGACGGCTGGAGAAGCCTTCGATGAAATACCAGATCATCTCGGCGATGAGATTGGCCGTACGCGAGTTGATGTCGTAATGTGGGTTGTATTCGAAGAAACCGATGGACGAGAGCTTATAGCTCAGTCCGGCATAGCGTGTCATGCGGCAGGCCTCTTCGCCATTGAAGCCGTTGGGCGATGCGTTCTTTACACCCGGTGCATCGGCGGCACGGATAGCTGAGATGTCGAAACTTAAGAGGTTGGCGTTGCGGATGAGCGGCTCGGTTTGTTCGATGTTTTGCTTGATGCTACCCAAACGATAGGCATCAAAGAGTAGTTGTTTCATCAGTTCAATATTCTCTGTGTCAACATAATACGACTGATAGCCAATATTGGTGAAGTTGAATAGGAAATTGGGCTGATGCAGGATGATATGGCTGAGATAGGAATGTGAGTTGAGGGCTTCCTTGTCGTTGCCGATGTCGAACATGGGGTCGACGGCGGCGATGTTGATGAGTTTGCCCGTAGGTTCATACACTTGGTACATCGTATAGGTGAGGTCCTGTCCCGCACCGATGACAATAGGCACAATCTTGTTCTTCATCAGTTCGGTAAGCACCTGATTAACGGCATAATGGGTGTCGTTGAGTTCTTTCCCAATCTTGATGTCGCCTAGGTCGATGATATGAAGTTGGGGCCAATGGTTGAAAAGCGGATAGAGGGCTTTTCTGATGTAGTCCACACCATCGGCGCAGCCTTTGTTGTCGACCGCACCGCGTTCCTCCTTGACGCCGATGATGGCCAAATCCACGCCTTCGAGGTCGGGAAATGTCTCCTCGTTGCGATAGATGTCGATGCTCTCGCCCAAGGTCTTCTTTCCTGGACGATAGACCGTGCTGAAACACTTCTCAGCGACGGGTTCAAGGAAGATGCTAATGTCCATTTTGTTCTGCTTCTGGCTATTGGCAACTGGCCTCTGGCTAACAGGCAAATTGCCAATAGCCAAAGGCCAGAAGCCAGAAGCCGATTAATGATACAACTTTTGCCAGTTCTTATACTCACGTTCACGCCACGGTGCGTTGTGGTAGGCGTAGCTGACGATGGCGGGGATGACGGTGGTGCCTTCGGCGTAGACCATCTGTTGGAGCTCTTCGCTCACCTTGCCCCATGAGCCAGCCTCGAGCAGCGTTGACGACGAGCAGGCGCCGTCGCGCACATCGGCCACGGTGATCTGGATGGCATATTTGTGCATGGGCACTTCGTGACCCAGGATCTCGGCGCAGACGACGGTGTCTTGGGCGAAGTTCTTGGGTGTGCCGCCACCGACCATGAAGAGGCCCGATTGAGGGCTGTTCATCTTGATTTCGGTGAGTTCGAGGAAGTCGGCCACCGAGTCGATGCTCACGTAAGGCTTGCCGGCTTTCTTGCGGAGCCACTGGT
>JAEEGH010004969.1_pt1 | contig 33792 bp, 29 predicted proteins | sample 9134181 | NCBI WGS metagenome assembly JAEEGH01 (sample SAMN16246544, study PRJNA631951) | gut metagenome | biome: gut microbiome; feature: rumen; material: DP-attached | host: Bos | place: Iran: Karaj | collected 2018-10
ACGGCATCTTTACCGGCGGGAACGACAAAGAGCCCGCCGCCCTTAGGGCCCGCCTCGAGGCGCTGGTACACGCAACGCGGGTCCGGTTCACTGCCCGAGTAGTCGATGCAGTCCACCTTCTCCTGCGCCAAAAGCCCTGCCGGGAGCAACAGCAACCACAGGAGCAAACACGCAATATTTCGATTCAGGAACTGCATAAAAACCTCAAAAACGGACAATACGACACGTATAGACCATAATACATTATTAAATGTATCTTTTTTTTTAGGGAAATGGGGCGACTAGAGGGGCGATTCTATTCCATCTTGGAATAAACATCGAGCACGACCGTATCCATAAATAGCCATCCCCGACCGACTAGGCGGAAAACGCCCCCAGAAAGCTCGGCATAGCCTTCCGAGACCCACCTCGAAAGGGCCTCTTCCGGAACGGAAAAACCCAGTTTTTTCAGCCCGTCAAGGCGCATTCCATACTTTGTACGTAACGAGAGTTGTACGTATTCGGCGGCGACATCCTCGGGCGTGAGCGTATCGAGCGTGAGCCCCTCCCGCGGGCAGCCATTTTTCACATATTCGCGCCACCTTGCATACCTTTCGGGGGCATAGAACCGCACCCCCTCGTAGAACCCGTGGGCGCTCGGCCCGAAGGCCAGGTACTCCCCACGGTTCCAGTAGTTCAGGTTGTGCAAGCTCTCCTCGCCCGCACGGGCAAAATTCGACGTCTCGTACCGCGAAAAACCGCAATTTTCGAGCAATTCGACGCTTTTCAGGTACATTTCCGCATACAGGTCCTCGTCTACGTTCTCGAGACCCTTGGAAACGCGGATTCCCAGGCGCCTCGCCGGGTCAACCTTGAGCCCGTAGAGGCTGATGTGCCCTACCCCGCTACCCGCGAGCCGTTCCACGTCTTGCAGAAGGTCGGCGAGGCTCTGCCCCGGCAGGTCGAACATGAGGTCGGCGTTCACCCGCAGGCCCCCGCCCGAAAGGAGCAGGTCCAGCGCGCGCATGCCCGTTTCTATGCTGTGGGCGCGCCCCACCCGGTCGAGCAGGCGCTGGTGCAGGCTCTGGAGCCCGAGACTCGCCCGCGTGATGCCGCATTCCCGGGCCACGGCCACGCGCTCCGCGTCGCAGGATTCCGGATTGAACTCGAAAGTCGCCTCCTTCAGGCGGCCAAAGTCGAGCCCCGCGCCTGCAAGGATCCCGAAAAGGCGGGCCATCTGCTCGGGCGAGAGCGCGGAAGGAGTCCCGCCGCCCACATAGAGCGTCTCGACCGCCGAAAATGCCCCCGGATGCCTTTCCGCAAAGGCGGAGACCTCCCTCAATACCAAGTCCAAATATTCCAACTTCAACCATTCGGGAGCCGGAAACGCGTGAAAATCGCAATAATCGCAGATTTTCTTGCAAAAAGGGACATGAATATACAGGCCAAGCATCTTTTTTAAGAATTTTTGATAATTTTGGGCATACTTTTTGTAAAAATTTAATTTATATCCGTAAACATGGAAGACCCGAAGAACAAAAAATTCATCGCCACGTTGAAAAAGCGAATACCCCTGTTCGTCTTCCTCGCTATCGCCACGATAGCGTTTTTCCTCGCATCGACCCTTCTCCTGGACGATTCGTACAAGGACATTATCCTAATCGCGATGGTGTGGTCACTCCCCCTGTTCATCCACTGACCGCCCCATGATAACCCTGACCCGCCAAACCGAAAGAAAGTTCAACGCCGTCTGCTTCTACGTGCTCTGCTGGATACTCGCTTCAGTGGGGATTTCCATGCTTGTCACGTACGCCGAGCGCGGCTACTTCGACCTGGGAATCGTGCTCCAGATGCTGCAGTTCGCGCTGTTCATGGGCTTTTCGCACGGGGTCTACGACATCCTTATCCTAAAGGACGAGATGGACTGCCGCCCGGTGTGGCATTCCCTGCTCATACGCTCGCTGTACTTCCTTGCGGCGATAATCACGAGCAAGATTCTCTGCATACTCCTTCTGCGCATCAAGAGCGGAGAAGGCCTTATGAACGAGGACGGCTTCTACGCCCTCATGGACGCCATACACAGCCCCTCGGAACAGGCGCAGGTCATAACGTTCTTCCTGGTGGCCTATCTCATCACGTTCGTGAGGAGCGTGCACAAGAAATTCGGTACGCGCGTGTTCTGGAATACGCTCCTGGGCAAGTCGCAGGAACCGCTCGAGGAAAACCTGATTTTCATGTTCATAGACCTGCGGCATTCCACCGCGCTCGCCGAGGAACTCGGGCACGTGAAGTACAGCAACTTCATGAAGGACTACTACAAGTTCCTCTCGAACTGCTGCGAGGAGAACCGCGGGCAGATCTACCAGATTGCAGGCGACGGGGCATTCCTTACCTGGCCCATTTCTGCCTGCAGGAACAGGGCGCGACCCATCGACTGCTTCTTCGACTTTTGCGAGTGCCTGGAGCGCATAAGCCCGAAATTCATCAAGAAATACGGTGCCGCGCCCAAGTTCAAGGCCGGGGCGCACTGCGGGACCGTCGTGACCACCGAGGTCGGGAACTTCGGCAGCGAGATGGCCTACCACGGCGACGTCCTCAACACCACGAGCCGCATACAGTCGCTCTGCGCGAGGCTCGGCCAGGAATTCCTTATCTCGGAAGACCTCTACAACGTGCTGCCGAAGCCGTTCCCGCACGGGTACATGAGCAAAAAGGAAGGTTTTTTCGAATTACGCGGAAAAAAACACGAAATTTTGATATTTTCTTTGCAAAGGCCCTTGACAAGTCTAAATTAATATTCTATAATTGGTCTCACCTCGCGGGAATAGCTCAGTTGGTAGAGCACGACCTTGCCAAGGTCGGGGTCGAGGGTCCGAGTCCCTTTTCCCGCTCTAAACGAAAAAGACACCTTTACGGTGTCTTTTTTCGTTTATTCGCGGAAGGGACCGGACCCGAGACCCCTTGGGGGAGAGGGTGCGGCATAAAGTGCCGTGCGCGAAGCGCATACGATAGGCACTTTATGAGCTTGATGCGAGTGCAACGAGCATCGAGCCCGTAGGGTTAGACCGCAACCTTGCGTAGCAAGGAGTTTTGCGGGCTAACATTCCCTTTTCCCTAACCCGCTCACCCCTTCCACCACTCACCCATAAATCACACCTTTCAAACAACTGTAATAGCCGTAACGCTTGATACAGCACAAGATCACATCCACCCAAAAACAGATTTCCTTCCCTTCCGGGCAACAAGACAGCGCATAGCCATAGCAGCATTTTCCATTGAAATTTATTTCCGTGTATCCGGCATCCAAGGCGTTGCCAAACAATTCCCCTCGTTTTTCTACGAAGATATATTCTTTGATGCTCCCGAGGGTCGCCTGCCAGGCGACATTTTTGCACTAGACCCGTTGTTGTATAACCCTTCTCACCCTTTTGACAGAGTTTCTATCTGTTCCGCAGGGATACCCGTGAATTCGACAATTTCTTCGACAGGTCTATTTTTCGCCTTCATCTTGCGAGCAATTTCACGCGTTTTGTCAAGGACCCTTTCAGAAGAAACCGCATCAACCTTCGCGTTGATCTCGTCCGCGAATTCTTCAAAGATGCCATCGACCATGGCGTTGTGGTCCCATTCCTTGTGATACACTTTCTGGTAGGCCTCGAATTCCTTCTTGGAAAACTTAGACACTTTTGAACTTTCTGTCAAGTGTTCGAACTTCTTCTCGTCCAGCTCTGCAGGCAGTTCCTTCAGCCGGTTCAAAAAACGGAAGAAAAACAGCCACTTGCTCAGGTCGTCGGACTTCTTTTTAATAAAAAAGGGGACCTTCGAAAGTTCGATGGCCGTGAAGTTGTAGGTGTCCACAAACTGTTCGCCGGTTTCCAGGTCACAGACGGTCGCGCGGTGAACGATGCGCTCGTCTTCAAACACCTTGTGCTGGGCAAACGCAATCACGTATGTCGGTTTCACGTTGAATTTCCAGCCCGAGCCCGTTTGTGCCTGGTTCGCGACCATCTCGCTTGCATAAAACGCGAGCCGCTTACGAAAGTTCTTCAGCTTGCGGATTTGCACCTCGATCTCTATCAGATTTCCGGCATCATCTTCGCAGTGCAGGTCAAAAATCGCGGTGCGCGATTCCTTGCTCCCGCTCAGGTTGTGCGCCACGTTGCGAGTCTTTACCGTCACGATAGGCCGCTTGAGCTGTGGTTCCAGCAGGTCGTTCAGTAGGTTCACGAGATTCTGCCGGCTGGCAGGCTTGTCGGGGTCGAACGCCTTCTTGAAGGCGAGATCCACAAGCAGGTTTGCATACGGGCTCTTCTCGCCCGGCTTCACGATGCAGTCCTTGAGCGGCTTGCGCTTTTTCTTGGTCTGTCTTTCCATGTCGTCTCCGTTTTCAAAACAAAAAGGACCGCCCCGCATTGTGCGGAAGCGATCCTATAATACCACCCTTTCTGGTGTTGGAGACAATATAAAAAAGTGCGAGCAGAAAAACAAGTGAAAAAATAGATGACTACTGCACCTCGGAAATAGCCGCTCAAGTAAACTTAGCGACCGCTGCTGTCGTCGCCTCTAGTCCTTGAGGCAACGAACAGAAGACCCGGCGTCCTTGCTGGCGTAGCTCAGGGTCGCATCACCGTTGTAGTGGTTCAAGCTCATGTGGTACGCGCTGTTGCTAAGGCTAAGGTCCTCTGTAGAACTCCTGAAGCTCGCGTAGTAGCCCTCGGAGTAGTAACTCCCGTCGTTGTCCCTGAAGCCGGCAGGGAGCGCGGAGAAGGCGAAGGCATCCGAGCCATTGCCGCTTTCTCCTCCATAATCATTCCAGCCGCTTGTGGACTTGAGCATCTTGCCTGCGGTTGATTGACGGCCGACTGCCGTAATCAAAGTTTCGAAATCCGCTTTTGTTGGCAAGTGCCAGCCCTCTGGGCAAGCCGTTGTCGCGGCCGCCCATGTGTAAAGGCGACCGTACTTGGAGCAGTTGGCAAGAGTGTCGCCGTAGCAGAAACTACTATCCGTTTCGTAGTTGAGGTTCTGGGCCATCCATGTTTGCGTGCCGATGGTGACAGTCTTGTACGTCTGCCCGTCGCGGGAATCTATCATGGTTCCGGTCGTCACTTCGGCTGGTTCGACAGGCTCACCAACCTTTGAAGAACTGCTCGACTGCTGTGTGACGCTGGCTGTTTCCCACTCCCCTTCACGTTCATCGATTTGCGCTACGTAATCGGTGCAGGCAGCAAGGAGAGCCGCAAGGATGACACTATTCAAAATCTTTTTCATAATCATCCCTCCCCTAGAACGCGAAACTTATGCCGATACCGACGGCACCCGCGATTGCAAGGCCGATTCCTACACTACGGAGAGTCTGGCCGGATTTAGCCTTGCCCCTGGCATCGTTAAATTCATCCTGGTTCGCAAACTTTTCCGTCGCGGCGGCATCCTTCGCCTGGCTGTTTCCCGCCACGGCAAGAACCGCACCCGTAACAGCGGTAGCGGCACTTATACCAAGCACCACCCAGCGCGTTTTGGAGCTACCCTGTTCGCTATTTCCCGCGCCAGAGGCAGCCACATCGGCTACTGCGGAAGCGACAACCTCCTCGCGGCTATCATCCAAGGGAACCTCCGTCGACGTTCCTTCCGCTGCAGTTTGCGTAATTTCTCCCTTTGCCTTTGCAACACTCGTATTCTGGTTCCTGGCGGAATTCCAGGTCCAGCGCCCCACGAGGTTCTTTTCCTGATAGACAGACGTAAACTCCACGCGTCCCTTGAAATTCTGCATTTTCCCGTTCTTGCCGAGCGGCAGCTTCACGATACGCTTGGGCACATTCACCACAAGGTGCGAATATCTGCGGCCATTAGGAATAGAGTCCACGCTAAAAAGCTGCACGCCGTTCAGGTAGTAGGCACCCGACACAGGCTTGTTCAGGTCAAGCCAGAAATCGAGATTTTTCTCGCTCAACACGATTTTCAAGTTTGCATTCGACCTGTTAAGCGAGTCGTTTATCTGCAGCACTGATTGCAGGAAAAGCGGAGCATACTCATCGCCAGCCTTGCGCAAGACAATTTCGCCGCACTTCGAGAGCCAGCGTTCCATCATGTTTTTTTGCTGCTCCATACGGTCGGCATCGAAGAATAGGTTGAAATCATAGGTCGCATCGAAGGCACCGTCAAAAGTGAGCGGTTCCAAATCCACGGAGCCGTCCAGCTTGACAAGCTGCTCCTTGGAAACGATAATCCCACCGAGGGCCGAGGCGCACGCCTTTATCTGCTCGGTTCGTTCGGCAAGCGAGTTTCCCATCGACATGAACCCGAGTCTAAGTTCACCAGTCACCTCCATGAATTTCGTCTCGAATTCCGGAAGTTCCACGGCATAGAAGTGATTGCACTCGTCGTCCAGGACCTCGTTAATCGAGATCATCGCGCACCGGTCGTTCATCTTCGCGATACGGGTCGCGCGTTCCCACAGGGAATCAACTTCGGCATTTGGTTGACCAAGGCCAGCCTTCAACTGGTCTAGTTCCTTCTGGATGGACTTGAATTCCTCGGCATCCTTGACGAAGATTGATGCAGTCGGGTCTGCCCATGCCAGGCCAGTGAGAGCGACAAGCGAAAGCGCAAAAGCAATTTTTTTCATAACACCAAGTAATTTTCGGCTCTTTATATTTACAATTAAATATAACCAAATGTTTCCCCCCAAAAACACAATGTCTAGCAATTTTTCGTTTTTATGCTTTTTTTATCTAAAAATGTGCTAAAAAAACACGTTTTTACGGACAATGCATTTTTTGCATGGAATAAGGAATTCCGACAGCCGTGTGGCCGCCGGAATGGAATCATTTACAGGATTTTAGAGTCTTATAGATGCAGACTATTTCGGCATCTGGGCACCAGTGCCTTCCACGGCACCGAACAGTTCGAGCGCCTTGGCGAACGGATAGCGGTTCATGAACATCGTGGCGGAAGATTCCATCTTGCCGACCATATTCATGCCCATCGCGGCACGGAAGGTGTTCGCTGCAGAATTCGGGTCGTAATCGGTCTTTTCCTTGTAGCTTGCGTTGAGGAATCCGTTCAGATAGGCTTCGTCAAGCTTGCCCTTGAACACGGACGGATCCTTGAGAGTCTTGTTGCCTTCGACCTCGGCGAGCTGTTCCACATCCTCGAAGTCCTTGGCCCAGATACGCATGAACTGTCCGCCGCCCGGAATCATGAGGTCGGCCTGCTTGTTCAGGAAGAAGATGTTGTTGGTCGCGGTCGTCACGCGGGTAGAGCCCTACCGCTCTTTACGAAAAATAAGTATATTGTTGTTGACCTGCCTAACTTTTTGCGGTTGCGCAAAGGGGTATAGTCTCGCGAGGACTTTTAGCTCAGGCTTATCTCAAAGGGGCCACTCCAAGTTCCCGCGACCGAAGACCCGTTTTTTTTCGCAGGCGCTCAACCGTCTGCGTGTAAGCCGGGTGAAACCCGAGCACCTCAAGTACATGGAGGCAAACATGTCTGACCATCACGTTTACGACGCCATTATGGCAGAAGCCTAGTTCAAGGGTGAAGCTCAGGGGAAAGCCGAGGCCTGCGTCGCCGCCCTCTCGTCGAAATAACCCACCAGTTTCACAACCTCTAGCGAAAAAGCCCCGGCATTTTTGCCAGGGCTTTTCAAATTACGAGGAAAGCACTACACCACGGGAGCGAATTCCGGATGTTCTTCCATTTCCTGAAGCTGAATCTGGTGCAGCACCGCGCGGCCCTGCGTGAGGCTTTCCTGCACGTCGATGATGCGCTGGTTGGAGGAGCCGCGGAACTTGAGTTCGAGCGACTTCTTCGCCATGATGAACGGCCCGTCAATCAAGATATCCGCAAAGGAGAGCAGCTCCAGGAAATCCGGTTTCTCATCCCAATGCTGCTGCAGGTACTCGAACGTGTATCCCGTGAAAATCACGAGGTTCAGGCCTCGCTCCTTGATCTCACGCGCAAGGGGCACGAGAGCCAAGGCCTGGTCCATCGGGTCGCCGCCGCTGAAGGTGATTCCGTCCAGGAGCGGGTTCTCGTCGATCATCGAAAGGATTTCTTCGATATCAATAAAATGACCCCCGTTGAAATCGTGGGTCTGAGGATTCTGGCACCCAGGGCAATTGTGATGGCATCCCTGGGTAAAGATGGTCATGCGGATCCCGGGACCGTCCACGAAGGATTCGGGTTCGATTCCGGCAATCCGCAAACGCGGGTATTCGTCCATATTACACGCTGTGCTTTACACGGTCGTTGACTTCGGCGCGCTTCGCGTTGTTGAAGCGGTCGACTGTACCCACGAGGTAGCCCGTGATGCGGCGGATACGTTCGAAGTTCACGCCTTCTCCGTAAAGATTCATTTCTCTTTCAGACATTGTTTTACTCCTTGTTAGTTTATTTTAAATTCCTTGCCTAGCGGATGCCCTTGAATGCCGGCATACCCGGATAGAGCCTGCGCAGTTCCTTCAGCTTCTCTTCCGAGATAGCGTGACCGTCGCTACGGCCGCAACGGGGGCAACAGTCGCCGATGACACCCACGAATCCGCAGACGGGGTCGCGGTCCACCGGATGGTTGATGGAGCCGTAGCCGATGCCAGACTTCGCCATGTGATGCACGATCTTCTCGAAGGCATCGAGGTTCTGCGTCGGGTCGCCGTCGAGTTCCACGTAGCTGATGTGGCCTGCGTTGGTAAGCGCGTGGTACGGGGCTTCGAGCGAAATCTTCTTGAACGCCGAGATCTTGTAGTACACCGGCACGTGGAACGAGTTGGTGTAGTAGTCGCGGTCGGTGACGCCCGGGATAATACCGAACTTCTTCTTGTCCATGCGCACGAAGCGGCCGGAAAGGCCTTCGGCGGGAGTGGCGAGCAAGCTGAAGTTGAGGCCCAGGCGCTTGGATTCGTTGTCGCAGAATTCACGCATGTGGCCAATAATCTTGAGGCCGAGCTGCTGGGATTCTTCGGATTCGCCGTGGTGCTTGCCAGTTAGCATGACCAAGGTTTCGGCAAGACCAATAAAGCCGATCGAAAGCGTACCATGCTTAATGACTTCGCCCACGGTGTCTTCCCAGCCGAGCTTCTCGGAATCGATCCAAACGCCCTGTCCCATGAGAAACGGGAAGTTCTTGACCTTGCGGCGGCTCTGGACGGCAAAGCGCTCCATGAGCTGGTCGCTCACCAGCTGCATCATGCGGTCAAGTTCCTTGAAGAACAAGTCCACAGACTTCATCTTGATAGCGATGCGCGGAAGGTTGATGGAGGTGAAGCTCAGGTTGCCGCGTCCGTAAGAGATTTCGCGGGACGGGTCGTAGTTGTTGCCGATAACGCGGGTACGGCATCCCATGTACGAGATTTCGGTCTCGGGATGGCCCGGCTTGTAGTACTGCAGGTTGTACGGTGCGTCCTGGAAGCTGAAGTTCGGGAACAGGCGCTTCGCGCTCACGCGGCAGGCGAGCTTGAACAGGTCGTAGTTCGGGTCGCCCGGATTGAGGCTCACACCTTCCTTCACGCGGAAAATCTGAATCGGGAAGATAGCCGTCTCGCCACCGCCCAGGCCCTCTTCCGTGGTGAGAAGGAGGTTCTTCATCACCATGCGGGCTTCGGGCTCGGTGCACATACCGTAGTTGATGCTACTGAACGGAGTCTGCGCACCGGCGCGGCTGTGCATGGAGTTCAGGTTGTGGACAAACGCTTCCATCGCCTGGAACGTCGTCTTGTCCGTTTCCTCGTAAGCCATCTTCTCAGCGAACTTCTGCGCGTTCATCACGGCTTCGGTATCGAAAGTCTTGGCAAGCTCGCGGGCTTCGGCCTCGACGAACTTTTCGTTCGGCACGAGGGTCGCGACCATGCCCATCTCCGCCATCTCGGCATGGAGCTTCTTCACCACCGGCTGGATCTCTTCTTCCGTCTTGCCGGTCAGGAGCATGAGCGCCTTGACCATGTTGGAGAGGTAGAACTTGCGGTAGGAAATACGCACACCGTCGGCCATGGCGTAGTCGAAGTTCGGGATGGACTGACCGCCGTGCTGGTCGTTCTGGTTACTTTGTATGGCAATCGCCGCGAGGGCCGCGTAGCTGCGGATATCCTTGGGTTCACGAAGGTGACCATGACCCGTGTTGAAGCCGTTCTTGAAGAGCTTCTTCAGGTCGATCTGGCAGCACGTCATGGTGAGCGAGTAGAAATCCAGGTCGTGGATGTGGATGTCGCCGTCCATGTGGGCGCGGCTGTGCTCGGGCTTGAGCATCATCATCGTGTAGAAATGCTTCGCGGATTCGCTACCGTACTTGAGCATCGTGCCCATGGCGGTATCGCCATCGATGTTCGCGTTTTCGCGCTTGAGGTCGGATTCCTTGGCGGAGCTAAACGTGATGTCGCGGAGCGTGTGCATGAGACGCGTGTTGACTTCGCGGATGCGGGTACGCTCGGCACGGTAAAGGATGTAGCTCTTGGCCGTATCGGCATAGTTGTTGTCGGTAAGGGCCTTTTCGACTGCGTCCTGAATCTCCTCGATGTCCGGCTTGGTCTTGCCCTCGGCTTCGAGGCGGCCCACCGCGTAGGCGGCAACCTTGAGCGCCGTACTGCTCAAAAGATCATCATGTCCAAGGAGGTCCAGCTGGTCCTGGGACGCCTTGATCTGTTCCTTGAGTTCACCCGATGCGCGGAAAGCCTTGACGATGGCGTCCGAAATCTTCTCGATGTTGAACGGCATTTCGCGGCCGTCGCGCTTCTTGACTGTAAAAATCATCACCTATCCTTCGAATCCCTTAACTAAGCCCTAGTCAAAAGACGTTTATTCAAAGTAAGCTTGTTTTCCTTTTTTCCACTATATCTTGTGTTTCACACCAAACCAGTAACACAAGATATAGACATAAGATAATAAAAGATTTTAAAAAAAGGGAACGTTTTTTCGCAAATTCCCGTAATTTTTTTGTAATATCCGAAAAACTTATCAACAGCTTATCAAAATACCACACCGGACCACCACCGGAGGTCGGGTCTCGCACGGGTCAACTCCCTATCATTCAAGGGGTTAACCGCAGCGGGGCTCTATCCACAGAAAAAAGAGGCTTTTTTCGGGATTATCCCTTGACAGGGCGGGCTATTTGAGCTAAAAAAAATCCGGCAAAAAATCACTCGATTTCGGCCATAACGGAGAGGAAGGCAGAGACGGATACGGAATCAGCGATATTCATCCCGGATTCCTGGGGGGCATTCGACAGCACATAATCGGCCTGCACGGTTTTTCCCCTGTACATGCTGTACATGGCTCCACCGCGAGCACCGAGGACGGTCCGCCCGTATTCAGATTCGGGTTTATTGCTTACGGCAACGACCTTGCCCAAGGACCCGCCACAACCTTCGGCAATCGCCTTGGCGCGCGCCATCGCCTTTTTACCGGCAACGTTTGCGACCTGCACCCTGAGCGAATCCTCGTTCTTCAGGACAGGCACGGCACCAAGCACACTAACGTTTTCAAGGGAGACGATTCCATCCAGGAACGCCCCGGCGGCATCCTTGGACGTAAAGTTGACCGCAATCTTCTGAGCCGCCACAAAAGCTTTCTTGGGGGACTCATTGCCGTAAAACTCATACTTCTGCTTTTTGCGCAGCGTCAAGGACTGTACCTCTATTTCAGATTCGGCAATGCCCAGGTCTTTCGCCATCTGCACTACATCACCACGACGCGCTCCCACCTGTTTAAAGAGAGTTTCCTTATCAACTCCTTCAAAGACAACATCCGCAGTCACAACAAACTTGTCTGCAATGAATTTCTTGTTTTCGACCTGAAAAACACGGACATACGACTTCCCGCTACTTTCCACACCATCCAGCGAAAGGGTCGCAGAGACAGACGCCGACACTTTCACAGAGTCCGAAGCGCTCAGCTTTTCCACATCCGAAGACCCTTCCACAGATATTACCTTCCCGACCTTCGCGCCCACACTCTGCGCATTCACCTCGGCCAGGCGGGACACCTTCTTGCAGGCACTCCTGATAACATCGCCTTCCAAGGCTTCCGCATTCTTGAGCCGCGACTGCATGGACACCTTATCGACAAACGGAAAACCGGCTAGATCGAATTCCAGGGAATCGGATTCCTGCTTGCTATGCGAAATCACCTTCACCATCTGCGAGGCCGCATACCCCAGGAAAAACCTGTTCCCTTTCGCATAATCCCATTCCTTCTCCAGCGACGTGCTGAGAAGTTCATATTCCTGAGGTCCGACAGAATGTTTCTTGAGCAGTTCCAGAATCTTTTCGCGGCTTTCGTTCAGACGTTTGTAGGCGACATCCTTGTTCTTGTCCAGAAGTACCATCTTGAAGGTCGTCACGTACTCGTCGGCAAGGAATTTCTTGTTCTCTTCGCTCGAAACGGTCACGCCACCGGAAAAAACTTCCGCCTGTTCCGCGACCTTTTCCAGAGCAGGCACGCCCGGCTGCGCCAAGACTCCGCCATCGCGGCCGATCCTCATCGAGAGCACCAGGCACACAAACGCCAGGATGATAATGACGACGTAGGAAACCTTGTTCTGCATAGATCCTCCTTTTTGCAACTACTTTCCCAATCTACACAAAAAAGAAAGCCGAAAGCAGAAGCGTTCGGCAAAAAGAATTTTACTGGATTTTTTAGTCCAAACTAGAATACGGCTTTTACTTCTTTGCGAAGGGCATCGTCGCAAACTTGAGCGCGATGGCGACAAGCACGGTGGTCGTCATGCTGATGAACGGCATCCACGGCCAGCTGAAGATTCCGCCAAGGACCGCGGGCACGCCGAACACGGGAATGCCCTGGATGAGCACGAGGCTGCCCATGCCGCAGAACACGGAGACAATCACCTGCCAGCTCCTGAGACCCTTCACGAAGAAGGCGAGCAGGAACATGCCGAGAAGCGGCCCCGTAAAGAGTCCGGTAAAGAAGAGCGCGTTCTTGAGGAGGCTCCCCTGCTGCGTCGCGGCGAACAGCGCGAAGAACACTCCTAGCACGCCCCACACGACCGTCCAGATCTTGGCGCGCTTGAGGCCTCCCATGCCCTTCGATTCTTCCCAGCCGAGGAAGTCGTGTTCCGAGGTGTTGCTGAGGGAATTGATGGAACTCGAAAGGCTGCTCATGGCGGCCGCACAGATGGCGGCGACAATCAGGCCCGTGACTCCCGACGGGAGCCCGTTCACGATAAAGTAAGGAAACACGTCATTCTGTCCGACACTTTCGGGGAGAGGGGCCACATGCGCCTTCTGGTAGTAGACGTAGAGTGCGGCACCCACCCAGTAGAAGAGAATCGAGACGAAGCAGCCGAGCACCATGGAAAGTACGCTCGAACGGTTCGCCGCCTTTACGTCCTTGCAGCTCAGATAACGTTGTACAAACTGCTGGTCACAACCGCGAATCGCAATCTCGAGAATGGCATACGCGAAGCCCGCAGAAACAAGCGTGCGGGCGTTGGAAATATCCATCGAGGCATCCCACCACTTGGTCTTGCCCGCCTCGCTCGCGAGGGCCGCCATCTCGCCGAAGCCGCCCACGGCATTCGAGATAAGCACGAGCACCAGGACGCCACCGCCGAAGAACACGCAGAACTGCATCACGTCGGTCCAGATGACCGCCTTGATGCCGCCGAACCACGTGTAGAAAATCGCAACCGCGGCAGACACGACGATAGCGAGCTTGAGGTCGATATGCAAAATCTGCGCAAGCACGAGCGAAGGCGCATAGAGCAGGATTCCCGTACGCAGCAACAGGTGTAGGCTGTAGAATACCGCGGCAAGCCTGCGCACCGCCTTGGAACCGAAGCGCACCTCGAAAAGCTCATACGCGCTGCTGATGCCCGAACTGCGGAAGCGCGGGATAAACACGAAGCCCACGACAACGATGCTCAGGAGAGCGCCGATCTGGAACATGAGGAACGTCATGTTGTCGCCGTACACGTCGGCAGGCGCACCGAGGAAGGTCGTCGCGCTCACGGACGTGGCAATAAGGCTGATGCCCACGGCGACCCACGGGATGGAGCCGCCGCCGAACATGTATTCCTTGAGGTTCTTGTTGCCGCGGGAAACCCAGAGGCCGATAAACAGGGAAAGCAGCAGGTATGCCGCGAGGACAATCCAGTCAAAAACGGTAAACATAGCTAGAAACTAGGCCTTGAGCGATGATGTGAGAACGGGGATATCTTCGTCTTCTTCGGGTGCAGGTTCCAGCGGCAACTCCGTATACTGGATGACCTGGTTACGGCCGCCTTCCTTCGCCTTGTAGAGCGCCTGGTCCGCATAGTTCACGGCCTTCTTCATGTCATGGAATTCAGGCGTCACGAGGAAGGCGCCGATACTCACCGTCACACGGAGCGGATCCTGCTGGTGCACGTCGAATTCAAGCTTCATCACCGCATGGCGGATGCGTTCGGCAGTCTCGATCATGCCCTCGGGAGTCGTATCGATGAGGCCCACAACAAACTCTTCACCGCCGTAGCGCGCGACGACATCGATTTCCTTGCGGATTTCACCGCTGATGGCGCCAGCAATTCCCTTGATGACCACGTCGCCGATCGGGTGGCCGTAGGTATCGTTCACGCTCTTGAAATGGTCGATATCCATCATCAGCACACCGATGTTGTACTTCTGGCGGTCGGCGCGAATCTTCTCGGTGCGCAGGTTCTCGTGCAGCGTGCGGTGGTTGATGAGACCCGTAAGGCCGTCGCGGGTCGCAAGATCCTTGCCGCGTTCGAACTGGCAGGCACGCGCATAGGCGAAGCCCGCGACACCCGCAAACGCCTTGAGCAAGTTCATCTCGTGCTCGCTGTAGCGGTCGCTCTTGCGGCTTTCGAGACAGATGGCGAGTTCCGCCTGTTCCGCGTTCGCCTCCGAAGGCACCGGCATCACGAACAGCTGGCGGATTTCCATGTTCTTCTTTTCCTGGTTGTCGATACGCGGGATATAGGCGTTGAACGAGGACTGGTTGAACGTACGTTCCACGGGGCGGTTATGGTAGAGCGCGAGAATCGCAAGTCCCTTGTCCGAAAGCGAGAACTTCTTGCCGGCGAACTGGTCGGCATCGATACCGTCGCAGCAGACCACATGGCCGACACGTTCCTGGTGCAGGTTGTTGTCGTCCTGTTTGTCGAGAGCGAGGAGCATCATGCGGTCGAACGGCATGTTGCCCTTGACATATTCGAAAATCTGGCGGTAGATATCCTTCACCGTCATGTTCTTGAAGAACTGGTGCTGGTAGTGGTAAAGGACGCTGAACTGCTGCTGCTCGATGTAGTTCTTGGCAGAAGCGAAACTCTTGAAGTAAAGGGCGTAGAGCGTGCTCGCGATATAGGTGAGCGCCTGCGCCGTATGCTGGCTGAACGCGTTCGGGTAGAGAGAATCCATCACGAGGGCGCCCACGCGGTTCTTGCCGCGGTCGAGCATGGGAACGGCCACCAGCGACTTCACCATCGGATTGTCGATGTAGTAAAGCAAAGACTTTCCGCCGGAAAGGTCGCCTTCGAGCAGGCGGTTCACGTCAAGACGGAAAAGCTGGCTGATAAGGCCGGAATTCTCGGTAATCTTCACGTCGGTCGCCACCTGCGCATTCGGGTCGGTGCTTGCGTAGGCGCGGATCCCCCATTCCTTCATGGAATTGAGCGGGGAGAAAATCACGACCGTGTGCACGTTGGGAACGATCCTCTTGAGGCCCTCGAGCATGTCGCCGAAAGCCTTCTTCACGTCGGCATCAGCGCGCGCCCACACCTGGTTCACGCGGAGGGTGGAACCGGGCTCGTTGTAGTCGGCAGCGGAATCGTCAAAGGAATTCTTGAGTTCGGGAGTCACCGCAGGAGCGATACCCGTCGCACGCATGGCGCGCGTCACCACCGGGAGCGAAGCCGTCTTTCCGCCCGGGACGCGGGGCAGGTTCATATAGCCGAGCGCAGCGGCGACACCGGCAAACGGAATCAGGAACAGGAGCAGCCCGCCCTGGAGCGCAAGCCCAATCAGGAACCCGGCAATCACGAAAAGAATTATCGACATCAGCATCCGATCCTCTACAGCCTAAACGAACGGTAAAGCATCAGACAGGCAACGCCCCCATAAATGATATGGCTTATCCACGCTGCCAAAAACGGCGTGAGGGCACCATTTTCGCCCATCTTCAGCCCAATCCGTTCAAGGATATAATAGCTAAAAACGAGCAAGAGGCCAACGCCGAACTTCTGGGAAAGGCCTCCAGAACGGCTATAACGGTGACAAAGCGCGGCCCCGATCAGAAGGACAATCAAGTTCATCCAGTGTGCCGAAAGCTTGAAGTGGAGCGCAGTCTCCATGACGCGCGTGTCTTCGCCCGAGCGCTTGAGCACCTCGATACGCTGTTGCACCATCTTCGAGTCCATCTCGTCCGGCACCTGCCGCTCGTTGATGAGGTCCTCGGGGCGGGTCGAGACCTTCCCGCGCATCTTCTCGCGCACAAGGGGCATGACCGTCACCGAGCCGTCCTTGTTGAAGAAGCGTTTCATCCCGCGTTCGAACATCCAGTATGATTCCTTGGCATAGACGCTCATCACGCTATCGCGGGCGGCACTGTCGAGGGATGTCGTATCCGGTTCCACCCAGCGCACCACCTTGGCGTCGTAGCGTTCCACGAGCCTTCCCTGCTCGCGCAGCAAGAGCACCACGTCGCGGCCCACCTTCGACTTCCCGGAATAGAACTTGAAGAACCAGCTCGCCTTCTCGCTGTCGATAAAGGTAAAATCGTTCTTTTCCTTGATGCGCGGGTTCTTCTTCTTTTGCGCATTCGTCTCCATGATCTCGAGGCGCTTATGGTTCGCATCCGGGAGCCAGAGCTCGCTCATCTCGTAAGAACCGATCGAAGCGAGAACACCCAGGAAGAATATGGGGAAAAGCGTCTTGAGCGGACTCTGGCCCGAGCTCTGCATGGCGCTCATCTCGAGGTGCCTTGCCATGTTGCCCACCGAGGCGAGCACGGCGATAAAGAGCGAGACCGGCGTAATGAGGTAGAGCATGTACGGGATGTAGCTCACGTAGTAGTCGATGGCATCCTTCGTATCGCGGGCAAGCCACGTCTTGATGTTGCCGACGAAGTCGATGACCGCAAACATGAAGATGGCACCGATCGTCACGATGAGGAACATCTTCAAAAAATTCCAGACAAGGTAACGAGAAAACTTCACGCGCGCCCCCTGCCGATAGAACGGAACCAGCGGCCGATGGCTCGCATCGCCCGGAAGAACTTCGAATCGCCCGTAAAGCGGTCACGGACCATCGCAATGGTAATGAACACGCCGAACGCGCCGATAATCATGTTGGACGACCACATGGCAAGTTCCGGCGAGATGATGAGACGGTCAGCCAGGTTCTCGCCGCCGATAAGGCAAATCCAGTAGATGACGAAGAAGGCAAGGCTATAGATGATGCCCGTGCCAATACCGCCCTTGCGCGCCATGATCCCGAGCGGAGCCCCGATCAAAATGAAAATGAAGCAGGCGAACGACGTACTGAACTTCTTGTGGATTTCGACAAGGTACTGCGCCTCGCGCTTTTTCTCGGATTCCATACGGCCCCACAGGCGTTCCGTCGTGCGCAGCGCGCTGATTTCCTGGAGGCGCATCTTCTGCAGCGACCGCCGGGCTTGGATGGAATCAACCGCAGCAAGAGCCTCAGCATCCGCAGGGACAATGCTGTCGCCGGCAACCGACTCCTTCACTTCCGTAAGCGTAGAGAGGCGCACCTTCGCCGCCTGAGTCGAAAGCGTATCGTATTTCTTGCGGGCCTCTTCCACCACGTCCATCATCATCTCGACAGGCATCTCGCGGTCGCTGCGGAAACTGCGGCTGCGGCGTTCCAGGCGTTCGTCCACGTTCTGCATGGCGAGGTCCTGCGAGAAGAACCGGATGCGGAAGTAGTTCTCGGGCTTGTCGGGATCCACGATGTGCGTCTCGCCGCTACGCAGACGGAACATGAGCGTCGCGCCGTTGTCCACGTAATCGAGCGTCGCACTGTCGGCATAGACCACGCGCGGAGGGCCCTTGCGTTCCATCTCGTACACCTGGATTCCGTAGAGCACGCCCGAGACCGGGTCGATACGGTTCACCCAGAGCTGCACGTCGGGGAACTGCGTAATGAGACGGCCCGCATCGATGAACACGTGCGGTTTCTTGCGCGAAATGGCGTTCATCAGTTCCACCGAGCGGTGGTTCGCCTCGGGCAGCACCCAGTTGTTAAAAAGCACCATCAGCACCGAAAGGAGCATCGCGACCAGCATCACGGGCCGCATCAGCGACAAGGGAGAAACACCCGCGGCCTTCACCGCCGTAATCTCGTGGTCGCCCGAAAGCCGTCCGAAAGCCATGAGGCATGCGACCAGCACCGCCATCGGGATCGAGAGCGAAAGCATCCAGGCGAGGTTCAGTGCGAAAATCTCAAGGACGGTCGAGGCGGGCAGGCCCTTCGAAAGGACGTTGTCCAGAATTTTCACGAGAAAATCGACAACGAACAAAAACGTGATGCCGAAAAGCGCCGCCATGAAGGGGCCAATGAGTTCTTTCAACACATAACGGACTAGAATCATTTTTCTTTTCGGTAATATTTTTCTACTTTGATATGCGAAAGTTAGAATTAACCAAAGAAAAAGAATGAACCATATCGCAAAGACAGCCCTGTTCTCAAGCATTTTTTTCGCGTTGACCATTTTTAGCGGCTGCGCATCGTCCGACGGCGCAAAGAAAACGCACACACAGTTCTGCAAGGAAAAGTTCGACAAGGCCGAAGAGCTCTACAAGAAAGAAAAATATGGCCGCGTCATAGACAAACTTGAAGAAATCATGAGCTACTGTGCGGGCACCGGATACCTGGAACAGACATCGTTCCTGCTCGCCGAAACCTACTTCAACCTGGAAGAATGGATCGATGCACGCGGAGAATACGGGAGCTTCATTACGAACTTCCCCGGATCCCCCTTCGTGGAAACCGCCGAATTCAAGAAGGCCATCGCCTCGTTCAACATGGAATTCCGCGTAAGCCGAGACGAGGCGAACACCACCATCGCCATGAAGGACTTCGAGCGCTACCTGTCGAACCACCCCGACACCCCGCTCCGCGACTCCATCAACTACTACTACGGCCTCCTGGTCGAACGCATGGCCGAAAAGGAGTTCCAGACGGCACGCCTCTACCTGCGCATGGACAAACCGCAGGCCGCCGTCATCTACTTCAAGGAATTCCTCGAGACCTACCAGCAATCCAAGCGTCGCAAGGAATCCCTTTTCCTCATCTCGCAGGCCTACACCGACCTCGACCAGTTCGATGCCGCCCGTGAATACCTCGCACTCGCCAAGCAGGAACTCAAGGAAGACGACAAGGACGGCCAGAAGCTGCTCGCGAAGACCGAAAAGAAAATCGCGAAGGCCGAGAAGAATTTCGAGAAGCGCATGAGGAAGGATTCCGAAAAGAAGCGCATCCAGAAAGAAGAGAAAACGCTGTTCTACTAGCGACTCCCGAGGCGGCCGATGGTTTGCATGAAGAAGTTCCTGAGCATCCTGTTCGCAACCGTCCTTGCCACGGCAGCCCTTGCCGACGAGGAGACGAAAATCGACCGCGACAACTCGCGCCTCTCCGTGTTCGTGCAGCCCGCCATATCGTTTCTGAACTTCAGCGAACGCGAATACTTCCAGAACGCGATTGACACCATCTACGCCGACTTCAGGGCGCAGGCCGTCGACAAGGAGGAATCGCTCAGCGTAGCCAAGCAGAATTTCCAGAAGGTGAATTTCTGCTTCCCGGTCATGGGAGGCATCCAGTTCCAGCTGCGTCGCGACCACTTCCTGAGTGCCGGAGCCGGGTTCATCTACGACAACGAATCCGTGGTGCTCACCGACCGCAAGAACAAGGCGCACAACTACAGCTACACCATCCAGGGCGTACCCATGTTCCTCGAATACAGGGTCGCCATCCCCACGAGCCTCATCACGCTCTCGAACGGTTCGCTGTTCAGCATCGCGGTCCGATGGTACTGGACGCTCCCCGGCACAGAAATCTACACCACCTGGGGCAAGCTCGAAGCGGAGAACAGCATTTTGGGCGCAGGATTCGGCGTAAGCCTCGGATACCTGGTCACAAGCTGGAACGGCCTCAACGTTTACGGAGACATCGGGTTCAGCTCCATCTCCGTCGAATCCAAGGAACGCTTTGCCGACATCGTCCCCGACGGCCCCGAAGAAAAGGCCAAGTGGAACATCGGCGGGCTGCAGCTGCAGATACGCGTGAGCTTCGGGCTGTGGAACTACCCCAAGGAATCTCTCATGCCGAAGCCCGAAGTGGCACCCGTGAAATCCAGGGAAGAAAAGGCCGCAGAAGGCGCCGGGAAGGCTATAGAACCCGCGAAAGCTGCGGAGACACCCGCAGCTAGGGAAAAGCCCGCTGCGACAGAGAAGTCCGCGACCCCCGCACAATCCGCAGATGCGCCAGGCGCGGCGGAAGCTCCCGGTTCAGACGCACCCAACGCAGCGAACGCCCCCAACGCAACCGAAAAGCCGAAGGCGGAATAAATGAGTTTCTGGCCGGGGGAAAAACTGCGTTACGCCGAGACGCATTTCAAGTTCAGGCTCCCGTGGTCGCTGCTCTACAAGCCCTGGCCTGAAATCCTCGTAGACGCTCCGTTCCAGTTCGTGCCGGGCACAGAACCCACGCTCTGGATTGTCGTACGCGACGCGCACCGGTTCCCGACACTCATCGAGAAGATTGAAATATGTTCCGCGAATGCAGCTGACGCCAGTTTAACGGGTGCAAATTCCGTGCCGGTTAAGATTATTGATTTACAGATCCGTGCCACGGAACAGTTCGGGTTCTACCCCGTAAAGCTCGGGACGCTCCCCGCGGGCAATTACAAGATAGACTGCAAGATTACCGCGCGGCGCCTCGATGCAACGACCGGCAGCACTACAGACAAAGTAAAATCATTCAATCGTTGGAACCTGTCCGGCCTGAAGCCCGTACCGCTAAGGATACAGGTGCTCGCGCAGGAACCCCCGAAGGCGCTCGGATTTGCCGCGGGCGAAATGCACTGCCACACGCACTACTCGTGCGACCACGTGGAACACGGCGCTACCCCCGAAGTGCTGCAGCAGGCCGCCAAGGCAGTCGGCCTCGATTTCGTATGCTGCACCGACCACGCCTACGATTTCGCCTACACGACCGAGGACTACACCAAGGAAGCCGACACGCCGCTCACACGCTTCGGCATGCTGCGCGAAGAAATCGCGGCACTCCCCAAGGGCAACGGCGAGCCGCTCCTGCTCGCGGGCGAAGAAGTTTCCGCAGGCAACAGCAAGGGTGAAAACGTCCACATGCTCGCCTTCGCCCCCGACAGCTACCTGCCCGGCCTCGGCGACTGCGGCCGCAACTGGCTCGAAAACAAGCCCACGTTCAAAATTCCGAAGCTTCTGGAGATGACCGAAGCGCACTGTTTCGCCGCCCACCCGATGCAACCCATGGGATTGCTCGAGAAGTTCATCTTCCGGCGCGGATACTGGAGCCACAAGGACCTGAACCTCGAAGCTGGCCACAAGATTCGCGGCATCCAGTTCTGGAACGGCATCCGCGACGAAGGCTTCAAACTCGGACGCCAGTGGTGGATCGAGGAACTCGGCAAGGGGAACTACCTGCTGCCTATCGGCGGCAACGACGCGCACGGCGACCTGAACGACACTACCTCCGTCGCGACCCCGCTCTTCTCATTGCGCCACACCCGCGACCATATCTTCGGCAAGGTTCGGACAGTCGTGAAAACTGAAGACGACGGAATCTCGCGCGAGGCGCTGAACGCCGCTTTCGCAGGCGACAACTGCTACGTCACCGACGGACCCGCCCTCTGGTGGGAACGCGCCGAAATCCACGGAAGCAAGGGAATCATATTCCACGCCCGCAATACGGCAGACTTCGGCGGAGGCTTCCGCTACATCCGCATTTTCGGCCGCCGCTACCTGAGCAACGGCAAGCTCTCCCCGAACGAGGAAATCTGCAAGGAAAGCCTTGTCGCGGCGCCCCAATCGGCCGACATTCCCGTCTACACCGACAACTTCGCCTACCTCCGCGCCGAATGCGAAACCGCCACCGGCAAGTTCGCACTCACGTCGGTAGCGGTGATAAAAGTTTAATCCATTCTCCATTGCCCGGCATTTTTTGTATATTATAGACACAGGCCGAATCTTTCGGCTTAGGTGTGTCGGACAGTCCGACCTTTTATTACATCCCTCGACAGGGGCCCGCAGCAACAGGCTGCACCGAGCCACGCTCGGTTTGTGGGATTGCGTTCCATAGGATTCGCTATGGAAGAAAACAACGAAAAGGGCGAAATCGTCCTCTATCAGCCGGAAGGTGAAATCCGACTGGAAGTACGAGTAGAAAACGAAACCGTGTGGCTTACGCAGGCGCAGATGGCGGAGTTGTTCTCCGTTAAAGAAAATACAATTACCTACCACATTCAAGAAATTTTTGAAACCGACGAACTAGATTACATCTCAACTACTCGAAAAATTCGAGTAGTTCGAAAAGAAGGCAAAAGAAACGTCGCAAGACGCATAGATTTTTACAACCTTGATATGATTATATCTATTGGCTATCGCGTCAATAGTAAAACAGGTGTAAGATTCCGCCGTTGGGCAAACCAAGTCCTGAAGGACTACATGCTCAAGGGATATGCCGTAAACCAACGGATGGTTGCAACTGGAATGCAAATCGCCAATCAGTTTCAGGAACAACAACGACTGATTGAAGATCAGGGAACGAAACTAGAAAATGTAGACACTCGTCTTTCGACCGTCGAGCAGCACATCGATTTTTTCGTTAAAGCAGCACAAACACCGACTGGAGGCATTCTCGCGACAGGAACTCGCCGTCTATCACTTCGGCGCCAGTTTCAAGGACATGGGAAACGAAATGACCGCATTCAGCGTACTGGATTTCATCACCCCCGCAGAAGTCATCGAGAAAATTCAGGAAAGCATGAAACGAAAATAAAAAAGCTATATTCCCAGACATGCCTCGCCTGATGTCGCCACTGCGCCCGCGCTACATGCGTTATCCCACGGACAGCCCGCGGGAAGGTCTCCAGGTGCATCCGCTCCCCCGCGAAAACGATGCCGCACACGGCGATACCGCGACCCCGCAAGACGCATTAAAAAACGCATCCGGCAGCCAGCCGCAAGACACGGCAACAGAAACATTCGAGGAGCCGCAGTACCCCGAGACCATCCGCGTCGCCGAGGGTACGTTCCGGCAGATTCGCGACGACAGCCTCGTGCTGCTCTCGCAGGGAATCCCCCACCGGCTGCTGCGATCCGAGGAAGGCCCCTTCCAGATTTTCATCCTGCCCGAAAGCGAGGACCGCGCGCGCCTGCAGCTCGCGCTCTACCACAAGGAGAACCCTCCCCGGGAAGAGAACCCGCCGCTCCCCCTCACGCTGAGCCTGCAGCCCCTCTGGGTGCTGCTCGTGCCCGTCGTCTGCACGCTCGCCGATTTCGGGAACTTCATCGACAGGCTCCACGTCCTGGGTCTCTCCGACGCCGACAAGGTCCTGCACGGGCAATGGTGGCGCACCATCACCGCGCTCACGCTGCACGCCGACGCGCGCCACATCGCATCGAACCTCGTGAGCGGCTACATCGTGCTGAACCTCATGTCGTACCGCACGCCGCTCGCACGCATGGCCCCGTTCCTCGCCATCGCAAGCGCAGTCGCGAACTTCTTCGTCGCGTTCACCGTGCAGACAGACTACCGCGCCCTCGGATTCTCGACCTTCGTCTTCGCCGCCATCGGTGCGCTCGCCGTCATCGAGTTCAGGCTCATGCCCAAGGAGACCCACGGCATGCTCCGGCGGTTCGCCCCCCTCTGCGGCGCCGCCTCTCTCGCCGTATTCCTCGGCATCGGCGAGAACGCCGACGTGCTGGGCCACGCCTACGGCTTTGTCGCGGGCGCGCTCTGCGGGCTCATACCAAAGAAGAAGGCGCTCCGCTGGGGAACGCCTACCACAATCGCCGACCTCTTCTGGGTCGCGGCCTATTTCATCATATTTATCGTCGGCTGGAAGTTCGCGCTAGGCTAGACGCGGCACCGACTGCAATTGGACTAGAGGCTCGCGAGGAACTTCTTCGCCTTGTCGGCGTACAGCTGGCTGTCGCCGTAGACCTCGACGATGCGTTCGGCAGTGTTCTTCGCCTTGTCGGCGGCACCCTGCTGCTGGTACACGAGCACGAGCTTCCACATGGCGTCGGCCACCATCGGGACCTGGTCGACCGGTTCTTCCTTCTGGAAGCGGTCTTCCTTGTCGCCCGTACGCTTGCCGAACTCGGAAACGTACTTTTCGAGCAGACCGGCAGCGGCGGTGTAGTCTCCCTTCTCGATATTCACGGAAGCGAGGCCGTGCATGGCGGCCGAGCGGACCAGCGCCACAGAACCGGCGTTATCGAGAGACTTCTGGAAAAGCGGGGCGGCTCCGTCGAAATCGCCCTTCTCGAACTTGATGTTGCCCGCGAACAGGGCGGCCTTCGCGAGAGCGAGACCGCTAATCTTGCCGGAATTGATCTGCGCCTCGAATTCGGCGAGGGCGGCATCCTTGTCGTTCGTGTAGAGGAAGGTCATTCCCTTGCCGAGGAGCTCGGCCTGTTCGGCAGCGGCGGCCTTCTGACTATCCCTGTACTGGACAACACCGGCCACGACGGCGAGGATAATCACCAGGGCCACGAGGACCTTGGTACCGTGTTGGACAAAAAATTCCTTGATTTCAGAATTGCTCTGGTTAGATTCGTTAGCCATTTTCGACTTCCATTTTAAATTTTGTGACCCAAACATAGAAAAAATGAAGGACTTTGCCAACTCGACCCAATCGCATCTTGACAAAAAAGGGCCCTATTGCTATTTTTGACCCCGCCATGCCACTCTAGCTCAGCTGGTAGAGCAGCTGATTCGTAATCAGCAGGTCGGCAGTTCAAATCTGCTGGGTGGCTCGAAGGCCCCGGTTTCCTCAGGGAACCGGGGCTTTTCTTTTTCGCGCCCGCGACACTAAACACCGGCCACTTTTTTTTCTAAATTTGGCGCCTATGAATCCGAATGGCGCCATTATTGTTCAGAGTAATATGGAAATCATGGTGGAGGTTGACGCCCCCACCTACGAAGCGGCCCGCGACGCGATTGCACCGTTCACCGAGCTGGTCAAGAGCCCCGAGCACCTGCACACCTACAAGATATCGCACCTGAGCCTCTGGAACGCGGCTTCCACGGGACTGCGCGCCAAGGAAGTCATCGAGCGCCTCGAAAGCCAGAGCCGCTTCCCCATCCCGGATTCCGTCATCACCGAAATCGAGGACTACATGGCCCGCTACGGCCTGCTGCGCCTCAAGAAGGACGGCGACCGCCTCATCGTGGAATCCGACGACCAGTACATGTTCGCCGAGATCTGCCGCCTCAAAGAAGTCGAGCCGTTCGTGGTGAAATTCATCGACGACCTGCATGCCGAGGTCGACCCCGAACGCCGCGGCCACCTCAAGATGGCGCTCACCAACGCGGGGTTCCCCGTCGAGGACCTCGCCGGCTACACCGTGGGCGACCCGCTGCCCATCCATCTGCGCGAAACGACGCTCAGCGGCAAGAAGTTCGAACTCCGCGACTACCAGAAGGAAGCGGCGCAGGTGTTCTACGCGAGCGGTTCCGAGAAGGGCGGTTCGGGCGTCATCGTGCTCCCCTGCGGTTCGGGCAAGACGGTCATCGGCCTTACCACCATGGCTCTCGTGCAGACCAAGACGCTCATCCTCACCCCGAACATTTCCGCATCGCGCCAGTGGATCCGCGAGATCTGCGACAAGACCGACCTCACTATCGACATGGTGAAGGAATACTCCGGCGAAATCAAGGAAATCGGCCCCGTGACGGTGGCGACCTACCAGATCCTGACGCAGCGCAAGCGCGCGAAGAAAGACGAGAACGCCCCCGACACAGCCGACCTCGAGATGAGCGACGAGGAGGTCAAGAAGGAACTCGCGAACTTCCCGCTGTTCAGCCAGCAGAAATGGGGCCTCATGATCTACGACGAGGTGCACCTGTTGCCCGCCCCCGTGTTCCGCCTGAGCACCGAGATGCAGGCCACGCGCCGCCTCGGCCTTACCGCCACGCTCGTCCGCGAAGACCACAAGGAAACCGAAGTCTTCAGCCTTATCGGCCCCAAGAAGTACGACATCCCGTGGCGCATCCTCGAAGCCCAGGGCTGGATCGCGACCGCCGACTGTAACGAGATCCGCATCCCGATGGAAGCGGAACTCAAGATGAAGTACGCGCTCGCCCCCGCGCGCGAGAAGATTACCCTTGCAAGCACGAACCCCGAGAAGACCGACATCGTGGAACGCCTGCTCAAGCATTTCGACAAGCCCGACGACCGCGTGCTCATCATCGGCCAGTACATCGACCAGCTCGAGGCCCTCTCCGAGGACCTGCAGATCCCGCTTATCACGGGCAAGACCCCGAACAAGGAACGCGAACGCCTGTACGCCGCCTTCCGCGACGGAAGCCAGAAGAACCTCATGGTTTCGAAGGTCGGCAACTTCGCCATCGACCTGCCCGACGCGAACGTGCTCATCCAGGTCTCGGGAACGTTCGGAAGCCGCCAGGAAGAAGCCCAGCGCCTCGGCCGCGTGCTGCGCCCCAAGAGCGACGGCGGTGCCGCGCACTTCTACAGCATCGTGACTCAGGATTCCAAGGAACAGGAATTCGCCATGAACCGCCAGCTGTTCCTCACCGAACAGGGCTACGCGTACAAGATTATCAAGCGCGGCGACTGGGACATCCTCAGCCGCACGCCCGAAGAACTGGCCGCCAGAAAGTAGCGGCTACTTTTCCATGACAATCAATTCAGGTTCGCCCCTGCCCGGGAGCGGCCTGAAAATCTTCACCATCGTCTCGGTCGGCGGACGGTTGAACCCGCTCGTCGTGCACACGAAGAGGAAGTTCGTACCCGCAACAACCTGGGTCGCGACACTCAGCGGCGCGAGCTTCAGGTAGGCGTAATCCTTGGTCGCGGCAGCAAACACCGCGGAATCTTCCGCAGTAAGCGGGCGCTGTTCCGTATAGCCGCCCATGAGCATCTCGTCCGTCTTGCCGGCAGCAAGGTCCGCGAAGAAGCCCTCGACTTCCTTCGCCGCGACTTCCGCGCCGTTCTCGGCGGTGATGCGCTTGTTCGAAATCCCGTAGGCGAGCGTCACGTTCGCATTCGGCTCGAGCGTCTTGAGTTCCGCGGCGGAAGCCTTGCGGCCGCCACTACCGTAAGTGCAGAACGGCACCACCACCTTGCCCGAAAGGTCGTTCGAAGCGAGGAAGGTATAGATCGGCGGCGCGAAACTCCCGAACATGATCGGGTAGCCGAGGTAGACCGTATCGTACTTCGCGAGATCGGCCTTCGTGTTCACGAGCGCGGGCCACAGCTTGGTCTGGCGCTGGGCGGCCACCGCATCAATCGTGCTGTCGTATGTCGAGGGGTACGGCGTCACCATCGCAAGCTCGAACACGTCGGCGTTCTTCGCCTTCTGGAAAATCTCCGCGAGCTTCTTGGTCGCGCCCGTCTGCGAGTAATAGACAACGAGCGACTTCGACACGGCCGGCTTTGCCGCCTCCGCGGCAGGTTCCGCCTTGGACTGTTCCTGGTTCCCGCAGGCACACAGCGCAAGCGCCGCGGCAGCAACCACGATACCGAATTTGCAATTCATAAACGACCTCCGTTTTCCCTAATTATAATTTTTTCGCGGGGCTAGATTTCGACAGACTCCTCGTCGCCCCGGATAAATGCCGCAAGGCGCTCCACCGTGCGGGCAAAATCGTTCTTGACGGAACATTCCCAGACCGTCGCCACGCGGAACCCCATGAGCGAGAGCTTCCAGGCCGTCTTCACGTCGCGCACCACGTTGTTCTCGAATTTCTCGTTCCAGAACTCCGGATTGCTCTTGGGACGGCTCGTAAACTTGCAGCCGTGCTGGTGCCAGAAGCATCCGTTCACGAAAACGACCACGTTGTACCTCAGGATGAATAGGTCGGGCGAACCCGGCAGGTCATGGCGGTGGAGCCTGTAGCGGAACCCCGCGCGGAACAGCGCGCGACGCACGAGCACCTCGGGCTTCGTATCCTCGGAACGCACCGCCCGCATCATCTGCGAACGGGTCATGGGTGTACGGGATCTTCGCTTGCGTCTTGCCACGAAGGGAAATATAATCTTTTGAGCTGAACCGTAGAATGTGCAACATATTGCACATTCCGTTGACAGCCAGCCATAAGCACTACATTTCTGCACCCAAATACGCAATATATTGCACATTTACTTGCACGACCGCGTAAAATCGCTCAAAAAGGCAATAAAAAAACGGAACTTTCCGTTTCGGTTAATTTACACCCACCCCCGCTTTTTTTGATTATTTTATATGTGGGTGTTTACGCTTTAGGGGAAAATAAGGAGTAACAAATGAGAAAGAGATTTCCCGTTTCGGGGCTCGTATTTAGCGCAGCCCTACTTGGCGCAGGCATCACGAGTTCCTTCGCCGCAGACGAAACCCTCAGATCGCTGGCCGAGAAAAACGGCATCTACGTCGGCGCCATCCTGAACTCGCAATGGTTCAACGGCGGGCTTCCTGGCAACTACGAACAAATTCACAAGACGCAGTTCAACATCGTCGTCGCCGAGAACGAGATGAAGTTCGACGCCACCGAACCGAGCGAAGGCCGGTTCAGCTACGGCAACGGCGACAAGATGGTCAAGTACGCGAAGGCAAACGGCATGCGCGTCCGCGGCCACGCTCTCGCATGGCACAGCCAGGTCCCGAACTGGGTGAACAACTACAAGAACGACAAGCAGAAACTGCTCAAGGTGCTCAAGAACCACATCGAGAACGTGGTCGGCCACTGGAAAGGCCAGATTGACGAATGGGACGTGGTGAACGAGGCCATCAGCAACAACGAGCCCCAATGGCGTTCCTATTCTGTCTGGTACCAGGGTATCGGTCCCGAGTTCATCGACTCCGCCTTCGTGTGGACGCACGCCGTGGACCCGGACGCGGAACTCTGCTACAACGACTACAACCTCGAACAGGGCATCAATTCCAAGGCCAAGGCGGGCTTCCTCCTTGAACAGGTGAAGCGCTGGGTCGCAAACGGCATTCCTATCCATTGTGTGGGTTCGCAGACGCATGTGGAAGACACCACCACCGACAAGCACTTTATCGGTTCGCCCGACAGCCTCCGCTCCCTCGCCAGGGAACTCGCAAAACTGAACGTCAAACTGAAAATCACCGAGCTCGATATCGGGTTCAAGAGCGGCGTAAACGTGAGCAGGAGCGACCTCGAACGCCAGGGACAGACATTCCGTCAATACCTGGACATCGTACTCGAGGAACCGAATGTGGATACTTATTTGATCTGGGGCGTGTCCGACAAATGGAGCTGGCTTGGCGGACTGAACCGGCAGAAAGGGCTTATCTACGACGACAACCTGCAACCCAAACCGGCTTTCGACAGCATCCTGGTAAGGCTGCAGACATACGAGCCACCGCAAGATACGTCCATCGCCGATTCGTGCACGGCAGACTCCTGCGATTCCACGAATGTCGTCGCACGGACCTCCGGCCCGGGCAGCGTCACCATGCATGTTTCCGGACACACGCTGCTTATCGCAGGCACGCAGTCCGCAAACGTCGAACTGTTCGACATGCAGGGCCGCCCGGTGTTCAGCGCGAAGTGTGAAAACGGCTCCGTCGAACTGAAGGGAATCCCGGAAGGGCTCTACGTGGCGCGCGTGCGCAGCGGATCGGCAAGTTTGACAAACCGCATCGCCATCAAGTAAAAAAATTTCTATCTTTGGCCTCGACTGGCGCATGTTGCGCCGCATTAACGGAGGCTAAAATGGCTCTACAGTTCTACAACACAGCATCGCGCAAGAAAGAAGTATTCACACTCCCCGAAGGCGTTCCCGCCGTGCGCATGTACTGTTGCGGCCCGACGGTGTACCATTTCGCCCACATCGGCAACCTCCGCACCTACATTTTCGAAGACTTCCTGGTCCGTACACTCAAGTACTACGGCTACAAGGTGAACCACATCGTGAACATCACCGACGTGGGCCACTTGACCAGCGACGCGGACTCCGGCGACGACAAAATGGAAAAAGGCGCTGCCCGCGAAGGCAAGTCCGTCTGGGACATCGCGAAGTTCTACACCGACGCCTTCATGGCCGACTGGCACCGCTTAAACATCCAGGAACCGACCCGCTGGACACCGGCCACGCAGCACATCCAGGAACAGATTGACCTGGTGAAAACACTCGAAGAAAAGGGCTACACCTACCGCACCTCGGACGGCATCTACTTCGACAGCCTCAAGTTCCCGCGCTATGCCGACTTCGCCCGCCTCGACGTGGAAAACCTGCGCAAGGGTAGCCGCATCGACATGGGCGAAAAGAAGAACGCCACCGACTTCGCTCTGTGGAAGTTCAGCCCGAAGGACAAGAAGCGAGCTATGGAATGGGACAGCCCGTGGGGCGTCGGTTTCCCCGGCTGGCACATTGAATGCTCCGCCATGGCCATGAAGTATAACGGCCCGACGCTCGACATCCACTGCGGCGGTACGGACCACATCCGCGTGCACCACACGAACGAAATCGCCCAGAGCGAATGCGCCAACGGCGTGACCTTCGCCCGTTTCTGGATGCATGGCGAGTTCCTGCGCACCGCTAGCGAAGAAAAGCTGGAAGACGGCACCACCGAACAGAAGTTCGGCAAGATGAGCAAGTCCAGCGGCGAATTCCTGACGGTGTCTCTCCTGATGGACCGCGGCTTCAACCCGCTCGACTACCGTTTCTTCGCCATCGGCAGCCACTACCGCAACTACCTGAACTTCACTTGGGAAGCTTTGGAAGGCGCCAAAGAAGGCCTCAAGAGCTTGCACAAGAAGACGGACCCGCTGATCGGCAAGGCTACCGCGATTACGAGCGATGCTGCCAAGGCGTTCCAGAACGAGTTCAAGGAAGCCATCGGTGATGACCTGAACATGCCGCGCGCACTCGGTATCATGAACACGATGCTCAAGAGCGATATCGATGACGGCGAGAAGGCCGCCCTCGTGGCCGACTTCGACCAGATTTTCGGATTGAAGCTCGACCAGCCTCGTGAAGAATACGCCAAGAAGGGAGCAAACGACGGCGTAGATGTCGCGAAGATTGAAGCGCTGATTGCTGCCCGTAAGGAAGCCCGTGCTAACAAGAACTGGGCCGAAAGTGACCGCATCCGCGACGAGCTCGCCGCCATGAACGTGGTCATCAAGGACAGCAAGGAAGGCACGACCTGGGAATTGAAATAACCCGGACGCACCCTCGGACAAACTAATATTTTCCGACCGTTATGCGCGGTCGGATTTTTTATCCCTTGGCTTTCGCCTTGGGAATGCGCGGCATCTTTGCCGTATGGTGGCGCACGACGGCACCCGAATGATGAATCGGCAAGGGCTTTGCGTCGCGGACAACCTCTCCCGTGCGGGCAAGGCCGTCCGACTTCAACTGACCGGTCAAAAGATTATGATTGATCGCCATAGGTCCTCTCCAAAAAACATGAGTCTTTCCAAGATAATTAATTTTTCCCGATTGTCAAGCCGCCGTCCCAAACTTTTTTACATTATGCACCATGCATATCAAGCAATTTGTATTCAATCCCTTCGGCGTAAACGGCTTTGTCCTGAGCAACGACGCGGGCGAAGCGATTCTCATTGACCCTAGCGTTTCGAGCGAGCAGGAGGAACAGGCTCTCGCCCGCTACATTGAGCAGAACAACCTTACGGTAAAGCACCTGCTGAACACGCACCTGCACCTGGACCATGTGCTGGGCAACGCGTTTGTCGCAAACAAGTACGGTGTGCAGCCCGAAGCGCACGAGGAAGACGCTTTCTTGCTTGACCTGCAGGAGGAACAGAGCCAATTGTTCGGACTCCCGATGCGCGAACCTTCGCCCGGGCTCGGCAACTACCTTGCCGAGGGCGATGCCGTCGGGGTGGCAGGCATAAGCCTGCAGGTAATCCACGTGGCGGGCCACTCCCCCGGCGGCATCGCGTTTTTCTGCGAAAACCCGGGCGAAGTGAACGGTCAGAAGGCGCCTCCGCTCCTGTTCCCCGGCGACATCATCTTCGCGGGAAGCCGCGGCCGCAGCGACCTCTTCGGCGGTGACGAAACCGCTCTCGTAAGCGGCATCAAGAGCAAGCTCCTCACCCTCCCCGGCGATACCGCGGTCTTCCCCGGACACGGCCCCGCGACATGCATCGCGGATGAAAAGAGGTGGTACTAGTTTAGCGTGAGCGAGAAGGTGACGGCAAGAATCGGGTGGATTGACGAGTTCAAGGGATTCGTCCTGTTGCTTGTCTGCCTATACCATGTGGAGCAGTCGTTCCCGCAAGCGCAAATGGGGATGCAGCACCTGAGCGCTCTCCGCATGTCGGCCTTCTTCTTCATCTCGGGAATGCTTTTCAGTACACGGCGATTTGCGAGTTTCAAGGATTACTTTATCCACAAGACGCGCGTCCTGCTTGTCCCCTATATTTTGCTTTCGCTCCTTTTCCTCGCACTCGACCCGGTGCTCTACAACTTCGACCTTTTCCCGAAGGCGCCGCGCATGGTCATCATGAACATCCGGCCCGAAATTGCGACCGTGTGGGACTATATCTACTGGAACCTCGCGAAAATCTTCGTGGCAGGCAAGTCCTCCATCGGGTCGGGGCCGCTGTGGTTCGTGTTCACGCTCTATTCCGTGAGCCTAATATTTTACGGAGTACAAAAGATTGTTCCGAAGAAATTCATCTTCTTCGTTTCACTGGCAAGCCTCGCCGGCGGTTGGATCCTGTACGCAAACCACATCCGCCTGCCGCTCGGAATCGAGCGCGACTTGACCGTGCTGTTCTTCTTTGCAAACGGCTGGTTGAGCAAGGGCGCGGCACCGTTTTCCTCTAGCGGGAGCACGCGCAATCCAAAGAGCACCTTGAGTCTCGCGGCCGCCACAATCGTCTCTTTCGCCGCCTACGCCTATCTCGAAGTTCCAGACCCGAATTTCAGCATCATGAACAACGACCTCGGAAAAGACCTGCGGATTTTTGTCGCCAGTTCCGTCTTCGGCATCGCAGGCCTTATAGGCGCATTCGTTCTCGCCGACAAGTTGCCCAACGCGACTCCCGTCCGCATTATCAAGGGAATTCTCCGCAACATCTCGCGCAACGCGCTCGTAATTCTCGCCGTGCACTGGTACACCCTGCTCGTGATGCGGCTCCTTTTCAAGCCCGAAATCAACAGGCCGGGAATCGCCTATCTCGCCATCCCCATCGTCATCGCGGTCGTGATTGGCGCCATCCCGCTGTTCCGCTGCAAGCTCTACAGACTGCTGGGCAAACCCCGCGCCACACTCAAGGAAAGCCTGGACATCAAAAGCTAGGCCCGCAACTTTTCATCAAACAACAAAAAACTCCGCAAACCATGCTGCGGAGCTTATATATTCCTAGGAATTTGCGCAAGCGCAAAATTCTAGGCTCGGAAATGCGAACGCAAGCGTTCGCACTTCACTCGCCTTACGAATTTTTTCAGTTGCGAGCAGAGCAAAAAAAAGAAACCCTCGCGAGCACGAGAGTTTCTATAAAATCCAATTTTTTTCTTAGAGGCGAGTAGAAACAAAAGACCCTGCAAAAACTTGCAGGGTTTTAAAGTCAGGAATTTTTTCAGTTGCGAGCAGAGCAAGGCCGCAGACCCGAAGCCGTACAAAACGTACGGCGAGAGGTCGAGAAC
>JAEEGH010004973.1_pt1 | contig 33785 bp, 26 predicted proteins | sample 9134181 | NCBI WGS metagenome assembly JAEEGH01 (sample SAMN16246544, study PRJNA631951) | gut metagenome | biome: gut microbiome; feature: rumen; material: DP-attached | host: Bos | place: Iran: Karaj | collected 2018-10
CTGGTAATGCTCAAATACCGGCTCTGGGGAGCATTCTGAAAGTTCTGCTACAGGCTGTCTTGCGCTCAGCGGCGGGCGCGGAACACGGAGAGACAGGGTTGTATTCAATTTTGAATGAATGTCCTTTATGTCGGCAGTTACGTTTACTACGTAGGTTTTTTTATTTGAATAAACCTTTGTGCCTGCAGGAGATTTGATTTCCAGTTCAAAAAGATTGCTTTCGCCTTTTTCTGTTGCAACAAAAAAATGTCCTGTAGCAGCTCCGTCCGGAACGCGGACATGAATTTCACTGTCGCTCCAGTATTCAAAATCGTAGTTTGCTTCGTTTGCGGCAATGTAAACCGGTTCTTCCGCCGTCTGCTCTTCAATTGCGGCGGTAAACTTTACGGAAGCATTGTTTCTGATTGTGCCAAAGTTTGTTCCGTTGATTACAAGGAGTGAACCCGGTGTAACGACCGGGGCATTTGTCGAAATTATTACCGGAAGAGAAGTTTTTGTGTCAGGCGGCACCTGGACAGGAATTCCTGCTTCGTTTGCAAAGAAACCCGGTTTTGAACTTCCCGATTTGGTTGTTACGATTACAAGCCCGTCCTGCACATTTGTCGGAAGAACAATTTTAATCTGTTTGTCTGTCCAGCTCAAATAACCGCTTGCTGTGATTTTGGAAATTCCTACCTGGACATAATCCGACGAAGTTCTTGTATTGCCGAAGTTTTCGCCCGTGATTACCATCAGGTCTCCCGGAGAACCGACTGACGGATTTACCGATTTAATCAAAGGAATTTTCCGTGATTTATAAGTTACGATTGAGAAAAATCCTAAAATAAGAAGAATTAATGAGACGACAGAAATCGCCCTGAAAAAAGGATACTTTCTGAAAAGTATTTTGAATGTTTTAACGGCGCTCAAGATTCTCCGCCTGTGTCATTGGAATAGTGTGCATATCTGGCACTTCTATTCTAACAGTTGGCGAAGATTTTTTAAAGTCCGGTCTAAAAACATCTACAGAGTTTAACTGTGTAAAGATTTCGTTTTCGCCTGTTGAAGCAAGATTTGTTGCAGAAATTACTTTCTGGTTTGAATATTTTTCTGCTGAATCTTCAGTCTTTTCTTCTGCGGCCTGTTTGAAGGCCTGCGAAACCTTTAATTTGTCGATATTGCCGTCAACAACAACCTTGTTCTGGATCTTTGGTGTTGCTTCTGTTCTTGCAATCGCCTGAATTGTTTTGTTGTTGTCAGTGTTTCTGAGCTGCAGAGGGATAAAAACAAGGGCAAAGACTGCGGCTGCAGCAAATGGAACTGCCCATCTGAATACGGAAGAAATCACTTTCGGCTTTTCAGCGCCTGTTTTTGAAGTTGTCTGTGCGTATCGGAGTTTTGTCTGGAGACGCTCAAAACTTTTGTCCAGGAAGTCCTGAGTTACGGAAGGCGGAAGTTTGTCGCTGTTAAGAAGGGCACGCAGTGATTTGAGACGGGAAAGCTGCTCCCGGCACTTTGGGCATGAATTAACATGAGCTTCGTACTCTGCGATAAATTTCTGAGGAAGTTCACCATCCAGATAAACAGAATGCAAATCTTTTTCAGGACAAGTAGACATCGTCGCCTCCAATAAGTTTTTCCAGTTGTTCGCGGGCACGGAACATACGGATTTTTACGTTTCCTTCCGTTATGCCGAGAACCATTCCGATTTCCTTATAGTTTAAATCCCCGTATTCGCGGAGGATAATAACTTCTTTGAGTGATTGCGGCAGTTTGGCCAGCGCTTCCGCTGCGATTTTCTGGGTTTCCTTTTTAAGGTAATCAGTTTCGCCGGAAGTCTGCTGCCTCTTGTCTTCGTAAAGTGCTTTGTGATACGCGTTGCGCTCTCTTACCTTGCGTTTTGCGTAGTTCAGGCTCGCATTTTTTACGACGCGGATGAGCCAAAATTTGGCGTCATCAAGGCTCGGAAAAACCATTTGTTTTTCGCTCGCCTTGATGTATGAATCGTGAACAATATCCTCTGCAGCATCTTCATCGTTGACAATACGCCACGAGATTTTAAATAGGAGGATCATAGTTTCGTTGTAAATACGACGAAAATCTGCAGGATCTGCCGCGTTCAAGGGTTTTTGATTGCCATCCACATTAGTAATAATCATTTGAGTCCCCAAAAGTTACAGAAAAAATTAAAAAAAGTTGATTTTTTTAATTATTAATTACGCTTCCACTCAGGTCCTGCTGGTGTGTCGATGATTGTAATTCCGCGCTGTGTCAGTTCGTCACGGATTTTATCCGCTGTTGCAAAGTCTTTTGCTTTTTTTGCTGCAGTGCGCTGTTCAACAAGGGCGGTGATTTCTGCGGCTTCCGGGTCACCTGAGTGATCGTAAGCTTTCTGGGTTTCTGCCGCTGCCTTTGCAAGTTTTTCTGCAACTTCAAATCCGTTTTTGAGTACATCGAGCGAAAGAACTTTTTCCATCACAAAGATGTCTGCAAGTGCTTCTGCTGCTTTCTGGCCCTTTCCGTTTGAAGCCATCTGCAGTGCAGAAAGTGCAATCGGAGTTGCGAGGTCGTTTTCAAGTCCTTCCTTAAAGCGGATGAGGTTTTTGGAAGGTTCAGTTTCCTTAGAAAGTTTTTCGAGTTTTTTTGCAAAGTTTTCTTTTGTAAGACCGAGCTTTTCTTCGCTGTTTGCTTTATTAATGAGTTTTGCAACGCGTTCGTTCAATGCGGCGCGGCCGTTTTTGGCGCTTTCAAGTCCGTTGAGGGAGAAGAGAAGAGGCTTACGGTAGTGTCCTCCCAGGAGGAAGAATCTGTAGTCCAGCGGTTCAAAACCCTTTGACTTGAGGGAATATCCTTTTTCAGGAGGAAGATCTGTCTGGAGCGTGATAAAGTGACCTGAAGACTTGCTCATCTTTCCGCCTTCAAGAATCAGAAATTCATTATGCATCCAGTATTTTACCCACGGACCTTCTTTTCTTTCTTCTTCCGTAAAGCTTCCTTCACTCTGGGCAATTTCGTTTGTATGGTGAACAGGCACGTGGTCGATTCCGCCGGTGTGGATGTCGATGTGCTTTCCGAGGTACTTCATGCTCATTGCAGAACACTCGATATGCCATCCCGGATAACCGCGTCCCCACGGGCTGTCCCAGGTCATTGCCTGATTTTCGAATTTTGATTTGGTAAACCAGAGAACAAAGTCTCCCGGATTGCGTTTGTTTTCGTCAACAACTACAACCTTGCGCTTTCCCTTTCCGGCAACGAGGCTGTCGAGGTCAAGGTTGGCAAGTTTTCCGTAATCAGGGTATGTTGAAATATCGTAGTAGAGGTTTCCGCCTGCCATGTAAGTGTGGCCGTTTGCTTCGAGCTTTTTGATAAGGTCAATCATTTCCTGGATATGGTCGGTTGCCTTGCAGATTACGTCCGGGTGACGGATGTTGAGGGCGTCAATATCAGCCATAAAAGCGTCAGTGTAGAATTTTGCTACGTCGAGAACTGACTGGTGTCGTTCTTCGGCAGTTTTTACCATTTTGTCGTCGCCGTCGTCAGCATCGCCTGTAAGGTGTCCGACGTCAGTGATGTTCATTACGTGTTTGATTTTGTAGCCGAGGTAGCTCAAAGTTTTGTCGAGCACGTCCAGAAATACATATGCCCTCAAATTACCGATGTGGGCGTAATTGTAAACAGTCGGACCGCAGCCGTAAAAACCTACAAAGCCAGGCTTTACGCTTTCAAAGTCCTGCATTTTTCTGCCCATTGTGTTAAATACTTTCAATGCCATATGTAATTCCTTATGTGTTGAATTTTTGTCCTGCTAACTTTACCTAAACCCGGGCCCTTAAAAAGCCGATTTTAATAAAGGATAATAGACAGGTTTAACTATGATTTTACGCAATTTTGCACTTCTGTTCAATGACAGTAATAATTTTAGAGGCAGCATCCTTCACGACGAAAAGCTTTCGAGTCACACATCGATGAACGTGGGTGGACCTGCGTCTCTTTTTATTGAACCTGCGGATACAGAAAGCCTCGTCTATGCCTTAAAAACCTGTATTCGGAACAAAGTTGAATTCTTTGTACTCGGCGGCGGAAGCAACGTAATCTTCTGCGATGAAGGAATCGACGCTGTAATCTGCACCAGAAAATTGAATTCAATCGGAGCAGGGCAAAGCGGAGAAAAAACTATCAGAGCCGGCGCCGGTGCAGTCTGGGCAGGTGTAATTCAATTCTGCAAACGACTGAATCTCGGCGGTTTTGAACCTTTTACAGGCCTGAGCGGAACGGTTGGCGGTGCACTTTTTATGAACGCAAGCTGTTTTGGGCTATCGGCGGATTCAAGACTTTTGAATGTAACTTATCTTGATACAGAAGATTTTAAAATAAAGGAATATAAAAAAAATCCTGCTGACTGGGCATACAAGGTAAGCCCGTTCAATGACGGAAAGAAAATCATTCTCCAGGCAGAGTTTTCTGTGACGGAAGGTTTTGATAAAACTTTGAGCGATGCGACAATTCAAAGCCGCCGCGAAAAGGGACACTTTAAGGCTCCATGTGCCGGAAGTGTATTTAAAAATGATGGCGATAAAATTGCCGGCCGCCTGATTGATGAATGCGGTCTTAAAGGCAAAACTGTCGGAGGTGCTCAGATTGCCCCCTGGCACGCAAATTTTATTATCAATCCGGAGCGCCGGGCAACATATAAAGACGTCCTTGTACTCGTGGAACTGATAAAAAATGAAGTGTATAAAAAGCACGGAATTCAATTAAAACAAGAAGTTTTATTCATTGACAAAGAATTTTGTGCCCCTTATACTGATTAAGACTTATAGTAGGTGGATAAATTGCTACAGTTATCGTTTGTTAATTTTAGACAGGGCTCATATATCGTTGTTGAAGGAAAACCTCAGAACGATATTTTTTACATCATTCAGTGTGGTAAGGTAAGATCACAGAGAGAAAACCAGATTCCGGGCCAGCAGCCTGAAATTCTTGGACCGGGTGACTTCGTAGGCGTAGTTTCATGTATGTCAAACCACACACAGATTGATACTGCTGTAGCCCTTACTGACGTAGTCTGCATTTCTGTCCGCCGTGACCAGTATCCTGAACTGATTGAACGCAACACACCTGTAGCTATGAAGATTATCCGTACATTTGCAAACCGCATGCGTTTGATGAATGATACCCTGATGCAGGCCACATTGAACAACTCGGCCGCACAGTCAGCAGAACAGATTTATCAGGTTGCTTCATATTACGACAAAATCAAGCAGCCGAGCATAGCAATTTACGCATATTATCAGTACATCAAGTCAAATCCGCTTGGTTCAAATGTTAACAATGCAAAAATGAGATTCCAGGCGCTGCGCGGTCAGAGCCGTGCCGTTTATTTTGAATCCAACCAGGACCTTTTAAGGGTTTATCCTAAAGATACAATGATTATGTCAGAAAACCAGAGCGGTGCTGACATGTTCATTATCCAGGACGGAAAGGTTAAGATTTCTAAAATCGTGGACGGAACAGAAGTTACACTGGCAATCCTTAAAAAAGGCGATATGTTCGGAGAAATGGCCCTACTCGAAAACAAGCCGCGTTCAGCGAGTGCAATCGCCGAAGAAGAATGCCGTCTGATGACAGTTAACCGCCAGAACTTTAACCAGATGGTTGCAACCCAGCCTCAGCTGATTGCCCGCCTTACAACAACACTGGCAGAACGCATCTTCGTTATGCAGAGACAGCTTGCAAACTCTCAGCTTACAGACCCTGTAGAAAAGATGGTTGATATGCTCGCCCTCCAGGTTGAAAAAGCTAAAATTGTAATTTCAAACAAGACTACATTCCAGACAGACATTACTCCGCAGGATATTGCAACAATGTGCGGTCTTACACAGCAGGAACAGGCACTTTACCTTCACAAGTTTATGATTGATCCTCATGTAAAACTTGTAGAAAACAAGATTCTTGTTCCGGATTGTCTTGAAATCGTAAAACAGGCTGCCTTCTACCGCAAGCAGTGCCGCAAGTAATTTTGCCTGCCCGGGAGTTTTAATGAAATTCCGTCTTTTGTTTATCACGCTTTTTTCTATTTCTCTTTTTACCCATGCACTTCCGGCAGGTTATGGTTCCATTAGACTCGGAATGTCTGTAGACGAAGTAAAGAATGAATTAAAAAAGAACAGCGACTTTGGTTACCGTGGAGACAGAGACGTTTCTTTATCACCTCAGACAAAACAGGTTTTAATCGAAACTGATTCAACAAAAAATCCGTATTCGTTTTTTGGCCGCTGCTGGTTCCAGTTTGTGGACGAAAAACTCTTTTCAATAACCTTAAACTTAAACCCTAAAAAACTCGATCATTTTTCCGTATTCAGTACATTGAAGGGCAAGTACGGAAATCCGGACAAAATCTCACCGCAGTTTTCGCAGTGGAAGGATGATGATGTGATGATGAGCCTTGAACGACCGCTGACGCTCAAGTACATTGACGCGCGCGCCTTTAACAGAATGCAGGACGAAAGCGGCGTTCAGAAAACTGTCGAAGAAAAATCCGTTGAAGACTTTCTGTCCGGCCTGTAATTATTTGCTGATTTTACAGCCCTAAAATTTTGTCGCCTGTTTTGATTCCATTCTTTTTGAACCAGCCCTGAGGAACTTCGAGTGCGTAGCGTACGCTTACCGTGCTGTTGATATTCTGCAGGCTGAACGGAGTCATGTCAAAGATGTCGCGGATGCGTCCGCTGCTGTCGATGTATGCGATTGAAAGCGGATGAGGTGTATTTTTCATCCAGAAGCTTAAAAACTGATCGTTTTCAAAAACAAAGAGCATTCCTGTCCCGTCGGGAATATGCTTGCGCTCCATAAAGCCAAAGTTTCTTTCTTCAGGTTTTACTGCCATTTCGCAGCTGACTTTTATCCGGGAGCCGTCTGCTTTTTCAATCATAAAATCCTTTACCGCAAGTTTTTGTGCCGAGCACGAAGAAAACGCGATTAATTGAATTACTGAAAGAAAAAGAAAAACTTTCCGCTTAAAACTCAAACTTCCGCTCATAAAAATTAAACGTCCATATTTTTAAGTTCTGCAAGAGCGATTTTGTCGTTCGGGTCGTATTCAAGAACGGTCTGGAAGTAGCTGGCTGCAAGGGCCGGATTTCCTTCTTTGAGTGCAATATAACCGAGGTTGGAAATAATCTTGGTGTTTTCGCTGTCCATCGAAAGTGCTTTTTCCAGATATTTTTTTGCCTTTGGAAGGTCGTTTTCTTCCATGCAGCAGATTGCAAGTTCGTTGTATGTGTCGGCTGTCTCACCGCCGTCGAGTGTGAGAGCTTTTTCAAATGCCTTTTTTGCGTCTTCGTAGCGTTCAAGACGGCGCAGTCCCCAGCCGAGCATAAACCACGCATTCCAGACATCAGGATTTTTTTGTAAATATGCGCGGATTTCTTCGAGGCCTTTTTCTTCTTCGCCGTTTGTAATGAGTTTGTGAGCGGCCCTGAAGTGATCGTCGTCCATGTTGCGGTTGTTTATCTGGTTGATCAACTGCTGTGCGCGGTTCTTTTTGTAAAGACCGTTTTCGCCCATTGAGTCGTCTGTTTCATCGCATGTGAGGGCAAGGTAGGTTTCAAAACAGCTTTTTGCTTCTGCAAAGTTGTATTGTTTGAGATAGAAAAATCCGCTGTTAAAGAAAGCGTCCGGAACTGCCGGTTCGTTGTCCATTGCCATCTTGTAAAAGTGAAGGGCTTCGTCATCGTAAGCGTCTGCGTCTTCGATAAGTCCGTTTCTTCTGTATGAATCAGCCCTCTGGTCAAAGAAAAGTGCTGAATTCAAGATTGTCGGAACGTCTTCCGGGTCGTAGCCGCGCAAAACTGCGTAAAGTTCTTCGGCCATATCCCAGTCTTCGTTCTTTGTTTTTAAGATTGCGGCTTCTGTCATTTCTTTTTTGAGGTTAGGCCTTGCATTCTTTAAAAGCGAGCGGTAGTACAGGATATTTTTGTTGTCACTGTCGTAAGCCATGATTGTCAGAAGACCTGCGAGAATCTGTTCTTCTGTAAGTTCCTTCATGTTAAAGGTTCCCGGAGCATCCTTGTCCTTTTTCTGAACAGGAAGAGGAATAGTCGGGTCAATGTGGATTCCTTTGCCGGAAAGCTTAACGTCATCACTAAAATTGATAAAATAAACGGTGTCTAATGGATTTGAGGGATTCATAAAAAGTACCTGTAAATAAAATTATACTAAAAGCGGAAAACTAATTTCCGCCGTTCTGATTGTTCTGTGGAGCAGGTGCGCCCTGAGCCGGAGCTGCCTGTCTTGCCTGCTGTGCAGCCTGTGCCTGGGCTGCGGCCCTTGCCTGTGCTGCTCTCTGCATTGCAATCTGGTCGCTTGCAGACAGCTGTGTTTTGCGTACGGCAGTAAGATAGTTGTTTACGTGAAGTTTGTAGGAAAGAGGAACCATCTTTTCTGAAAAACTCATGCTTGCGGCAACGATATCTTTACGGCCTTCGATGAGTTCTGCGGCAACAATTGCACCATTCAGCTGAATTACTTCGTCCGGATCTTCAAATTCCAGGCGGAGCATTGCCGGTTTATTTGTAAGGAACTGAGACAGTCCGAGAAGAATAATCTTTGCCCCGGAAAAAGAAAGGTCGCGTACGATACAGTGGCGCGGAACACCCTGAACCATAATAATCGCTTCTTCCTTTACGAGTCCCAGTTTGCGTTTTGAATCTTCATTTAAAATAATACGCTCTTCGCGGCGGCGGATTGCGTTTGAATTTGCTTCGAGAAGGCGTCCGATAACTTCGATTAAATCATCAGGCGGACGCTGTGTAAAAGTAAGGGTAACAATAGCAAGGTCTTTTGAATTCATGTACGGTACAATGCTTGTAACGCGACCTGCTACAAAAAAACTCATCAGCTGGTTTTCTGTTTCAAAAAAGCAGAATCTGATGTTGATACCTGTTGTGTCTTTGTTGGATAGAGACTGAAACGCACCACCCTTGGTTCCAACGATGATTTTTGCGTGCTGGAAAGAGGTTGAGTTGATGATGCAAGGCCATTGTCCGTTATTACACTTGACATAAATCTGGCGTGGGTCAAGTCCGATTGCGCGTATTATGTCCTTTGTAAATGTAATTTCTGTGTCGCGGTACTGGTCGTAGTATTTTGTAATCTGTTGACTTGTTACAATCCCCATAAATAAATATCTTATTTTATCTTGAGTTTACTGTCAATTAAAAGTCCCGTTTTATCTCTAAAAACTAAAGCCTAAAAACGAAGCATTATATCGTCTGACTGTATACGACTGAACATTTTTTCTGTCCACGTACATACTCGCAGAACCGCCTCCGTCCATCTGCATTGCATTCTCTGCTCCCATGGCTTTAAAAATTACGGCGCATTCCGGGTAGGATAATCCCCGGCTTTTTGAAAGCTGTTCACCTTCGACTACGAGGAGGTAGAGTGTTTTTTTGTCTTCTGAAACTCCGCAGGCAGTTCTTGAATCATGGCTGATGTATTCAAACGGCTGGATTACGCCATCCCGTAAAATCGAAAAAAAGCCTCCGAAGGCGTATTCAAATTCAGCAAGAAAGTCCTTGTTCTGGGCCGGCAGAATGTGAGCAGAAAATCCTTCCTTGCCGCGTAAAAAACACAGGGCGGCGTAGGATTGTACCGGCGGGGCGTATTCAATTCCTTTAACCTTGTGGATACCGACGATTTTTCTTGTTGAAGTAAGTTTTGCCCAGAGGTTCCAGGAGCCGTCTTTTCCGGCAAAAGGCGAAGTGTTGATAAAAATGTCGGATTCAAAACTTGAATTAAAATCGGCCGGACGAAGGCCCGTAAAAAACTCAGTTTTCTTTCCGTCTTTCTGGATGTATTTTACTGTTGAATCCGGAAATGCGTGAATTTTAAGATTTGGATTTGTCAAATCAATTTTTACTGCGTGCCACTTAACCGGAAAATCCCTGTTGTAATAACTGAAATACCACGCACCTTCTTTAACAGCCTTCCAGTCAAAAGTTTTGGGGCAGTAAAGGTTTTGATAAAGGAGCGGGTCTTCCGTGGCCTGTTCAAACTTATGGTTAAATGTTGAACACGAACTTACTGCCAGTAAAAGTGCGAGGAGGGCAAACGCTTTTAACTTGTTGAGTTTTATCAATGAATAAACCTTTGCGGCGGAGTTACAATCCAGATTGCCTTAACCGGCATGATTCCGGTGTTTACGATTGTGTGTGTGACGCTTGCCGAGAACGAAACGCTGTCGCCTGCCTTTAAGTCGTAGGTTAAGTTTTCGTAATGCAGCTGACATGAGCCTTCAAGAATGTAGCCGATTTCGCGGCCAAGATGTCCGTACGAGCCGCGGCGTGTCTGGCCATGCACAGGAATCGTAATTCTGAATGCTTCGAGCGAGTTTGCACCGTCCGAACTGTTTGGGGCTGCAACTTCTTCGTAAAGAATGGCGCCTTCCTTTATTTTGCGTCTTTCGTCGCTCCGGATAATTTCTACCGGGCGCGAGCGGTGATATTCTTCAAATAAAAACTCAAGGTTAATGTCGAGAACGTCGGCGATTGTGAGAAGTGTATCGATTGCAGGACTTACCTTGTTGCGTTCAATCTGGCTGACAAGGCTTTCGCTGACTCCCGCCCTCTGCGCAACAACCTTTAAGGTATAACCCTTTCGTTCGCGCACCTGGCGGATCTTTTCGCCAAAGCGGTATGGGAGTTTTTTTGGTTCTTCCGGGGCTTTATTTTGCGAAGCTGTCATTGTTCTGCTTCTCCCTGTTCTGCTCCATTACAAAGCGGATAAAGTGGTCTTCGAGTGTGCGGTGCGGTCCGTCAAGATTAAGTCTCTTGCGGGCGCGCGCATTGTCACGTCTTATTGAATACTGTGTGTAAAAGTCCTTGTAGTCGCCGCTGACGTCTGTTGTTACCTGTTCGCCCAGGAACTTGGATACTTCGTCACGGCCGATGGCGCTGATTCCCTTTTCGCGCAGCATGCGCTTGAGGCGGCTGATCTGTTCGTAGGAAATGCCGAACAGAAACTCTTCCATCGCCTGGCTTACTTCCGGGATTGCAAGCTGGGTTTTGATAAACTTGCTCCATACTTCGTCCATCTGGAACGAGAACATGATAAGTTCACTTGTTCCCATCATGGTTCCAAAAGCCGGAGCCAGGGTGCTGCGGGCCTTCCATACCTTTGTCAAAACCGGCGAAATATCAGAAATGTTCTGGTCTGCGCGGTGTTCCCACAAAAGAAGGAGGGAAGTAGCAAGCTGCCGCCTGAAATCTATATCAAGAGAATCATCTTTTACAAGGTTAAGGTAAACATCTTCTGCAAGAAGCAGGAACATCATCGAAACTGTTTCTTCCTTGAAGGCTGCAATGAGTTTTGGATCTGCATTGTCCTGGACTGCAAGTTTTGTAAGGGCAGAAAAGGTGTGGATTTTTGCAACGAGAAAGCCTTTGCCGAGTGTTGCCTTGCTTGGAAGCTGCAAAAAGCTTTCGCCGTAAGAATCCGTGCTTACAAGTGACTCGATAATATCCTGCGGAGTGCGCACGTCTGCCGTCATGTTTGCGCGCGCAAGAAGGGATGGAAAATCTGCGATGGAAACTGCAAGATTCTTGAGGTTTTCCATTCGCTTTGTAAATGAATCATGATGAGAAGGCGAATTGATTGCAAGCTTTTGGTTCAATTCGTCTACGATTACTTTCTGGCGCCCGGTAAGAACTACGATTCCAGTCTCAACCGCGTTATCGAGCGTCTTGTTGTTGTCAATGAATTCGCTCAGGTCAATTGATTCGAATTCTGATGTCTTTGATTCTGACTGCATTTCTTTAATTCCGTTAAATTCAGTTTATTATAGCATAGTTTCCTGTAAATTCAATCAGAATAAAAACCGATAAAATAATATGAAAAAGTCAATTTTTTTGATTATTGCAGCGTTTTATTCAATTTCTGGTTTATTTGCCCAGAATTCATCCCTTCTGATTTCTAAGGACGATATCAGGATTGAAGGCGGTACCGGCAGGTTTAAAGACTCAGACGGCTATCATCTTTTTGTCCGCAAGCGGCCCGGTATTGAATCCATCATGCTGACCGAAACGACAAAGGACCCGACCGGCAGCATGGATAACTACGCTTACCGCGCCCTTGAATACAATTCTGTCAACGGAGACGAAATACGCTACCTTAACGGAAAAAGACTTTCTTCAGAAATGGCAAAATTCAGCCTGATTGATTCGACTGCAGAAAATGATGAGCAGTTCGGCCAGGCATTTCATATTTTTATCCCTTCAACAATTGCCTACGGATATGAGTGGAGCCGCCACGGAACGATAAAAATCGACAAGGGAACTTTTATCAATATCCGCTCTTTTTCAAAAAAATACGGCGATTACACGGGCTCTTTCTACGACAACCCCTTTATGTTTGACCTCGGTACTCCTGTAAAAAAGCCTGTTCCGGCCCCGACACCCCTTCCTGAACCTGTTAACCTTCCGGATGCTGTCGAAGAACCTGTTGTTCTGACAGACGATTATAACCCTGTTGCCGCAAATGCTTTTTCTGACATTGCTGAATTCAACGGGGGAACCTTGTGTTACAGCCGCGGACCTGACACCCTCGTAGACGACATTATGGACAGCCTTGCACGAATCAGTCCCAAAGAGAAAGTTGACGTTATTTTTGCAATCGACACAACCGGCAGCATGAAAGATGATGTTCAGAAACTGCGCGAAGACTGGATTCCGCGCCTGATAGCAAGTCTTAAAGATTACGGAAACCTCAGAATCGGACTTTTGCTTTACCGCGATTACGGAGACACCTACCGTCTGATGGGACTGCCTGTAAAACGCTTTGAGTTTACTGATAAAATTGAAGTGTTTACCAAAAACCTTAATAATTTTGTGATTTACGGAAACGAAGGCGGGGATATTCCTGAAGCGGTTTACGAAGCACTTTATGCTTCCCTGGCGTTTTATAAATGGAGAATTGACGCAACCAGAAAGATTATCCTGATCGGGGATGCTGAACCTCATCCTTCGCCGCGCGGTACAGGCAAGTATTCAAAAGAACTTGTAGCACAGACCGCAAAGGCAAAGGGCGTTGTGATTGACGCCATTATCGTTCCGGACGATAAAAGCGCCAGAGGCCGTTAGTTTTTTTTGTCGGCCGGAATCTTTTCAAATTCGATTTCGGCAAGTTTTTTATAAGCGGCAGGAAGAGTTCCCGGGGCTGTTGAATCGTACATCTGTTTTAATTCATTAAGAACCGGAACTGCAAGGTCGTATTTCTTTTCTTTAACGTACAGGTGTGCAATTTCGTACTGTGCTTCCACATAAATTGCAGGAAAGTCAGCATAGCGTTCAACTGTAGTATTGTAGTAAGCAAGTGCTGCCTTGTAATTTCCTGATTCAAAATTAGACTGTCCGAGCTGAATCAATTCCTGTGCGGTCAATGATTCCGGGATTTCTTTAGGAACTGAACTGCATGATGTTAAAGCAGCTGCAAGGGCAATTGCGGTAATTGTAAAAGTGATTTTTTTGTTCATACCGAGAATATAACATTTTTGAATTGTATTCTCAAGCAGGTGTATTTTACCCGGAAAGAGAGCGCCTGTCCGGGGCCTTTTGAATTAAAACTTTTCGGAAATTACAATTCTGTTTTTGCCTGAGTTTTTGCCTGTCAAAAGCATTGCATCGGCATCGTTTAAAACTTCCATCGGAGAACCTGCATTTCTTGAAGAACTCATACCGAAGGTTGCGGTAATCGGAATTGTGTTTCCTTCAAAAATTACGGGATTTTTAACTATCTGCCTGCGCACGTCTTCGAGCAGGAAAATTGTGTTGTTGTCGATGGTCGGAAATATAATTACAAACTCTTCGCCGCCCCAGCGCCCGATTTTAATCGGATTTGGAAGCAGATCCCAGATGGCGCGGGTAAACGACTGAAGGATAAAGTCGCCTGCTCCGTGCCCCCATGTGTCGTTCACCTTTTTAAAATCGTCGATGTCAAAGATGCAGATTCCGTATTCGGTGCCGTCAACTTTTTTGTGGGCGGCTACTTCTGCAAAAATGTCGAGTGTGCGTCTTCTGTCCATAAGACCTGTCAGCGGATCGTGCTTGGCAAGATATTCAAGCTGTTCGTGCAGGAAGTTGCGTTTTTCGGCAAACTTACGGAGCATATTGTCGGTCGCAATACTTGCGTACAGCAGAAAAATCAGCGACGCTGCCATGTAGTAAATATTGCTTACAAGTGTGAGACGGCGGTTTACCGGAATGTAAAAGGTTAAAAGGGCAGGGCTTGTAAGTTTGACATAAATCAGATACGAAAGTGCACCTACAAGAAGCCCCATCATTACAAGATAATATTTTTTTGTAACCTTATTTCTTGTTGTAAAAAGAAAGATTGCCGACATGTTTGCACAGATTACATATTCCATTCCGCAGACCAGTTTTGTAGTCCAGACTTCGTAGCAGCAGAAGAAAATAAGGGTAATCGTAAAAATTGTGAGGCTTTTGATTCGTGATAATTTTGAATAAAAAATGCACAGAAGCGCGTCTGAAATTCCGACACAAACATTGCTTACTGCAAGTGGCAGAAAAATATCGTGTGGAAGCATAAACAAAAACGGAGCCCATACAATCCGGCACAAAACCGAAAAGAGAAAGACCGGAAGTGTCTTGTTGCGTGGAGAAAATATTTTTCGCTTCAGATTCATTTTCCGCATATCTGCCTCCTAAAAATTTCTCGAAACACAGACCTGATTCTTTCCGTGCTGTTTGCCGTACATCAGCATTGTGTCTGCGTCGGTAATCAGGCGGTCATAGTTGATTGCCGCCCTCGAAGAACTCAATCCGAAGGTGAGGGTGATTTTTATTTCTTCGCCTTCAAAATCAATTTTTTCTTTTTGAACTGCAAGGCGCATGTTTTCCAGGTCGTAATAAATCTGAGGACTTGCCCCGTTAAAAATAATCAGGAATTCTTCGCCGCCCCATCGTGCAATGTGTGAGTTTGCGGGCATAAGTGTCTGGACCAGGGACGTTACCTTTTTAAGTACAATATCGCCTGCGTAGTGTCCGTAAGTGTCGTTTACGAGTTTAAAATTATCAATGTCAAAAATACAGATTGAATAATCGATTCCCTTTTCGTTTTTCTGACGCTCAAATTCTTCAAAAAAATACAGAATGCGGCGGCGGTTCATAAGACCTGTCAGCTGGTCGTGGTTTGCCATGTTGTACAGTTCCTGTTCGCGGCGGCGTGTTTTGTAGGACGAGCGCTTGAGCTTGATACGGGTTACTGCACAAAGATAAATGATAAAAAGAGATGTAGAAATCGTAGAAAGTATCGTGTGAAACCGGTACAGGCTTTTATAGACTGTTACTGCTGTAAGGTAATCCTTGATAAACTGGTCCGGGCGTGCAAACTGCTGCAGAATTACAAGCAGGGTAAAGACTGCCGCAACAATCGACAGAAAAATATAGTATTTGTGCGAATCTTTGTTGGAGTGCGAAAAGAAAAACAGCGAAGGGACGATGCAGACAGAAAAGAGAACTGTTCCAAGGTCAGCACCGGTCACCGTCGTTATCACAAGTGAATTCAACAGAACTTCCATGCACGAAAAGGTCATAAAAAAGTTACGGTATCTTGAAGAGTAGAGCAGGATGAAAATTCCATAAACCAGAGCCATTACAAAGTTGTATACAAAGAGGCTCTGAAAACCGTAAAACCTGAATAAGGGCGTAAAAAAAACATGACCAAAAAAGCCCAGTATGTAGAGGGCAAATTCAGTATTGCGGAGAAAAAATAATTTTAAATATTTCAGCTTAATACCAAGCACAAAATTAATTATAACACGCAGTATTCTTAAAAAAAATTTAATAAGCCGTTTTTATTGCACTTCTCGACACTGAATGCCATTTTCGCTAAAATAAGTCATCATTATTTTTGTGGAGAAAATCATGTCTACACCATTGGAAAATTATCTTAATTCATGCGGTGGCAAACCTACTGCCGCAATGTGTGCTTATGTTGCAAATCTTCAGCAGGTTGCAAGCGTAAATCCTTCTATTGCTGCTGACGTTGTAAACGAAATCCAGAATCAGCGCAGTCACTTGAAACTTATCGCTTCAGAAAACTACTGTTCACTTGCCGTTCAGGCAGCTATGGGCAACCTCCTTACAGATAAATACGCAGAAGGTTATCCGGAACACCGCTACTATGGTGGATGTGTAAACGTTGACTCTGTAGAAAACACTGCCGCACACGAAGCCGAAGAACTTTTTGGTGCAGACTATGCTTATGTTCAGCCTCACTCAGGTGCTGACACAAACCTTGTTGCATACTGGGCAATCCTTTCTGCAAAAGTTGAAACACCAACTCTCGAAGAACTCGGCGTTAAATCACTGAACGACCTCACTGACGCTCAGTTTGCAGAACTCCGCAAACGCTTCGGCAACCAGCGCCTCATGGGTCTCGACTACTCTTGCGGCGGTCACCTTACACACGGTTATAAAATGAACGTTTCTGCCCGCATGTTCGAAAGCCATCCTTATGGTGTTGATAAAGAAACAGGTCTCCTTGACTACGATGCAATCGAAAAGCAGGCAATGGAAGTTAAACCTCTCATCCTTTTGACAGGTTATTCAGCATATCCGCGCAAAATCAACTTTAAACGCTTCCGCGAAATTGCAGACAAATGCGGAGCAGTACTGATGGTTGATATGGCACACTTTGCAGGTCTTGTTGCAGGTAAAGTATTTACAGGCGACTACGATCCTGTAAAATGGGCAGACGTTGTAACTACAACAACACACAAAACACTCCGCGGACCACGCGGTGCCATGATTTTGTGTAAAAAAGAATTTGCTGACTACGTTAACAAGGGCTGTCCTATGGTTTTAGGCGGGCCTCTCCCGCACGTTATGGCAGCAAAAGCAATTGCATTCAAGGAAGCTAATTCTAAAGCTTATCAGGAATACGCACAGAAGGTTGTTAAAAACGCCCAGGCTCTTGCAAAAGCATTGCAGGACATCGGAGTCCGCCTCCAGACTGACGGTACAGACAACCACCTCATGCTTGCAGACGTTACATCTTACGGTCTTACAGGTAAACAGGCCGAAGCTGCAATGTTTGAATGCGGTGTAACTGTAAACGCAAACGCCCTCCCATACGACAAAAACGGTGCATGGTGGACATCGGGACTCCGTCTCGGAACTCCAGCCCTCACAACTCTCGGAATGGGCGAGTCAGAAATGAAGGAAGTTGCTTCAATCATTGACCAGGTTCTCAAAGGAACAAAACCAGGCCTCACAAAAGACGGCAAGCCGGCCAAGGGAAAAATCAACCTTGATCCGGAAGTTAAGGCCGCTGCTTCAAAACGCGTACAGGATTTGCTGAGCAAGTTTGTTCTCTATCCTGAACTTGACCTGGACTTCCTCAAAAAAGAATTTGTAAAATAAAATAACTTGGGCGCCGCCCGGCAGACCGGGCCGGCTGTTCCAGGGCTCGCTAACGCTCGGTACCGCGCGGACTAAAGCCCGCTGCGGTATCTGACTGCGTCACCCTTCCATAGCCTAGCGCTTTCCTTTTTTAACTTTCATCTTTCAATTCTAAAATTTATCGTTAAAAGTGCCGATAATGTGGTAAAATAGTATAAATTTTTAATGAGGTATTTATGTATAAAGCGCGCAGACGAACAATTCTAACTTTTGTTTACCTTTTTATTGCCATAACATTTATTCTGCTGGCCAGTTATCTGATTCCGCAGACAAAAATCAACGACTTCAGGGATTACTCAAATACATTCCCGGTAACAGTAACTTCAGTTTTGTTCGGCATGCTGCTTTTGATTGCGAGTGCTGTTTACGGCTTTTTGCGCATAAACCTCGAAAAACGTGTTATGAGACACGGTGCCACTGCCTTTTTGACAGACTTTACCGAAAAACTCCGCTTCTGCTACTCGATGGAAGACTTTTATTCCCTGATTGCAAAAATCCTCGAAGAGCAGGCAGACTGTTCCGTTCTCTATGTTGACCGCACAAACAACTATGTTTTATATAACAGCCCTAACCGCCTTTCAAGCAGTCCGGAAATCATGGACAAACTTGCACATAACTTTCCTCTAGACTGGGGACAGGGCGTATACTACCTCGGCGAAAACCTTGGTATCGTTTCAAAAGTTCGTGACGCGCGCGGATTCTTCCTTTCGTGTGACGGACACCACCTGTATGTTTTTTGCCGTTACACAAGACGATTTGACCTTGAAACCTATCCGAAACTTTTTGAGGAATTCAGCCGCTTCCAGATTCGTGCACAGACAATCCGCGGCCTTTCAGATATTTCTGAACTTTCAAAAGAGTGGGAACAGCTTGCCCAGACACAGCGTTCCTTCCTTCCGCAGAAAATGCCTGAGCCGGAGCGCTTAAAGCTCGGCGCATACTTTAGACCGCTGATCAACGTATCGGGCGACTATTATTCAGTTCTTCCGATTGATGAACATAAAACTCTTGTAATGCTTGGAGACGTTTCCGGTAAAGGTCTTGCCGCCGCCCTCGTCATGGGTCTTGTAATGAACACGGTAAAAATCAAGGAAAACAAGGAAGATTTGCCGGGCATTATCCAGGCAGTTGATAAGGCCATCAAGGGAATGCATCTTCAGGACAAGTACACTGTATTGTTCATGGGAATTATCGATACACAGAAGATGACAATCCGCTATGTAAACGCTTCAATGTCGGACCCGAATATTGTAACCCGCTCTCCGGAAGGCTACCGAATCAAATCACTCGGTTCCAACTGTTCAATCGTCGGAATCATTCCTATCGATGACATCGAAGTTTCCGAGCAGAGACTTTTCTCAGGCGACCTGATTATGATGGCGTCTGACGGTGTATCAGAAGTAATGAACGCAGACAAGGTTGAACTTGGTGATACCGAACTCTACAAGGATACAATCAAAAAGAGTGCTTCAAAGGACCCTGATGAATTTATCAAGGATATTGTAGATCTTGTTTTGTCATGGAACGCAGATACAAGGCTTCATGATGACGTTACAATGCTTGTTGCAAAGGTTCAGGGGTAGGGGGAATTCAGATGATTTACGTTGTTCTTAATCTTGCAATGGCAGCCTTTATGGTAGGGCTTGCCTTTTACACGGAAAACCAGACTAAGGAAGATGTAGACAATCCTCTCGTAACAATGGATTACTTCCTTGCTGCAGCTCTCGGCTTTATGGCACTTACAGTCTGGGCTTCAATCTATCATCCTGACAGACTGATGCTGCTGTTTGTCCGCCTTTCCCTCATTTTTACGACAGTCTACGCAATCGACTTCTGTATTTATTTTATTCTGTTCCCGTCTTACGAAAGACCTGCTTCGGTAAAGGCCGCCAGATGGATTCTGATTCTTTTTTCGTGCTGGTTCTGTTTTACAAAGGTAAAGGATATCAATATCACGGACTTTCTCGGGCTCCAGATTAATTCGACACCGCTGTTTGAAGGACGCCTTTCTTTGTACTTCCCGTACACCCTGTATGATTTGTACAAGGTAATAATTCTTTTTGTAGGGCCTGCTGTTTCAGCCTTAATAATGATTCTCCGCGCCGAAAACCGCGAAGACCGCCTCAACATGCAGAAAACCGTAATGAACGCGCTTTCCCTTTCTTTCGGCTGGCTTGCAGTTGTCATAATCGGAAAGGCTACAGGCCGTGTTCCGATGTTCTCAACGCTTGTTCTCTTTGGTGTTGGTCTTGCCCAGGTACTGATTGCTTATTCTGCAATGCAGAACTTTTTGTATGATTTAAAATACGTAATCGGTGTTGCTGTAACCTTTACGGTAAGCTATCTGATTCCGGCGGTTTTTGTAGGATTCTTCTTTCCGCGTTTATGGCCTATTGCCGCAAACAATCTTTTTCTGTTCGTTCTGTATATCAGTGCGGTAATTGTTGCTGCAGTAACAATTTCGTACCAGGTTTCAAAATTCCTTTCAAAGCGTGCTTACTTCCGTTCATTCCAGTATGCGGACACATTTGAAGAGCAGCTTTCAAAAATGGACTATAGCGGAGAACCGGAAGAAATCGTTAAGGCGATGGAAACAATCTTCTCCCACAACCTCGGTTTGTCAGAAATTACAATTCTCGTAGAAAACGAAGGCAAACTGAGAGCGGTTTTTGAAAAGGAAAAACAGATTGAATTAAGCGCGAACGAATCTGTATTTGACTCAATGTTAAACCAGAACCGTACCGTAGTATTAAAGAGTGCGGTAGAAAACGGACACGCTTACGAAAGCGATAAAGAAGAACTTTTAAAGCTCTTTAATTCAACAGGCTCAGATGCGATTATTCTCCTTGCAGAAGGCCGTCACCTGATCGGTACAATGCTTCTCGGGCCAAAGGCCGGCGGAAACATCTACAACGAATACGACTCAGTTACATTCACCAAACTGTATTCATACTTCTTTGTATTCGGCTACTACCTTAAGAACATCGCAAACCAGTCCATCGTCGGTACCGTAAACCGCGAAATCCGTATGTCGAGCCAGATTATTACTTCGATTCAGGAAAACATGGATCCGATTAAAAATCCGCACTACGACGCCGGTTATATCATGGAACACGCCCACAACATCGGCGGTGAATTTGTTGATCTTATCCGCCTTACCGAACACCGCCACATCTTTGTACTCGGCGATCTGAGTGGTAAGGGTATCAGTGCTTCCATGAGTATGGTCATCATCAAGTCCATTATCCGTACTTATCTTGAAGAAACACGCGACTTTAAGCTCCTTGTAGAAAAAGTAAACCAGTTTATCCGCTTTAACCTTCCAAAGGGCACCTTCTTTGAAGGTATGTTCGGTCTGATTGACTTCAGCGACGATACACTCTATTACATCAACTGCGGTGTTCCTTCGCTGTTTTTGTACACAAGATCGTATAACAACGTAATCGAAATTCAGGGTGATGGCCGTGTACTCGGCTTTGTTAAGGACATTTCTCATCTGATTAAGGTTAAAAAGGTTAAGCTCAATCCGGGAGATATCATCGTAACCTGTACCGACGGTTTGATTGACTCAAAATCCCTGCGCGGCGAAACATACGGCAAGGAACGAATTCAAAAATCAATCACCGAAAGCACAACCTTTACTGCAGAACGCATTGCCAAAACAGTTTACCAGACCTGTACAAACTTCCTTTCAAAGGAACTTGACGACGACGTAAGTATTCTGGTTATCAAAAGGCTTGCAAAATAATTAAGGAGGAATAAATGGATCAACTTAAAATCACGGAAAAAAACGGCGCCAACTACATTCTCCTTGAACTGTCAGGCGTTATTAATTCATATACTTCCCAGGAATTTTCAAACAAGGTTTATGATTTGATTAAAAATACAAACCTCGTTCTCGAAATGAGCCAGGTAGAAGCAATTGATTCAACCGGTGTCGGAATTATCATGGCAGGCTTTAACGACGGACTTGATAATAAACACAAATTGTACATAATGAATCCGTCTCCATACAGCCGCCAGGCTCTGGATGATACCGGCTTTTCGGATACTTTTTTGTTCATACACTCAGTAACGGAAGTTCAATAAAATGAAAAAATCAATTCTAGTTTTTCTCGCATCTGCAGTCCTTTTCAGCGCCTGCACAAAAAAATCAGAGGCTAAACCTTCAGTTCAGCAGGCTGACCCTGAAATTCAAAAACTGTCAGCTGTCCTGCAGTCCATGTCAGAACGCTGTAAGGCTGCAATTCCAAACGGGGATCCGGCAGAGTTTCTGAGCGATTTAAAGGAAGTGCTCGCCTGGGATGATGAGCACCACGGAACTGATTTGTCCCTTTTTTATTTAATCGACAAAAAAAATAAGGTTGGCTCAGACTATGTGCCTCAGGGCCTGATTAAGGTAAGCCAGCGTGATATCTGGAATGTAAGCCGGAACGATTTGTCATTACGGCCAGAAAGTTATGCTGCCCTCGAAGAACTTTCGCGCGCGGCACTCGCCGACGGAATCAAACTGATGATAAGTTCAACTTACCGCTCTTACAAATATCAGGAAGGTCTTTTTAACCGCTACTGCGCCCAGGACGGAGTAGAACTTGCAGAGCGTTACAGCGCAAGACCGGGAACAAGCCAGCATCAGCTGGGCTGCGCAGTGGATTTTGGTTCAATTACCGACGACTGGGGCGACACAAAGATGGGTAAGTGGGTTTACCAAAACGCAGCAGATTACGGCTGGAGCCTTTCTTTCCCCCGGGAATACGAAGACGTAACAGGCTACATGTGGGAGTGCTGGCACTTCAGATACATCGGCGTTCCGGCATGCAGATTCCAGAAAAAATGGTTCTCCGACGTCCAGCAGTTTATGCTTGAATTTATTGACCAGTGGAAAAAGCAGTCTGTGTAATCGGCAGTCTCTTCTAGTTTTATGAATTTATATATTCTTTCTACCGTTCTCGCAGGCATGCTCTGGGGAATCATTTCCATCTTTCTCAAAAACCTTGTAAACGCAGGATTTACTTCCATGCAGGTGCTTGCCATACGCAGCGTTCTGTCGGCTCTTTTTATGTTCATTTTTCTGCTTTTTAAAAACAGAAAGCTCTTAAAAATTGAACTGCGGGACTTGTGGATGTTTATAGGAACAGGTGTAATCAGCCTGACCTTCTTTTCTGTCTGCTATTTTCATACGATTATCGAAAGCGGCTCCGGTGTTGCGGTAATTCTTTTGTACACTTCGCCGGTCTTTGTTCTTCTGCTGTCGGCTCTTCTTTTTAAGGAAAAAATTACCAGATTCAAGCTTGTGGCCCTGGTATTAACCTTTGCAGGCTGTATCCTGGTGAGCGGGGCAGGGGGAGAAAATCACCTGAGCCTCAAGGGTTTTTTAATCGGACTTTGTGCAGGCCTCGGCTACGCGCTTTATTCAATTTTCAGCAGGTTTGCATTAAAAAAATATGACTCACTCACAGTAACTTTTTATACATTCCTGTTTTCTTCGGTTTCTGCAGTTCCCCTTTCAAACGCCGCTGCCATGACTCCGCTATTGAATTCAACTTCCGTGCTTTTATTGTGCGGAATTGCCCTTGTCTGTACGGTCCTTCCCTACATTTTTTACACCTATGGACTTACCGGCCTGGAAAACTCAAAGGCCGCAATCTTTGTAACTGTTGAACCTCTGGTCGGAACCCTTGTGGGCATTTTTTTGTGGCACGAGGAAATCACGCTTTTTAAAGCCTGCGGTATCCTTTTAATATTCACCGCACTTCTTTTCAATCAGAAAGATTCGAAAAATACCGATTAAACCTGAAAAATATCGGTTTATTTGTAAAAACAGGCCAAATATGGAAACGGGAAGGAAAGCAAGCGGCTGCCGCAGCCGTGCTTTCCCGATATTTATAATATTTAGATATAAATCTGTAGATTATCTGAATGCTGTTATAATTTAAGGCGTGATTAAAGGTAAAGACCAAGTTAACATCGAAGAAGTAATGTCTCACCCTGAGCAGATAAAGTTTGCCTATCAGCCGATTTTTGAAGTTGAATCGAATTCAATTTACGGCTATGAAGCACTTATGCGACCTGAGCCCTATACCCCCATGGAAGTGATTGCTCATTTTGCAAAAACACAGCGGCTCAACACCATAGAAGAAATTACAACTTATTACGGCGCCTATCATTATTTAAAAAGTAATCTCCAGGGAAAACTTTTTCTTAATTCATTTCCGGCCGCCTTTGTCAGCGACGAAATGATGGAGAAGGTACGTGAACTTTGCGGAAATAAATTCAAGGATAAGCTCGTCATAGAAATTCTTGAATATACAAATTACAGCCGCTATGCACACCAGCAGAAAATCCAGCAGTTCAGAGAATCACGCGCCGGAGAGGAGTATGCAATTGACGATTTTGGAACCGGCAAGAACGTTGACATGCGCTGTATTGAATTTTACAAGCCTGACATTGTAAAAATCGACCACAAAATTATTTCAAATATTGATACTGATGTAAGAAATCAGAAAGCCCTCATTGATATTCTGGAAATGTCCCTGCGATATGGAGTTACCATGCTTGCCGAAGGTGTAGAAACCGAGGCTGAATTCAATTACCTCAAAAATTATCCCGTTAAACTCATGCAGGGCTTTTATCTTGGAAAACCCCAGGTTTATGAATAAAAAAAATGCACCGCCTGAAAACCGGACCGCATCGGTCCAGAATCAGTGGTGCATGTAAAAGGGGCTTTTTGTCAGAGCCCCTTAAAAAAACTGTCCTGTCTTATTTAACTACAATGTTTACAAGTTTGCCCGGAACTACGATTACTTTTACAACGGTTTTTCCGTCTGTAAACTTTTTGTAGCCTTCGGTCTGTTTTGCAAGATTTTCCAGTTCTTCTTTCGGAGTATCTGCAGCACATGTAAACTTGTCGCGAACTTTTCCGTTAACGCTTACAACGATTTCTTTTGTGTCTTCAACACAGAATTCCTCGCTGAAAGTTGGCCAGCTTTCGTAAGCATTGCTTTCTTTGTGACCCAGCTTGCTCCAGAGTTCTTCGCCAAGGTGCGGTGCATACGGGCTGAGCATGAGCACAAAACCTTCCCACATAGCCTTTGGAATTGAATTCATTTTAGAAGCTTCGTTGATAAAAATCATCATCTGGCTGATTGCAGTGTTAAAGTCAAGGCTTGCAGTATCCTTTGTAACCTTTGCAACTGTTTTTGCATAAGTTTTGCGGAGGCCTGCAACATCTGCTTCAACTTTTCCCGTAATATCAACATCGCTCATCGGCTTGTCGCTTACCTGCCAGATTTTATCCAGGAAGCGGTTTACACCAATGAGGCCCTGTGTATTCCATGGTTTAGAAACTGTAAGCGGTCCCATAAACATTTCGTACATGCGGACACTGTCTGCACCGTAAGTTTTAATCATTTCGTCAGGGTTAACAACGTTCTTGAGAGACTTACTCATTTTTGCAACAACGCGTTCAAGTTCTTCGTTGTCGTCGTTTGCATAGAATTTTCCGTCTTTTTCAGTTACGGCATCAACTGCAACGAGGGACTTGTTCTTTCGCTGGAATGCAAAAGAAGTAATCATACCCTGGTTGATAAGGCGCTGGAACGGTTCTTTTGTAGAAACTACACCAAGGTCATAGAGAACCTTGTGCCAGAAGCGTGCGTAGAGCAGGTGGAGAACAGCGTGTTCGGCACCGCCGACGTAGAGGTCAACAGGCATCCAGTAGTTTTCTGTTTTTTTGTCGCAGAATGCATTGTCGTTTTTCGGGTCAAGGTAGCGCAGGTAGTACCAGCAGCTTCCGGCCCACTGAGGCATTGTGTTTGTTTCGCGGCGAGCGTCTGCGCCGCACTGAGGACACTTGCAGTTAACCCATGAGTCGATTCCTGCAAGAGGGCTTTCGCCGGTACCTGTCGGCTGGTAAGTCTTTACATCAGGGAGCTGCAATGGAAGTTCACTTTCCGGAACGGCAACTGTTCCGCACTTTGGACAGTGTACGAGTGGAATCGGTTCACCCCAGTAGCGCTGACGGCTGAATACCCAGTCACGGAGCTTGTAGTTTACTGCCTTTTTGCCGATTTTCTTTTCTTCAAGGAATTCGAGCATTTTTGCGATGGCATCTTTTTTATTCAATCCATCCAGGAATTCAGAATTTACGTGAACTCCGTCTTCTGTCCATGCCTGAGTCTGAACATCTACTTCTGATTTGAGGACTTCAATAATCGGCAGGTTGAATTTTTTTGCAAAGTCCCAGTCACGGGTATCGTGGGCAGGAACGGCCATGATTGCACCTGTACCGTAAGAAATCAGAACATAGTCTGCAACCCAGATCGGGATAAGTTTGCCGTTTACCGGGTTGATTGCGTAACTTCCTGAAAATACACCGGTCTTGTCCTTTGCAAGGTCAGTGCGTTCAAGGTCGCTCTTCTTTGCAGCCTGTTCGCGGTATTTTGTAACTGCATCTTTCTGTTCCGCAGTTGTGAGTTTTTCGATAAGAGGATGTTCCGGAGAAACAACCATGTAGGTTGCACCGAACAGTGTATCACATCTTGTTGTGTAAACACGGAGTTTCTGGTCGGTTGGTTTTCCGTCTTTGTCAGCTACGGTAAAGTCAACTTCGGCACCTTCTGAGCGGCCGATCCAGTTGCGCTGCATTGCCTTAACGCTGTCAGGCCAGTCAAGACCGTCCAGATCTTCAAGAAGGCGGTCACCATAGGCAGTAATTTTTAAAATCCACTGGCGGATAACTTTGTGAGTAACCTGAGCACCGCAGCGGTCACAGTGACCTTCCTTAACTTCTTCGTTTGCAAGACCTGTCAGACAGCTCGGACACCAGTTGATCGGTGTTTCTGCTTCGTAGGCAAGTCCCTTTTTATAAAGCTGGAGAAAAATCCACTGTGTCCATTTGTAATAATCAGGTGTACATGTAATTACGCAGCGGTCCCAGTCATAAGAAAAACCGAGGGCCTTGATCTGCTGTGTAAAGTGATCGATGTTCTGGAATGTGGTTGTTGCAGGGTGGGTTCCTGTTTTGATGGCGTAGTTTTCTGCAGGAAGACCGAATGCGTCGTATCCCATCGGATGAAGAACATTGTAACCGTTCATGCGGAGGTAACGGCAGTAAATATCAGTTGCGGTATAACCTTCCGGGTGACCTACATGCAGGCCTGCCCCGCTTGGATAAGGGAACATATCAAGTACATAACGGCGTTTTTCTTTTGGAAATTTTTCGTCTTCTTTAGCGCGGAAAGTTTTGTTTTCTTCCCAATATTTCTGCCACTTAGGCTCAATATTCTGAAATGGATACATTTTGCAATCTCCTTATAAAGTCCGCGTTAGCGGTCGTGCAGGAGGCACGATATCGCAGTTTTGCCAACGGCAAAATCTGCCCATGATAAAAATTACCAGGGATGTAATTTTTATCATGCCTCCCGCAAATGTTTGTATAGAAGTTAGAATATTATAATGAATTCAATTCTTTCCCTCAATAAGGGCGTTTTCCAAGGGTGTTTTCCCGTAAATGCACGGGAGTATGAGAATTGAATTATCCTTGAATAATTGTCTAAAATTATATGAGTGGTTATAATATATTGTTGTAAAGCATCATGGAGAGTGCAGCATGAAAAAAAGCATCAATTCAATTCTATTAACTTCTATGGCCTGTTTTCTGTTTATTACAGGCTGTGAAAACTTCCTGGACAACAGAAACGTAAAAAATCAGCTTGAAGACGAAATTAACTACGCAAATGCAGAATCAGTTTCTGTAACGGTAGCCCCGGTTGATACAAGCCACGGACAGGTGTCGGATTCAATTACATCCGTAAAGCTGGGCTATCCCTGTGAAATTTCTTTTGAAAAAGAGTCCGAAGACAATTTTATTTTTGACAGATGGGCCGCATATATTTATTACGGCACAGAAAACCAGCAGGAGCTTTCTGACGCTTATGCAGTTTTTTCTAATCCCGCAGATCCTAAAAACTGTACGGTTACATTCTTAAAATCAATCGGAACAAACGTGCGTATTGTGCCTGTATGCCACGCCTGGCCAACCTGCGACCTTGTCGTAGCCCCTGAGTCAACCCTTCATGGAACAGTTACCATGTCTAAAACCAGTGTAAAGATTGACATGCCTTTTACAGTGGGTTTTGAAATTGACTCCGGTGAATATCATTTTTCCGGCTGGCAGGCTTTTTCCAATTACAAAACAGACGGCCAGAACACTCCCCTTGCAGCCAGTATAATTGAGTTTTCCAACAACCAGAATCCCGCTTACTGTGAGGTAACGGTTCACGAAAGTGTGGAAGGCTTAAGAATTATTCCGGTCTGCGCTGCAATTCCTTCATGTACGCTTAATGTGGCACCGGAAAGTGACGCCCAGGGAAAGGTTACATCTGCTCCAAGTGTTGTAAAACTTGGAAGCACATACACATATCCCCTCACTTTTAAATTGAATTCAGATGACTACATCTTTAAGGAATGGAAGGCTTATTCAAACTATGGAAGCGAAAACCAGACCGAACTTGATGAGACCTGTGTTACTTTCAGCGATTCAACTAATGCTTCTTACTGCGTGATTTCTGTACTCAAATCCGCCTCAAACCTGTACATCGTACCGGAATGTATTGCATTTCCTAAGGTTTCTTTCACTGCCGGAACGGGTTGTTCCGTAAATTATGCGGGTGCTCAGAAAATGACTCCAGGAAGTTACATTTCCCTTGTTGTTACCTGCTCGGAAAGCTATGCATTTGACTGCTTTGGAAAAGCGACCGACAAAAAAATCGGTACAGTTATCTTTTATAAAAAAGACGGAACTCCTGCAACAGAAGAAGAGAAAAACGCAGTTTTTGACATTGACACAGAAAACGCTCAGACTCCGGCAGATCTTTCTTCTTCCACATTTAAAATCCGCATAAAAGAGGATTCTGATGTTACGCTTTCTGACGGCTGGTCCGTAAAGTTTACTCCTGTAATCCGGCCTTCCGTAAGCTACACTGTTCCGTCCCCGAACGCAAACGGACTTTACCGTACAAACCCTGTAAAACTGTATTTTTCAAAGCCGATGGAGGAATCTTCCTTTGTTCCAGAAGGTGACGAGGGAAACATAACCGGCTACGCTAATGTCTCAATTTATATCCTCAAAAGCCCTGCGGAGGAACTATCAGAAGAAAAAGTCATGACAACAAAATACTTTTCAAGTCCGGCTTTCACAGAGGGCAATAAGTGCCTCGGCTATTCTGTTCGTGCATCAAGCCGTGATACATGGGTCCCGGATAACTCCTTTGTACTTGTAAAAATCTCGGGCAGCGTAAAGGATGCCGACGGAATTCCATTGGGAAGCGACTACAAACTTCTGTACCAGGTTGGAACTGTAGGTGACAATATGGGACCTTTAATCAGCGATGCAGAGTTTAAACTTAAAGAACGTACCGGATCAGAGGAAAAAAGTGTCACTACAAGTGCATGGACAGACGATTCTGACAAAGCTTCTATCAGTACGGATTCTTTAACAGACGGACGCTGGGCATTTAATGTAAAATTTACCGCGGACGACTCAACTACAGGCACTGCAGGTGTGGAAAGACTTACCGTCACAGAAAGATTAATGTTTGCCTATGAGGGGCAAAGTTTAATTGCACCAAATGGAAAAACGTTTACAGTGCCTGCCGGGGGACTGCAGATTTTTGCATACGGAAACTCAAATACAACAATTTCATATAACGAGAGTCTTATAGAAGACATAAACACAAACAGTGGAGCTAATTTTAACCGTTCCTGCTTTGAAAAGGAAACTTCAGTTTCTCTTGATTATAACAGTAAAAGTTTTGATTATGATTATGCTTTGTTGTATAACGGAATCCACCAGTTTGAGCTTGGGGCATACGACGTAATTGAAAACTACACAAGTGATGCAGAGTATTACTACGCCTGCCGTAACTTCATTCCGCCAAAAGTTACAGATATTAAGCATACGGCACTTTACCAGCAATCCAATGACAATTATAAAGTGACAGTGAACTGGACTGAGCCGGATGATGACTGGTTAGATCATGTTGAAATCACTTTCGACTATAAAACAGGCACTGCAGAATCACCGGGACCTACGTATAAAATTAACAGGGGAACAACCTCTTATGAGTTTACTGGGGACGACAGCACAACAAGTTATACATATACAGTTGTGAGCGTGGATACATCCGGACAAAAGTACGAGACATTTAAGGATACCTACTATCCGGGATTTGTCAGGGTAAATGGTGCAACTGTGAGCGGCGCTGTAAGTGACTCCAGGGTGTTTATCTCTGGACGTACTGTGACTATCGGAGATATGTACGTGTGCGACCACGAGGTAACTCAGAAAGAATATGAAACATACTGTTTTTATGGGGGTAGCACTCAATATTCCTGGGAGATGGATCCTAGCGACAAGCCGCCAACGAAATTCGGAAATTACAGTATTGGGGATAATTACCCGGCATATTATGTAAACTGGTATGATGCGCTGGTGTACTGTAACCTGAGAAGTATTGCCGAAGATCTTACACCTGTATACTCAATCGATGGCAAAACTAATCCTGCAGACTGGCCTGGCATCGTTACAGAATATTCAAAATACTGCGGTATTTCACGGCCTTTAGAGCCAGAGCCTCCGGACTCTTCAGGGTATAAAACGGAACAAGAGTATAAAGACTCTCAAGAGTATAAAGACTATATAGCGTCTCCAGAGTATCAAGACTATTTAGTACTTTATCAAAAGTTTTTAAAATGGGATGCAGTAAGCATGGACAGTACTGCAAACGGCTACCGCCTGCCGACAGAGGCAGAGTGGGAATACACTGCCCGGGGAGGAAACAACGGAATCCCGGCCACTCAGTACACTTACAGTGGAAGTAATAACTGTGGTGACGTAGCATGGTATGGAAGTAATGGAGGTAACGCTGGAAATAAGGCCCACGAGGTAAGATCTGATAAGGTTGAAGGTAAAGATAGTGCTAACTCACTCGGCATTTACGACATGAGCGGAAACGAAGCTGAATGGTGCTGGGACTGGATGGATTCTATTGCAGCCGGTACCGGCAGTTTTGGCCCGGCATCTGGTGCCACCCGCGTTCTTCGTGGTGGTTATTTCGGCGACCACTATAACTCTTGCAAGGTGAACAACCGAAGTTCTGAAGAACCTAATCAACGCCGCTGGCCGATGACAGGTTTCCGTGTTGTGCGTAGCGTCAAGGAATAGTCTTTCCGTGATGAATATCCGCAAGTATCACTCGATTTTATGTCCGGACGCACCGGATTTTTTGCAAAAATATCTCAGTCTTCCCCTTTTGACGCGTCTTAAGGGGATAGGTCTTTTATGCGGGACTGATTTTACTGCCCTGTATGATAACTCCTTTTTTTACTCGCGCTTTGATCACTCCCTGGGCTGCGCCCTGATCGCCTGGAATTTTACCCGTGATAAAAAGCAGTGTATTGCAAGCCTTTTACACGATGTTTCTACGGCAGTGTTCAGCCACACTGGAGATTTTAGAAAAGGCGATACCCTCAGACAGGAAGTTACCGAAGACTTAAATGCATCGATGATTTTGAATGACAGACAGCTTGCAGAGCTCCTGGCGCAGGACGGCCTTACACCGCAGCAGGTATGCGACTACCATGTTTATCCAGTCTGCGATAATGAAATTCCGGCCCTGAGTTCCGACAGACTTGAATATATGTTTCCTTCCGGCTGCGCTCTGCGGGAAGGTAAATATTCCGGGTTCAGTGCGCCTTCAAGTTCTATGGATGATGATTATTTTGACATGGATTCAATCGAACGGTGCTATTCAAATATTAAAGTCCTTAAAAACGAAAAGGGCATTGATGAACTTGGATTTACCGACGGTGATATTGCCCTTGAGTATACCAGAAAGTTTTTGTCCACGGCGATTCTTCTTCAGCACAACGAAAATAAACTTGCCCTCAACATGCTCGGTTCAATTATGAATATGGCAGTGCAGGACGGAATTTTAAGCGAAGGTGATTTTATGAGCTGTTCCGAAAAACAGATAATCGGCGCCCTGAACTCTTTTGCTTCAAAAAATACGGATTCAACACTTTCAAAAATGATAAGAACCTGGAGACAGATGAATCACATTGAACATCTTGAATTCAATCCTGGCGAGGGCTTTTACTCAGTTCATCTTGATGTAAAAAAGCGGTACATAAATCCTCTGGTAAAAACCCCTTCCGGCAGCACGGAACGTATCGGCAGATTGAATCCGGAAGCCGCCCGCCTTGTTAAGGAATTTTTGTCCTACCGCGACAGCCCGTGGGGCGCCGTAAAGCTCATGTAAAAAATTAAGTCTAGGCAAATTTTATTTTTTCTTATAAAATATATGTTATGGGTGGAATCGATAATAGCAAGAAGTCTGCGGGGGTAAAGTCTCCTGCATCTAAATCAACTGTTAAAAAATCAACTGCCGCTAAGACTGCTTCAGAAAAGAAAACGGCGGCTCCTGCAAAGAAAACTGCTGCAAAAAAGCCTGTGGCCGGAATCGATGAAAACGGAACTTTCCGCGCGTGGGACAACGCAAAGACTAAGGCTGCTCCAAAAAAAGAAACTTCTGCAGCGACCGTAAAGCGCGGTACAACTGCCGAACAGGCCGCAAAAAATCTTGCCGCCGCAAAGGCCGCTGACCCTTCATTAAAATCAGAAGGCAAAAAACTTGCCGCATACGACGACTCTCAGATTAAGCATCTTGATGCCCTTGAACACATCCGTCTGCGCTCAGGAATGTATATCGGCCGCCTTGGTGACGGTTCCAACCCTAATGACGGTATTTACGTTCTCTTAAAGGAAGTAATCGACAACTCAATTGATGAATTTATCGTGGGTTTTGGTAACAAAATCGATATTCAGATTCAGGATAACCGTGTAAAGGTCCGGGACTATGGACGCGGTATTCCGCTGGGAAAACTCGTCGAGTGTGTAAGCCAGATTAACACGGGCGCAAAATACAACGACGACGTTTTCCAGTTTTCTGTAGGTATGAACGGTGTCGGTACAAAGGCTGTAAACGCACTTTCTTCGTACTTCCGTGTAATTGCAATCCGTGACGGCAAGGCAAAGGAAGCCGTTTTTGAACAGGGAAAGCTCAAATCAGAAAAACTTGCCGCCACCAAGCCGGGAACCAAAAACGGTACTTATTTTGAATTTGTTCCGGACGAGACAATTTTCGGAAAGTATTCATTCAATATGGAATACGTAGAAAAGCGTCTCTGGAATTACGCCTATCTGAATGCGGGCCTTACCTTAACCCTGAACGGCCAGCCTTATGAAAGCAAAAACGGTCTTCTTGACCTTCTGACCAACGAACTTGAATCAGAAAGTCTGTATTCAATCGGCTCATATAACGGACTTCACTTAAAGTTTGCATTTACTCATACAAACACTTACGGCGAAAATTATTTTTCTTTTGTAAACGGTCAGTACACCTCAGACGGCGGTACTCACCTTAATGCCTTTAAGGAAGGTTTTATCAAGGGCGTAAACGACTTTTTCCACGAGTCATACAAGAGCGAAGATATCCGCGAAGGAATCACCGCCGCAATTCTCGTAAAGGTTAAGGACCCGGTTTTTGAAAGCCAGACTAAAAACAAACTTGGAAACACTGATATCCGCCAGTGGGTTGTGGGAGAAGTTCAGTCGGGGCTTGATGACTGGCTGCATAAAAATCCGAAAGCCGCAGAAATGCTTCAGAAAAAAATTGAAGCAAACGAAAAACTCCGCACTGAACTCAGCGCCGTTAAAAAAGAAGCCAAGGAAGCTGCCAAAAAGGTTAGTATCCGTATTCCAAAACTGGACGACTGCCGCTTCCACCTGGAAGACGGTGCCAAAGGTCAGAACAGCATGATATTCATCACGGAAGGACAGTCTGCGTCGGGCGTTATGACACACTCGCGGGATGCGAACACACAGGCAATTTTCTCCCTCCGCGGTAAGCCTGAAAACATGTACGGCAAAAAACAGAGTGACATCTACAAAAATGATGAACTTTACCAGCTTATGATGGCCCTTGGAATTGAAAATTCTGTGGAAAACCTTAAATATTCAAAAATCGTAATCGCAACCGATGCCGATAACGACGGTTTTCATATCCGTAACCTGGTCTTAACCTTCTTCCTCGGCTACTTTGAAGAACTTGTTACCAGCGGCCGCGTCTGGATTCTTGAAACTCCGCTTTTCCGCGTCCGTACAAAAAAAGAAAACATTTACTGTTATTCTGAAGATGAGCGGGACAAGGCTCACGCAAAGCTTGGCAAGAACTGTGAAACCAGCCGGTTTAAAGGACTTGG
>JAEEGH010004976.1_pt1 | contig 33766 bp, 25 predicted proteins | sample 9134181 | NCBI WGS metagenome assembly JAEEGH01 (sample SAMN16246544, study PRJNA631951) | gut metagenome | biome: gut microbiome; feature: rumen; material: DP-attached | host: Bos | place: Iran: Karaj | collected 2018-10
CGTGCAGGTCCTTAGCGTATCACCAGATACCAAAGGCGAACACATAAGCGTTACCGACCTATTAAAAAAACTTGGAAGCATGCAGATAGATGGAATCCTTGTTGAAGGTGGTAAGCATATAAATGCAGCATTCCTTTCAGCTGGTAAGGTCAATAAGATCTATACATTTGTTGGAAATAAGGTTGTTGGAGGAAAGGGCGCCTTTACACCTGTTGATGACATGGGGATAGAGGAGATGAAAGACAGCGTAGAGCTTTCGAATCCTAAAGTGAGAACTTTCGATACAGACATCCTTATTGAATACGATGTCGATGAGGTATACAGCATATGTTCACAGGAATAATCGAAGAAAAAGGAAAGCTACTAAATAAACATCTGCAAGGCAGCAGCTCTTTTATCAAGATAGGAGCATCTAAAGTGCTTGAAGGAACCAGGATTGGAGACAGCATCGCAGTTAACGGTGTGTGCCTTACAGTAACAGCTATGGATGACAGCTCTTTTACCGCAGATGTCATGCCGGAGACTCTGCGAAGGACCAATCTTGGAGACCTATATTCCATGGCAGAGGTTAATCTTGAAAGGGCAATGGCAGCAGACGGAAGATTTGGAGGACACATAGTAAGCGGCCACATAGACGGAACAGGAACCATTGTATCGCTGGTCCATGAAGGCAATGCCGTAGTCGTAACCATAGAAGCAAAGCCTGAGATACTCGATCTCATAATCGAGAAAGGTTCCATCTGCATAGACGGAATAAGCCTTACGGTCGTGGCTGTAACCAAAGATAGTTTCAGCGTATCAGTTATTCCTCATACAGGATCCGAAACGACTCTCCTTGATAAGAAAAGAGGAGACAAGGTCAATCTTGAAAATGATGTGATAGCCAAATACGTACAAAAGCTCCTTGGAGCATCAAAAGGCACAGGAATAACAATGGACTTTCTGGCAGAACATGGATTTTGATGTTTAAGACGAAGATGAAGATGAAGAGTCGGTAAATATATTTCTGATCAAAGGCCATAACGATCAATTATTTTTACATGAAGAAATCTGATATTAATGATCTGTGTTCGGAAAGAATAAGAAAGGAAAAAATCATGAACAAAAGCTTTGACAAAGAGTCTGTAGAAAGAGCTCTTGAAGATCTTAAAAATGGAAAAATAATCGTAGTCACAGATGACGACGACAGAGAAAATGAAGGCGATCTTATCTGTGCAGCGCAGTTTGCAACGCCTGAGAATCTCAATTTCATGGCAAGTGTAGGTAAGGGCCTTATATGTATGCCAATGAGCAGTGAAATAGCAAATAGGCTCCAGATTCCAATGATGGTAACCAACAACACTGATAATCATGAGACTGCATTTACAGTATCGATCGATCATGTTGATACAAGCACAGGAATATCTGCATACGACAGATCTCTTACAGCCATGAAGGTAGTAGAAGATGGAGCAACTCCCTTAGATTTTAGGCGCCCCGGTCACATGTTTCCTCTTGTTGCAAGGCAGGGAGGAGTCCTTGTAAGAAACGGACATACCGAAGCAACCGTAGATTTTATGAGACTTGCAGGCCTTAAGGAGTGCGGCCTTTGCTGTGAGATAATGCAGGATGACGGCCACATGATGAGAACAGAAGATCTCAAAAAACTTGCTGCTGATAATGGTCTTACTTTTACAACTATCAAAGATCTTCAGGATTACATCAGGATAAATGAAAAGCATGTAGTAAGAGAGGCAAGCGTCAACCTTCCTACAGAATACGGCATGTTCAAGGCTTACGGCTATGTCAGCGACATTACAGGTGAACATCACATTGCACTTGTTAAGGGTGACATTGGTGATGGTAGAGACGTTCTTTGCAGAGTGCATTCAGAGTGCCTTACAGGAGACGTGTTTGGGTCACTTAGGTGCGATTGTGGTAAGCAGTTATCTGCAGCTTTGTCTCAGATAGAAAAAGAAGGAAGAGGTATTCTTCTCTACATGCGTCAGGAGGGAAGAGGAATCGGTCTTATCAATAAATTAAAGGCATATGAACTTCAGGAGCAGGGAAGAGATACCGTAGAAGCCAACCTTGAACTTGGCTTTGCACCTGATCTTCGTGAATACTGGGTAGGTGCTCAGATCTTAAGAGATCTTGGAGTTAAAACCATAAATCTTCTTACCAACAACCCAAGCAAAGTTTATGGACTTGATGGTCTTGGACTTACGATAAATAAAAGAGTTCCGATAGAGATCGAAGCTCAGAAGTACGATGAATTTTATATGCTCACCAAGGAAAAGAAAATGGGACATATTTTCCTAAACGAAAGTACCAAGAAGATTCAGCCAAGAAGTGCGGTGTAAAAGAGCTGATAATAGCAAAGATTTAATAAATGATCGGAAGAAGAAATCTTTAATAGATTTAAAACTGCGGATACTAAATACAAACAACAAATACAAATAGTATAGTAAGGGAGAAATAATCATGAGCACAAAATTACTTGAAGGCAAATTAGTAGCAAAAGAAGGAATGAAGGTTGGCATCGTTGCATCAAGATTTAACGAGATCATCGTTAATAAACTTGTAGGCGGAGCTGTAGACGGCCTTAGAAGACACGGCGTAGAGGAAGAGAATATAATTGCAGCATGGGTACCCGGAGCATTCGAGATTCCGCTTATCGCACAGAAGATGGCAGCAAGCGGCAAGTACGATGCAGTTATCGCAGTAGGAGCAGTTATCAGAGGTTCAACATCTCACTACGATTATGTATGTAACGAAGTATCCAAGGGAGTTGCACAGGCCAGCCTTTCTACAGGAGTACCGGTACTCTTTGGAGTTATCACAACAGAGAATATCGAACAGGCAATCGAAAGAGCCGGTTCCAAGGCTGGTAATAAGGGATATGACTGCGCACTTGCAGCTATAGAAATGGTAAACCTTGTAGACCAGATCTAATCCCAAAGTCCTGATGTTTCAGAAGTAAGGCTGTGATGGCCGCAATTAGGACATTTGGTTATAGAGAGTTTGTCATCTATAATGGTGACGTCATAAGAGCCGCAGCCTGGGCAGGCTGCGGTATATTTTTGCTTTGTATCAAGATCTTCTAGCTGCGCTACAGATATGACTTTGCCGCATTTATTACATATGGCGGCCCTATACATGAAGGTGTAATGAGGAAACTCCTGGCCTTCAAAATTCTTACGGATCTTGTCAGCAACATCAGAAGTAAAATCATCAAGACAGTTCTCTAATAAAGCATGAGTCATCCCCATACCGGTTTTAATGTCCCATGATCTTCCACATTTTTTGCAAGATATTTTAATGATACTTCCCATGTTAGTCCTTTCTTGTTATCAAAGGTCATATGCATAGTAGGCGTATTTCACAGCATATGATCACTGAAGCAGGCTAAGGACGCCCTGTTTGGACTGATTGGCCTGAGCCAGCATCGACTGTCCTGCCTGGGATAGAATGTTTATGTTAGAATATCTGACCATCTCAGCAGCCATATCGGTATCTCTTATCTGAGATTCTGCAGAAGATGTGTTTTCACCAACATTATCAAGGTTTTTGATGGTATGTTCAAGTCTGTTCTGAGTAGCACCATAGTAGCTTCGCACATTGCTTACAGCAGTAAGTGCACTCTTGATAGAATCTATCGCGCTCATGGCATCATTAGCTGTCATCATGTTGCTGTTCTTAAGACCAAGAGCTTCAGAATTCATATTGAAAAGACGTATACCAATTTTATTGTTTCTCTGACTTTCAGATCCTGCTTGTATAAAAAGAGTATTGGCACCTGTGACTTCTGTACCGCCGCTTGAAGCTCCTGGAGTAAGAGCTCCGCCTGTACCGCCGCCCTGATTGTAAGTTGAGCTTACAGGAGCAGCACCATCAGAACTTACTACAAGGGGAGATGATGATGTTCCGCCATTTATGATATCGCCATCAGAAAGACCGCCATCTCCAATGATAGATCCCTGACCGCCACCAGAATAATTCGTATTATATGCAAGCTGTCTCATGAATTTGGTTATATCAGAATTTGCAGTTGCTCCAGAGAAAAGAGATGCAAGTGTTGACTGATATGTGTTGGCATCATCCACTATTCCAAGATTCTGCAGAACTGTTCCAAGGTCATCTCCATCAATTATTCCCTGCATTATTCTGTTCATACCGTTTGCAATGTTACTTGCGCTTACGGTTGAAGAACCACTTGCAAGCTGTCCAAGATAAGCTGACATAAGGTAGCCATGTCCGTATGGCCTGTTAGCCATAGTATAGGACTTAAGATAATTGGCAACAGCTTCATCCTTACTTGTATCATCCTGACTTGTAATTCCCGAAACAGCGTTATAAAGTCCATTATTCCAGTTAGTTGCAACGCCGCCACCAGTAAGCTGAGCTACACCTTCAGTAAACCATGTTGGGAAAAAGTCCTTTGCCATGGCAACGGGCATTGTATACTGCATGATGGTATGCATGAGTTCGTGAGCAATAGTACTTTCAAGTTTATTAGTTCCGTTACCTGTGCTGCCGTCAACGGATGAATTAGAAAAATCATCTTTATCAACAGTCATACCAAGGGTTATTCCATATACAGAGTAGGACGTTCCATCATTACCTATAGCAGATGACAGACTTGCATAGGCAAGAGTGCTTCCGCCGCCATCGACATATTTAATATCAAGGGAGATTGGAACTTCGCTTCCACCGCTTTGAGAATTAAAAGCACTTCGAAGAGAAGGCAGTGCATTAAATATCTGGTTTACAGCATTGGGAATAAGGGTCTGACTTATAACTTCGCCAAGAGTATCCCACTCGGTACCGGGGGTTGTGACACCATCTATTGTTGAAGGATAGGAAATTGTTATGTTATTTGCGCTTATATTGCCGTCTGCTCCAAGTGTCACATTGAAATTTATACTCTGGTCAACAGAAAATGAATCTGTTGGTGAATACCCTTCTGAAGGGAAAAGATGTATTTCGTTAAATGTAGTTGAAGCAGCATTTTTGTCAATCTGATCAAGGAGTTGCCTGTACTCGGCTTCAATATAAAGACGGTCAGAATCCGTCATTGTATCATTGGATGCTTTAACAGCAAGTTCGTTGCTTCGCTGGAGCATATCGTGAACTTCATGTAAGGAACCTTCTGCGATCTGAATAAGAGATACACCATCTTCACAGTTTCTGGAAGCCTGAGACAGACCTCTTATCTGCCTTCTCATTTTCTCAGAAATGGCAAGACCTGCCGCATCATCCGCTGCTCTGTTGACTCTGTATCCGGAAGAGAGCTTTTCAGATGATTTCGCCAGGTTTCCTGTAGTGATATTCAGCGTACGATTCGAGTTCATCGCACTTATGTTGTGTTGAATGACAAAGCCGCCCATTGTAATACTAAAATATGCCTTTCTGCTGACGTCCTTGTCCGGTAATAATTATCTAAGAAAAATCCTTTTTCCATAATATTTATCGGTTATAGACATACAAAGCATTAAGAAATAACGAATTATTTCACAGCATTTAGAAAATGATATAAAGCTTTTGGGAAAATGATCCTAAAAACGATTCAAAATTAAAGCTTAAAAAGTTAAAAGATAAGCAGAAATAAGCATAAAATGCGAAAATTATTTTTGAAAATGATGATATAGTAAAAATAATAAGTTTTACTTTGAATAAAGGATCAGGTTTTATGCGCTGTTTGTATGCATATGACCATTATCTATCGATCAAGATTATTCTACGGAGGTTACTATGGGAAAAAGCTATTATGTAGATGCAAGTGCATCTGTAAACGGGGACGGAAGCAAAGAATCTCCTTTTAAGACTATTCAGGCGGCAGCAGATATCGCACAGCCTGGCGACGAAGTGATCGTTATGCCAGGAATCTACCGCGAGCATGTTATTCCAAAGAATGCAGGATTAGAAGATGCCAGGATCACTTATAGATCATCAGAACCTTTAAAAGCTGTTATCACAGGTGCTGAAGTAGTAGACAAATGGGATCACTACAAAGGCGACGTATGGACAGCCAGGGTTGATAACAAGATCTTCGGTGACTATAACCCATACACTACATTTGTATGCGGAGACTGGTACTTTGCACCAACTGTCCGCCATACAGGAAGCGTATACCTTAATGACAGGATGATGTATGAAACAGTAACTTTGGAAGAGTGTATCGAAGGCGCCGCAGATCCTTGTGCATGGAAACAGGAAGAGTCCACATACAAGTGGTTCAGCGTTCAGGAAGACGGTTTTACAGTTTTCTATGCTAACTTTAAGGGACTTGATCCTAATAATGAAAAAGTTGATATTGCAGTTAGAAGAAACTGCTTTATGCCTGATAAAAACGGTGTTAACTATATCACATTAAGCGGCTTTGATGTAAATAAAGCTGCAACCACATGGGCACCACCAGCTGCATATCAGGACGGAATGGTCGGACCTCACTGGAGTAAGGGCTGGATCATCGAGGACTGTGAGATCAGCAATTCAAGATGCTGTGGTATTTCACTTGGTAAATATCGCGATGAAGAAAACGACATGTATTTTTATACCAAGCATGTTAAGAGCCCGACCCAGATGGAGCGTGACGCTGTCTGCAGAGGTCAGTACCATGGCTGGCTTAAGGAGAATGTGGGTCATCACATCATCAGAAGATGTAACGTACACCACTGCGAGCAGACTGGTATCGTAGGCCGAATGGGCGGCGTATTCTCAACAATTGAAGACTGCCATATTCACGATATCTGTAATTCACAGCAGCTTGGCGGCGCAGAAACAGCAGGTATTAAGCTCCATGCAGCAATCGACGTAACTATCAGAAGAAACTATATCCATAACTGTATCATGGGTGTATGGCTTGACTGGGAGGCTCAGGGTGCCAGAGTTACTCAGAACCTTATGCATGACAATCACCGCCCTGAGGGAAGAACTCCTGCACAGGGTGCTATGTTCTCTAATGACGTATTCGTTGAAGTTGGCCACGGACCTACACTTATTGATAATAATGTCCTTCTGTCCAAAGTGTCAGTTATCATGCCAAGCGAAGGCATTGCCTGCGTTCACAACCTTATGCTCGGAGCATTTGGCCTTATCAATTCAGGCGTTGACAGTATTGAAAATGGTCAGAGAGAACCAAGATACACACCATATCATATCCGTCACAGGACTGAAGTTGCAGGCTTTATGACAATCCTCCACGGAGATGACAGGATCTACAACAATATCTTCGTTCAAAACTTCCCTGTGACTGATGAAAAGAAGACTCCTGCAGATAATGACTACGAGCGCGTTGGCACAAAGTGCTTTGATATCTTCCCAACATACGATGAGTGGATATCAAACTTCCAGATGGACAGAGAGCCTGACATGGGATACCTTGCCAAGTATCACTTCGGACACCTTCCTGTATGGGTTGATGGTAATGCATATTTTAACGGTGCTGACGTTTATTCCAAGGAAAAAAATAACCTTGTAAACGATAAGGATAAAGCCGTAGTTACCCTTAATAATGCTGACGGAAAACTCAGCCTTGAAACTAACCTCTATTCACTTCTTGGAGAGTTCAAGGATACACTTATCACAAGTGATGTCCTTGGCAAAGCCTTCGAGCCTGAGCAGCGCTTCGAGAATCCTGACGGATCTGAGATCATCTTTGATACAGACTATTATGGAGCAAAGAGAGACGGCGCTATAATTCCAGGACCATTTGCAGCTGGCAAAGAAGGAAAGTTCGAGTTTACAGGAACAGCATTTGTACTATAAAAGAAGTAGAAAAGACTAAATCTTAAATATAGAAGACAGGACAAGTTCTGACTATATTATCTGAAATCCGCACTTGTATACTGATATGTTTTTATTTGATCAAATCAAGAAACAAACAGTATACCGGGTGCGGATTTTTGTATGAAAAAAGATGTATCATATATTTTTTGCCATGAGAAATAATAAGCAATATATGGGAAGAGATATTATAGCAATAATTGTAAAATCAGATAATAGTAATTAAAATAGATATATCTGTCGGCGCAAAAGCCGATTTGAATTTTTATCTTTTAGGGGGATTTACAATGGAGGCGTTATTTCACATACCGGGGCTAAGGTATAATTTTCCGCTCAATATGCTTCTCATAGACATGTTAGAGAGATTTCCGAAGTATTTCAGAGAAGGTGTAAAAATAGCTTCATGCTTTGGCGATTTTCCAGCATCACTTTGGAGTAGCGGCAGATACAGCGCCGGAGATCAGTGCGCAAGAGCATATGTTACAGGCGTTATAGGAGCTATTAATTCAAAGAACGTAGCTGTCAGATATACCTACACCAATCCTACAATTACAGAAGCAGACCTTGATAACGAGTTCTGCAATTTCTGTCTGGATCAGGTTGATACACCTAAGAAGATGAACGGAGTACTCGTAGTATCACCTATTCTTGAAGATTATATTAGAAAGACTCATCCAAACCTTAAGCTCAACAGCTCTACCTGTAAGTGCATCAGAACTATTGACGGAGTAAATGAAGAACTTAAAAAGGACTATAATCTCGTAGTTCTTGATTACAATATGAATAACCATTTCGATGAACTTGAAAAGATCATCGACAAAGAAAGATGCGAGGTTCTTATCAACGCTTGCTGTATTCCTGATTGTCCAAGAAGAGCAGAGCATTACAGAGTCATAGGCGAAAATAACAGAATTACTCTTGAGAACAGAAAGCTTCCCAAAGATAAGCAAAAGCCTCTCATTCCATGGGAATGTTCCTATGGCGATAATTCAATGCCATCAATAACAAGGCAGTACAAAACACACATAAGCCCTGATGCTATCTGGGACAAATATATCCCGATGGGCTTTAGGAACTTCAAGATAGAAGGAAGAACAGCCAACATCTTTTCTCTTGTAAAGACATATGCATACTACTTTGCAAAGCCTGAATACAGGGATGATGTAGAGCTTCTGCTTCTTACAAACCTTGTATCTAACAAGATCATAAATCTTTCAAGACCCAAGGCGGTCAGGGAGGAATAAATAGAGATTTAAGCAGCAAATGCCGGATTTTTACCCATAGTAGGAAAAGGCATTTGCTGTTTTTTGGTTGATGAAGTATTTGTAATGAAAATGCAGTTCGTCGGATGAAAAATGCATTTCGTCGGATAATAAGGTGACTAAATGCAAATGAGCGTAAGATATTGTTGAGTTTTTATAACTTTCTGATCGATCAACATATAGAAATCAGAAATATTAAATGTTTTCAAAAAGTATAGGAGCACAACTTATGGGCAGAATCAAATGGAACCTCGACTTACTTGAAGAGGTGAAGAAACAGCATGACGAAGCGATGACAGCAACTGAACAGGTTATGAATAACGGAAAATCTGATCTTTCTTCCATGACAGAAGAAGTCTGGGAAGGCGAAGATGGCGATATGGCAAGAGACCAGCTTCATGATCTTCTTAATAAGGAGATGGTAGAGACATGGAAGGAACTCGATGCATGTAATGAAGCTATACAGAAAGCTCAAAAGACAGCATATGAATCAAAGAATTTCTGCAACAGATTTCCTCAGATATTCAGAAGTGGATCCATGCCTTCAGAGTCTGATCAGGGCGCATGCAGTGGAGATCTTTTATGCGATAACGATAGCTGTTCTTCTCTTAAAGACTCTATGTCAGAAGCAGGTCAGAGAGCATTAAATGTAAAGAGTAAAGTAGAAAGTGCAGAAAGTGTTCTTGCAGAGCTTGAAACAGATGTAGCAAAATTCGATTACTCTTCATATACAGAGCCAATCAAAACACAGACACAAAATGTTGCAGATAGAACAGGTGTTTATAATAGTTCTGTTAGTAGATACGAACAGAAAACTCAGGAAATGGATAATACTTTTTCAAATGAGCTTATAGCTGCAACTCCAGTGGCAGTACCTGAACCATTTGATCCTTCATGTCTTGAACTTGGTGACGATGTTCATATGAAAGATGGAGATATCATCAACTTCCTTGAAGAATATAATGCTGTTGAACTTGGTGGAAAACTGAGTGATGCACAGCTTGAAAATATACTTGAAATGCTCTTTGATAAGAAAGATATAGATGTATCCAGATTATCAGAAGAGGACTTTGGTATTGCATTCATCAATCTTCCTGAAGAACAGAAAAGAGCAGTACTTCTTGAAATGGGATACTCAAAAGATCAGATAAATTCAATCTTGGAGACGTATGAAAAAACAAGAGAAGGTTCATTAACAAGATCTTCTCTTGTGGGAAAGAATATTTATCAGTTGATAAAAGACAAGGAATCAAAGAGAAAAGGTATAGCTGATGCTATACTATCAAGACGAGGATTTGGAGCTAGAATAATAGCAGAGAATATGGAGCAGGAAACCCTTGATGGAACGGCAGGAAATGCTTCGCCGGATGTTCAAGAAGATCAAAGGAAAAAACAAAGAGAGCAAAAAGAAAAGAATAAAGAAAAACAAAGAGAGCAAAATAATTCAAATTCTACAGATTCATGTGTAACACCGGAAGAAATGGATAAACTTCTTGAAGAGGCAGCATCTGGAAATGAAGAGAGTAGAAATACGATAAATGATTATATTTCAAGCACACCAGAAAATGTTGGTGACTGGGATATATATCGTGCGAAGAATCTTGCTAAAATACATAGCTGTGCTACCACTAATCAGGACACGGACTTACTTGAAAGATTATGTCAGGAAGTCTATTTTAAGTCGTCTTACTATAGTACAAATACACCTGGAGATGATAATGACAGGTTATGGGATTATGATAATAGAAAATACTATATCGCTAAAAATACTGATGCAATTAAAGCAGTTATGAATGAATTAGACCCATGGGATGCAAAACAGAGTGAATCATATTATACGTTAAATCGTTTTTTGCAATATGATGAACTATCTCAAACAAGATCTAATCAGCATTACAGAAAAGATGGGTCAGATGATGAATGGAAAAGTAACTATGATTCTGATTATTGCGCTCTTCAAACAACTGTTGAAGTAATAGATGGAAGGCTAATGTACACAGTTGGATTTCCTTATGCTTTTATGTCGAGCAGTGTAGAAAAAACATTTGTTGGGGTGGATATGTATAAATTGCTTGGAGAAGATGGAAGAGCAATTATGTATGATAAAGGATTTTCAGATAAAGAAATAGTCAATTATCTGTCACAAAATCAACAGGAATATGGATTTGATGAATATTTCCTTGTAGGTATAGCAAAATCAGAAACAGAAGATGATTATAAGAAAATGTTTCAAGTAAATACGCTTTATTTAAGTGATGAAGCACTTGACGCATTATACAGCTACTCATCTGTTTTGCTTATGAACGAAAAAAATAATAATTCTTCTGTTTTGACAACATTTATAAATGGTTTGCTGAATTCAAATGATGAAGATGATTATAGAGATGATTATTTGAATAAACTGACTACAAGTGCTAATGCAATACAAAAAACACTTAATGCAGAAGTATATAATAATTATAATAATAACATTGGGTTGATATTATTGTCTTGTGCATATGAAGACAATGTTCAACTACTATCACTGTACAGTTCTCTCCGTTATGAACTTGATAATGATGGATATGGTGATAGCAATGATAAAATAACATTTAGCAAATTGCAATTTATTCCATTTTTGACAGGGGCAGCAGATTCTAAAAATTGTATTACATATCATTTGGATGGATGTAATAGTTCGGATATACATCCAGGAATCATAACAGGAAGTGAAATAGCAGAGAAATATGATGTTGACGATGCAAAAAAAGCAAAAGGTGAATTTGAGGATACTTTAAAAAATGAAGGTTATAAAACAGCAATACTAATCGGAGGAGCTATTAATCCTTTGTTAGGTGCAGCATTATCTTCAATATATATAACTAATTCACTGGGTACAGGAAACAATCTGAGTGATGCAAGTGAGGAAGCGGTAGGTTTATTATCAAGTCTTCCGGACAATATAAATAGAATAAATGCTTTAAGTAGTGAAGAAAAAGATTTATTATCATCGGGATTTGTTGATTTTTGTAGTGGAGCAGGAAATGTATCAAATACTCTTTTAGATAGTATTTTTGAGTGTTTTTCTGCATACAATCAGATGCAGGAGAAGTACCAAAGAGTTGAAGAGGATACTTTTGGAAGCATAATAGCAGAGCCCAGTGCAGGAGAGAATATATATTTTGCAGGTGGAGAGACATGCGACTTTAATTCTGTATTAAAGCTTGCATATGTAAAGCATGATGGGCTTAATTCAATTGCATTACAGAATAATGAAGAAGATGTGGTTAAAACGGTGTTGGTTAATATTCAGGATGGAGATAAAGATGAGATGAAGTCCACATTATATGATGACATAAAAGAGACAACAGATAATAATCAGGAATTTGAAAATTATTCCACCGACGATGTTGTAGATTATATGTATCTGGTATGGACAGGAGAAGCGCCAAAAGATAATCCAGATATAAAACTTGATGATTTAAATGCTGCGCAGATGAGAAGATGTATAGAGATTTTATCGCAGGCAAAAAATGATATGGATGCGTCTACTTCATCTGACTTTGATTATGAGGAGGCTGTTGTATGGGGAGAAAAATAATTATTAAGATTTTTCTTGCTGTGTGTTTTATATTATTGGTATTATATCTGATACCGTTTTTTCACAAAGTTAGTTTGCCATTCCCTGTTGGCGATTATGATGTTACGTTTGAAAAAGGGCATGCCATAGTGGACTATTACAATGGAAACGACAAAAATGTTAAGATTCCAAAGTACATTTTATTTAGACCGGTTACCCAAATAGGTCGGTTGTGTTTCCATGGAAGAGATATTGAAACGATAACAATTCCTTCAACAGTATCTTTAATTGGTGATGATGCATTCGGAGAATGTGAAAAACTTAAATCTGTAGAATATGATGGTGATGAGATCTATTTGGAAGAGATGGCTTTCTATTATTGTAAGTCCCTAAAGTCCATTGATTGGGATGATCGTATAGTTCATCTTGATGGATTAGCATTTTGCGATAGTGGATTGGAATTATTTAGAGCTTCTTCAAAATTGGAATATATTGGATGCGAAGCATTTGCCGGTACTCCATTTGCAAGGGATTATCCTGGTGATTTTGTAGTAATTGAAGGCACAATGTTAGATTACAAGGGAAGTGATTCAGTAATAGTTGTTCCAAATATTGTTAATTACATTAGAGCTAATTCGTTCGATACGAGAATCAAAGGAGACTCAATTACAAATTCCTCTTTTATAACAGAAATTTATTTTCCGGATTCTGTTAAAGAGATTGATAAAAGTCAATTTTGGGGTGAAATAGATACAATTACTTTATATATTCCATCAAGCATAACTCTAATTGGGGATGGGTTAGAAGGTAAAGGTATGCATCTATTTGTTGAGTATTACAGAGAAGGAACCGAAAATGAGCACTTAAAAATAGTAACAACAGCAGGATCATATGCAGAAGAATATGCCAAGAAATTTGATATACCATATGAAATTGTTGATAGTTGGGAAGTACCGGAGACATAATATAGGCAATATCGATACAGTGAATCAGGGTCAGGGACTGCCGGGAAAGTGCTAATATTGCAGTACCTGGCCCCGATATTTTTTATTCAAAGTAGATGGTCGAGGTGGAGAGGGAATGGGATGAATCAGGAATAGAAGCTTTGTATAAAAAAGAATTTGCAGTAAATGAAGATTCCCTGAGCAAGCAAATGAAGCGGAAGAAGTTTATGATCGTATGGAAGAGTATATCGAACAACATCCTGAAAAATATGGTGATGTTGAAAATGTGGAACAGTTATCTGATGCTGAATTACAAACATTATATCAATTGGAAGAAGGTATAATTGATGAAGAATAAGAAGATAATTTATCTAATATTCCTGTTTTTAGTGCTTATTATATCTGTGGCAATAATATATAAAGCCTATGGATACTATCAAAATTATAAAAGAGAAGAGTATTATAACGAATGGGCAGATAAGTTTTTTTTCATAAAAAATAGTGATGGTGAAAAGACTATTGAAGAGTATGAACTTAAAGTTCAAGCTTTTTATTTTAATATGGAATATGGGAAAAACTATAATTTAGAGGATCTTGAAAATGCATATTATGAAAGAAATGCCTTGTTCTATGATTATATGGATACTTATTTTGAGGTAAGATATTATCCGGAGGAATTATTTGACTCATTAGATATTATTGTTTGGGAAGAATATAGGACTGTATTTAGTCATCTTACATCAGAAGAACAAGATAGAGTAATGGAAATATATCTAGAAGAACAGAATCTTGTTACTGATTATTATGGCGATAGTCGTATTAAACTCTGTAAGTTAGAGTATATGCAGCAAAAAGAGTTCTATAAAATGTATAATGATGCTTCCTATGTATTGGATGATAAAAAAATGGAAACAGATGAACCATTTGATGGAAGAACAAAGTATGAGGAACACCTTGTTATAACAAAGATTGAAGGAGATACTTTTACGCTTGAAAACGAACAACATGGAGATGTTATTACGTATATTGGAACATATAACGGATCTAACAATTTTGAGGTGGGAGATCTAGTTTTTGTAGAGTTTTACTTTTATTCATATTCACATGATACGTACTTTGATATTCAGTTTGAAAAGATGGAAAAAGAATAAATGTGTTATTGAAAATGGAAGAAATGTGGAATTTCAGTAATGATGTTATGAATAATTTATATTTCGATATTTTGAGTCTATTATTTATAAAGAGTGATGTCACATGGCATCGCTCTTTTTTGTTGCCAGAAAAGAAATGATTTGAAAGTGACATGAATCTGTTGTTGATGTAAAAAAATCATTAGATGTATTTTGTCGCATAGAAAATGCATTTCGTCGGATTATAAAGTGACAAATTGTAGATATATGTACAATATTGTGGGGAGTTTTTTACTCTTTTTTCTGAATTGGTAAAGAGGTTTTACGAAGATACTATAAATGATAGCATGAACAGCATCTTTTTAAAAAGAAAGGTGGAGCAGATGAAAAATAAAATGATCATAATTGTAGCATTTGCATGTACTATATTGGGGGTGATTTATTTTGGGCGCAATATCAAGGAGCTTAATAGAATAGATTTCACATACGAATTCAATGACAATGGTGTGACCGTAACTCAGTATAAAGGGTCAGATAAGGACATTAAAATACCATCTTTCTTTTGGTTTTGGAAAGTAACAAAGATTTCAAATATCGGGTATCCGGATGCAGAAAGTGTATATATTCCTGATACAGTTACATATGTGGAGGAAGCTTTATTTAAGGATTATGTCAATCTTACATCTGTCAGACTTTCTGAAAACTGTACTAGAGTAAGCGATTGGATGTTCGATAATTGTAATAAGCTTGTCAGCATTAATATACCTGATAATGTTACATGTATTGGTGCTTATGCATTCAGAGATTGTACAAGTCTGAAAACAGTAAAGTTTTCTGATCAAATATGGTATATACAGCAGTTTGCATTTATGAATTGTACGTCTCTGGATAATGTCGTTCTTCCGAATGGCTTAGAAGAGGCAGGGATTTGTATTTTTGAAGGATGTACCGGTCTAAGGAGTGTAACATTATCGGAATCATGCAGTATTATTACAAGCGGAATGTTTTTAAATTGCTCATCCTTGGAAAGCTTGTACATCCCGGATTGTGTTACAGCTGTGCTATATTTGGACGCCTTCAAGGGATGTACTTCATTAAAATCAATAAAAGGTGGTAAGAATTTGTGTGGATACGACTGGGGACAGGCTAAAGAGTACTTTGCTGATGCACCTTGGTATCAGGAGGAGTTTGCCATGTTTGGCGATTATACTCTTGCCAGATATAACGGGAATGAAAAAGAGGTTGTAATTCCCGATGGAGTTAAAATAATATGGGCAACAGCATTTGATGGATTGGATATAGACAAAGTAGTGATCCCGGATTCTGTAGAAGTGATATTTGGGATATGGGAGTATCAGGAAGAAATAGAGTTGCAGTTTAGTGACTTGGGAAGCGTATCTATAAAAAATGGAGACCTGGAAGGTGTTAAAGCTCTTGTCAGAAGAGGATCATCCCTGGATGAATATGCTACGCAACAAGCTGCTCCTGAAAACAATGTATATGGCAAATCCGTGTTCTTGGGATTCAAGTATTTTGATGATGTAGTTGTCAAGTAGCAGTTCCTGATGTTGTTTCTATGGGAGTAATTGATGGGATACTTTTATATAATATTGTTTCCGGGGAAGCAACAGACAGATCAAAAAATTCTATGTAAAGAAAAGACCGAGGCAGCTGCATCGGAGATAACTTATCAGGAGTCTCCCTTGAACAATGTTTACATATGCATTTCTTGAGATAATCGCACTAATGCCATAAGACTGAAAGAAGTGCTTTATTTTAAAATGAGCCACAGCTAAAGTTCATATTAAATTTAGCTGTGGCTTTTTCTATATATTGTTATCTTACAATCGAATAAATCTTAAATACTCCCGGCATTGCTGAAAGCTTAAATACAGCCTCATCCCCTTCCGTATAGAGAGGCTCAATGCGGCTATCCGCCATAGGGAAGTGCTTAGGAAATTCTTCTAAGGCAGTAGCTCCTTTTACATGAACAAGGATATCTTCACGCTGTACGTTATCCATTACGTAAGGATATACGATGAAGGAATCGTTGTCGTATGCAAAGAGACTAATCCTTGAAGGGCCTTCAAACCATATGCCATTTACTGGAAGTGCCTGTCTTATGCGGCTAAGTACAGGAGATGGCATTCTGTAATAATCAGGGAATGCGTCAGGTGCTGCAATAGTCCAGATATGTCCGTCGCAGTAATCATCGCGCAGGAGAATTCCAAAGCTTTCTTCGTCATGGGAAGCTTTAACAACAGCCCATGTAGAGTTGTTTCTAAACTCTGCTACAGGAATAGTTACAGGCTTATCGCTATAAGGGAATAAGTAAGTTGGATGTCCCTTTGAAACTGCACTTTCAACTCTGTATCTGTTTGAACTTATCTTTCTTCCGCGAAGTCTTATTGATGTAAGGTCATAGCCCTTTTCACCAACAGCTTCCCAGAATCCTGTTGTTACAAGGACGTTGCCGCCTTTTTCCCTAAGGTATTTTTCAAGCTTTTCGATGACATCAGGATCATAAGCTGATGATCTTGTAAGCATGATCTGATCTTCGTTTTCGGGGAAATATGGACTGCAAACTATAGGAAGTCCAACCATTCCAAGGAAGTCCTGAATGTTGTCTTCACCCTGGCAGTTGTCAGGCAGATAACATGTGATTCCAACAGGCTTTCCAGCCTTGTCCATGACTTCGTCAAGCTTATCAAGCTGGAAGCCAAGAGATGGAGTGAACATGTTGTCATATATGGACTGGAAGCAGAACAGCATCAGCTCTTTTGGCTGAGAGAAGGCTGTAAGGTAAGCCTGCTCAAGATAGTGCTCTGTGATGTGCATGTCGAAGGTGTCAAACCATCCGCCGCCGTTATGACCTGGCCACATATTCTCAAAATAGGTCATGAGGCTGTAGCTAAGATATCTTGGAAGGTGCTGATCTGTAGATACAGGATCTCTTGTCTCTGTTCCTGTATAGATGTTATCAAAAAGCTTTCTCTGCTCAGCTGGATTGTAGCCTGTTTCCTGATAACTTTCTGCCCAGTTAGGATATTTGATAGTGATCTTAATATTTGGATTAGCCTGCCTTGCAGGTGCGATCATGTCTTCTTCGCTGATGCGTCTTAGAAGATCAAGGCGGTATTCCTGCCAGCCGCTCTTTATGCCGTGAGCTTTATTAAAGGCATTTTTTTCCTTAACACAGGTAGGGCACATGCAGTTTGTGAAAAAGAAATCGTCGATTATAAATTCATCAAAATGAGCTCCGATAAAGCTAGTAACTTCGCGAAGCTTAGCTCTCATCTTTGGATCGTTGTAGCAGAAGGTATCAAAAAGTCTTGCCTTAGGCTTATCACCTTCAGGAGTTGGAATAACAGTAGTGATGCCGCCTGCGACTTTGATGCCATGCTTATTGAAGACCTTTTTGCACATCTCAACCTGATCGTGAGATGCAAGAAGACCGCGCCAAGGCTCAAGATATACCTTATCAAGCCTCATGTGCTTTGATATGAAAGAAAGCTGTTTTTCAAGCTCTTCCTCTGCTATGCTAGCGGTGGCTTGTGCTACGAAGTATGTAGTAAGAGTAAAATTGCGATAGTTCCCCATAAAAACCTCCATATTGAGTATTATCTGTGATTACTAATTTAAGAAAGTTTCTATAACCTTAAGACTAATTATCCCATGTATATTATGCGTATACAACTTATTATCTGCGCTACAGTTATCAAAAATTATTATTTTGAAAATAGAAGATGGAAGCGTGAAAAGCAGACTCCGCGCCAAGGATTCGGGTGAAAAGATTGTGCTTGATTTAAAATAACAAACGTGATATCATGACTCACTGTGCGTAAAAAAGAATTGGCAGGACTTCATTACTGTTGTAATCTGAATTCCTGTATGTAAGGAGTAATTCATGAGAGTATATTATAAGAAACTTGATGCAAATATCATTAGAGCTATCGAAAATGGTCAGCTTGACAGAAGCCAGCTTCAGAAGGTAAGAGAAGACGTATCTGGCTACGTTTCAGATAAGAAAAAAGGAACATATGTTGCTGCAGCTATGGTTATTATCATGAGCGTATTTATGACAATTTCAACATTTATGAATTCCAATATAGAAGATCCGGGTCTTATGCTTGCACTTATGCTGCCTGTATTCCTTATTCTTTTACTGGTAGTTGTATTTACCGGATGGTTCTTCTATGGCCGTATGAAGACCCAGTTCAACAGAGCACTCAAAAAGGGATATCCTGGATCATACGCTGAGTTTATTATCTAAATATATAGAATGCTTAACATTAAAAATGGTGCCGGATGGCACCATTTTTTTGTATCATTAGCTATTTACAAGGCTTTGATTTTCTTTTTCAAAGCTTCTCATATTTTTTCATTTCTTTAATGAACTGCTTGGCGATAGGAGACAGCTTTGTATCGGAACGCTTTATATATCCGATGTGCATGATCTCCTCGCTTTGAAGCGGAATAGATGTATATCCGTCACCATTAAGTTCCTTACATATAACACCGCTGCACAAAGTGAATCCGTTGAGCAGCGTCATCATATTAAGAGCTGTCGCTCTGTCGTTTACATGGATTATCTTTTTATAAGGATAGGTACTAAGAACCTCTTCCGCATAATAGAAAGAATTTTTTTCTCCCTGGTGAAAAGAAAGGCAAGGGTACTCTTCAAGATCAACTATAGACACGCTCTTTTCCTTGGCAAGAGGGTGATCTGAGCTAAGGTATGCGTAGGTATTGCAGGCAAAAAGCTCTGTGAATACCAGATTGTTCTCCTTAAGATCATCGCTTAAAACTTTCTCATTGAAAGTATTCAGGTACAAAATGCCAAGCTCACTTCTCATATTCTTGACATCCTGAATGATCTCACTTGTTCTGGTCTCGTATATAGCGTAGTCGTATTCGTCCATACCGGATTTTAATATTGTCTTGGAAAAAGCTTCAACAGCGAATGTATAGTGCTGTGTAGATACATAGAATTTCTTCTCATTATCAGGCTTACCCTGGTAGTGATCTTCCATTAGCTTGTACTGCTCTAAGATCTGACGGGCATAACCAACAAATTCACTCCCCTGCGTTGTAAGAGTTATACCTCTATTACTTCTTGAGAAGATGCTGATATTAAGCTCCTTCTCAATCTCCCTTACAGCACCCGAAAGACTGGGCTGCGATATAAAAAGAGCCTTAGATGCTTCATTAATAGAACCACGCTCTGCAATCTCAATAACATATTTCATCTGCTGAAGTGTCATAGAATACCTCGATTCGCTATAGATAAGCTGTGTCAAACGTAATCTCCATAATAATAGCATTGTTTAGGAAGTTGTTGAACAAGTTTTTTCCTATATAGGTGTACAAAACTATGCTATGCGCAAGTATATACAAGTCTGAAAAATTCATAACAACAAAGGTGCTGATACGTGGATTAAGGGATCTGGCAAATAATGATCTTATGTTGATTTGAAAATGTTCTTGTGTTTTCTTAGTGCCTTAGGAGCGAGAGTACAGCGTGTTTACGGAAGCGGATAAGACACTTAGAAAACACAAGGTTATTTTCACTGAGACATAAGATCATTATTTGCCAGATCCCGGCGACCACCTAACCCCCTCAGTTATAGCCTGAAGCTATAACGAGTTCTTGGATTTATGAATTATACAAGCTTTAGCGTATGGTGTATTGTAATTTCAACAGCAAGAGAAATCCATTCGAATAGGACAACAGAACACAGATAGCCAAAGGCACAACAACAAATCATCAAAGAAAAAATCAAAGATAAGAATAAAACGGTCAGCGGAGGAAAAGAAAATGAGCGAGCATCAGTACAAATTTGAAACATTACAGCTTCACGTAGGTCAGGAACAGGCAGACGTTGCAACAGATTCAAGAGCAGTTCCGATCTATCAGACAACATCATACGTATTTCACAGTGCACAGCACGCAGCAGATAGATTCAACTTAAGAGATGCAGGTAACATCTACGGAAGACTTACAAACTCAACACAGGGCGTACTCGAAGAAAGAGTAGCAGCACTTGAAGGAGGCGTAGCAGCACTTGGAGTTGCAGCCGGAGCTGCAGCAGTAACATATGCAATACTTGCACTTGCAAAAGCAGGCGACAACATAGTTGCACAGAAGACAATCTACGGCGGAAGTTATAACCTTCTCGACCAGACACTTCCAGGATACGGAATAAGCACAACATTTGTAAACATTCACGATCTTTCAGAAGTTGAAAAAGCAATTAACGATAAGACTAAAGCAGTCTTTATTGAAACTCTTGGAAATCCTCATTCGGATATTCCGGATATCGATGCACTTGCAGAGCTTGCTCATAAGCATGGCATACCGCTTGTGATCGATAATACATTTGGTACACCTTTCCTTATCAGACCTATTGAACATGGCGCTGATGTGGTTGTACATTCAGCGACCAAGTTCATAGGCGGACACGGAACAACACTTGGTGGCATCATCGTAGACAGCGGTAAGTTCGACTGGAAGGCATCAGGTAAGTTCCCTCAGTTCACAGAGCCTAACGCAAGTTATCACGGAGTATCCTTCGTAGATGCAGCAGGTCCTGCAGCATTCGTAACATATATAAGAGCTATCCTTCTTCGTGATACAGGAGCTACACTTGCACCTATCAGTGCATGGATCCTCCTTCAGGGACTTGAGACACTTTCTCTTCGTCTTGAAAGACATGCTGAGAATACCAAGAAGGTTGTAGAGTTCCTGGAGGGCCACCCTCTTGTAGAGAAAGTAAATCATCCTTCTCTTCCGGAGCATCCTGATCACGAGCTTTATAATAAGTATTTCCCTAATGGCGGAGCTTCAATCTTCACTTTTAACATTAAGGGCGGTCAGAAGGAAGCTTACGCATTCATCGATGGACTTAAGATCTTCTCACTTCTTGCAAACGTTGCAGATGTAAAGAGTCTTGTTATCCATCCTTACGATACAACACATGCAGAAATGACTCCTGAGCAGCTTGAGGAAGCTGGAATCTACCAGAACACAATCCGTCTCTCAATCGGAACAGAGCACATCGACGATATCCTCTGGGATCTTGAGCAGGGCTTCAAGGCTGTAGAGCAGGTTAGTCCTGAACTTGTGGAAAAAGCAGTTTGATACATGCTTAGAAATGTGTAACAACAAATAAAATTGCCATTATTTATTAGCTAAAAAGTATAATTGCCAATACTTTTTATATACCTCTTAAAATCTTTTACCAATAAAATCTCCTATACCTAAAAATACCTGAGGGCCGCTTGTCCGGTGACATTAGTCATACGGAGGGCGGCTTTCTTGATGCAATATTTATTGACAGGTCTTTGGGTTGAGTATATATTACCTAGTGGATCAGTAGGAAAATATAATTGAGGTTGCCAATGATATATCTAGATCATGCGGCTACGACCCGCCCGGATGAGGCTGTTGTTGAAGCCATGATTCCTTTTTTCAGAGAAAATTTCATGAACCCATCAGCTTTCTATCAGCCTGCAGTAAGGACCAGAATGCAGGTGGAGAAGGCCAGAAGGTCTATTGCGCAGTTTATAAATGCTTCCTATGACAGCATTGTTTTTACAAGCGGCGGTACAGAGTCTGATAACTGGGCTATCCGCATGGGCGCAAAAATAAGCGAAGATAAGGGAAAGCACATAATAACAACTAAGATCGAACACCCGGCTGTGCTTAATACTGCCCGCTTCATGGAAGAGCAGGGATATGATGTAACATATCTTGATGTTGACAGTACAGGGCGCATTAATCTTGATGATTTAAAGAATGCTATCAGAGAAGATACAGTTCTTATATCGATAATGCATGCTAATAATGAGATAGGTACCATTCAGCCTATCAAGGAGATTGGAAACATCGCCCATGAGCGTGGTATTCTTTTCCATACAGATGCAGTGCAGACTTTTGGACATATCAAGATAGACGTATCTGACTGTAACATCGATCTTCTTAGCGCCAGCGCCCACAAGCTGTACGGACCAAAAGGAATCGGCCTTCTATATATAAGAGACAGAAAAAAGTTTGCAAAGCTATTGTTTGGCGGAAGCCAGGAGCTTGGACTTCGCCCCGGAACCGAGAATGTTGCTGATATTATCGGCTTTGCCAAGGCCGTGGAAATAGCTGAAAGCGCAGTGGAAAGCGATCATGAAAACCAGAATGCTCTGAGGGAAAATCTTAAAAGTTCTATATTAAAAGAAATCCCCGGAGCTGTTATCAATGAAAACGAAAAAGAGCATCTTCCAGGAACATTAAATGTAACTTTTCCTTCAGTCAGCGCCGAAACAATTCTTATAAGGCTTGATATGAACGGAATCTGCGCATCAGCAGGAAGTGCCTGCAGCGCAGGAGCCTTGGAGCCTTCACATGTTCTTACTGCAATAGGGCGAAGCGCAGATGAAGCTGGAAGGACGATCCGTTTTAGTCTTGGAAGAGAGAATACTAAAGATGATATTGTCAAGACTGTGGAAGTGCTTAAAGGCCTATGGTCTAAGTGATATATTTGTGTGATAATAACGTTTGAGAGACATGTTCAAATATGAAATCTGATTGTATTATGCTGATGGGATCATCAACTATACTTTAGAGATTAATTTCTTACAAAAAAACCAATTGTAAAAAGAATACTATCTATAATAGATAAGGATTTTATGTCAACTACCACGCACCTAAAGGTACGTGGCTTGCGACTCCCCTGTAGTTCGTTGCAAAAACTCCTACATTTTGTCGGTGTAGCTTCCGTGGGGTCGCATCATGGGACGGTTGACACCGCCCCTTACAGACAAGACATGCTTATCTGTAACTGTATCAGGTACTCTATATATTAACCTCACGGATAATATATTCCCATGCCGTACAGTAAACGCGGATACTTGAGTATATTTTACGCCGTCGCAAGACTTTTGGCGGCAACCTCATATATACTTGCCAATGTACAAAAGAGTGCCTTTGGTGAGCAACACACCTAACGGTTTTCTCTTGGAACTTGTTGCTGAGTATATCATAGCATATATACTCTTGACCGACAATTAACAAGGCTCCTCCCATCACACAAGTGTAATGGGTTTCTGCCTACGACAACAGAAAGGAATTTATTTATGAAAGAAAAAGTTGTAGTAGGAATGTCAGGTGGCGTTGATTCATCAGTCTGCGCCTGGCTTTTAAAAGAACAGGGATATGAAGTCATCGGAGCGACCATGCAGATATGGCAGTCTGATGAATGCAAGATAGAAAAAGAAGGAAGCTGCTGCGGAATCTCTGCTGTAGAGGATGCAAGGAGAGTAGCAGAGTGTCTGGATATCCCCTATTATGTCATGAACTTCAGGCAGGAGTTCAGGAAGGATGTTATCGACCGCTTCACAAGCTCATATCTTAAGGGGCTTACACCTAACCCGTGTATTGCCTGCAACAGATATGTGAAGTGGGGAGCATTCCTTAAGCGCGCCAGCGAGATAGGCGCAGACTTCCTTGCAACAGGACACTATGCAAGAGTAGAACAGCTCCCAAATGGAAGATTCTCTGTAAAGAAGTCTGTAACAGCTGAGAAGGATCAGACCTATGTCCTTTACAACCTGACTCAGGAAGAGCTCGCCCATACCCTTATGCCTGTAGGCGAATATACCAAGCCCAAGATAAGAGAGATAGCAGAGAAGTTAAACCTTCCGGTTGCACACAAGAAGGACAGTCAGGATATATGCTTTGTAGAAGATGGCGATTATGCCCGCTTTATCAAGGAAGAGACAGGTACTCTTGGCAAAAAAGGTGTGTTTAAACTGGTAGACGGAGAGGTTGTCGGCAAGCATACAGGAACAGTCCAGTACACAATAGGCCAGCGCAAAGGCCTTGGAATAGCTCTCGGTCACCCCGTATATGTAACCGGAATAGATGCAGAGACAGGTGATGTTATCCTTGGCTCTAATGATGACCTTTTTAGCGACGTTGTATATGCAACAGACATCAATCACATGGGCGAAGAGCGCTTTGATGAGAATAAGACTTATACTGCGAAGGTAAGATATTCTCAGACCAGCGTACCTTGCCACGTAAAATATGTTGATGACAACACTATTAAAATTGAATTTGAAAGCAAAGTCCGCGCCGCAACACCAGGCCAGGCAGCAGTAATCTACGATGGTGAATTCATCGCAGGTGGAGGAATGATAATTAGGAAATAATATATGCCTACAGCTTACAAGTGATCATAACTTTAGCTGTAGGCATTTGTTTTTCTATGATCTGTATGATAGTGTTCTCCTGCTGATTTGATGAAAATTAATATAAAATGCATATTTATACTTTTCATAATGTTAAAATTGTGATATAGTTTGTTTTGCATAAAAATAAATTATATAGGAATAAATATACATGAAGAAGAAATTATTAATTTTACAAGCTATTATTATGATGCTGGCAGCAACAGGCTGCAGTGCAGAAGATAAGGGCAAGAGCGTCGAGTCTGTTGATGATCTTCCGGGTGCTACTATAGGTGTTCAGCTTGGTACGACTGGCGATATCTATGCAAGTGATTATGAAGCTCCGGAGTATGGATCTACTGTAGAGAGATTTAATAAAATTACAGACGCTGTTCAGGCTCTGAAGCAGAGCAAGATCGACTGCGTTATAGCTGATGAGCAGCCTGCTATTGCTTCCATAGAGACAGAGCCCGGTCTTGTGATCTTAGATGAGCCTTTTGCTCTTGAAGAGTATGCAATGGTTGTTGCCAAGGACAATGATGAACTTCTTGCTGATATCAACGATGCTCTGGTTCAGCTCAAGGATGATGGCACACTTGACAGCATCATATCCAATTATATAGGCGATGATACTAAAGGTAAGACTCCATACGTAAGTCCTGAAGGAACTACTTATGAGAACGGAACTTTGGTAGTAGCTACCAATGCTGCATTTAAGCCTTATGAATACTATGATGGCAATGAGGTCGTTGGTATTGATATAGATATCATCCGTGCCATAGGTGACATCCTTCATATGGATATCGAGATTGAGGACATAGAGTTTGATGCCATCATAAGTGCAGTCAGCTCACACAAGGCTGATGTTGGTATCGCTGGTATGACTATGACCCAGGAGAGAGCCAAGTCTATCAACTTCTCCGATTCATATGTTACAAGTAAACAGGTTATGATAGTTCGTGGTGACAATGCATCTTTTTCCAACATAGGTTTTGTAGACAAAATCTATCAGAACTTCGTACAAAATGACAGATGGGCATATGTACTCTCTGGCCTTAAGAACACTCTTATCATAGCGCTGTGTGCTGTAATCCTTGGTGTGTTCATAGGGTTCCTTGTAGGTATCGTAAGGGTTGCTCATGATAAGACCGGTGTACTTCCTATACTTAATGCTATCTGCAAACTGTATCTTACGATCATCCGCGGAACACCTGCTATGATCCAGCTCCTTATCATCTACTATGTAGTATTCCAGTCAGTTAATATATCCAAGATTCTGGTTGCAGTTATAGCTTTTGCCATTAACTCTGGTGCATACGTAGCTGAGATCATAAGAGGCGGTATCATGTCTATTGATGAAGGTCAGACAGAAGCAGGACGCAGCCTTGGCCTTAATTACAGGCAGACCATGATCTACATAATCCTTCCGCAGGCAGTCAAGAACGTACTTCCTTCACTTGCCAACGAGTTCATTACTCTTATTAAGGAGACTTCTATCTGCGGTTATATCGGCCTTATGGATCTTACAAGAGGCGGAGATATTATCAGAAGCCAGACTTATGAACCGTTCCTTCCTCTTATAGCTGTAGCTCTTATCTATCTTGTGATCGTAGAGATCCTTACAGTGCTTGTAGGCAGATGGGAGAAGAGTCTTCGCAAATCTGACAGATAATTGGAAAATGGAATATTTTCATAATTTAGATTAAGAAAAAGACACATAGTCTCTAAGGCTGTTTTGAGACTTATAGCATAAGATATAGAGGTAATTATTTTGAGCGGAAATATAAATGATCAGATTTTAATAGATGTTAAGAATCTTTCTAAAGCTTTTGATGATGTAAGTGTTCTTGAAAATGTAGACCTGCAGATCAGGAAGGGCGAAGTTGTAGCTATCATCGGACCTTCCGGATGTGGCAAGTCAACTTTTATCAGAACTCTTAATCAGCTTGAGAAGGTCACAGGCGGCAATATACTTCTTGACGGCGAGGATATCACTTCAAAGTCAGCTGATATCAACCAGATCAGAAGGAGAGTAGGAATGGTATTCCAGCATTTTAACCTTTTCCCTCACCTTACGATCCTTCAGAATCTCACACTTGCTCCTGTGAAGCTTAAGATCATGTCCCAAAAAGAGGCGCAGGACAAGGCTTCCCAGCTCTTAAAAAGAGTAGGACTTTATGACAAAAAAGATTCATACCCGGATAGCCTTTCAGGCGGACAGAAGCAGAGAATCGCAATCGCAAGGGCGCTTGTCATGAATCCTGAAGTGATGCTCTTCGATGAGCCTACATCAGCTCTTGATCCTGAGATGGTTGGAGAGGTTCTGTCACTTATGAAGGAGCTTGCAGATGACGGCATGACTATGGTTGTCGTAACTCATGAGATGAGATTTGCAAGAGAAGTTGCTGACAGAGTACTGTTCTTCGATGAAAAAGGTATCAAAGAACAGGGAACTCCCGAAGAGATCTTCGAAACTCCTAAGAGCGACAGACTTAAGGAATTCCTGTCAAAAGTACTGTGAGGTTGTCGTGTGAGGCGGCAGATGCCCCTGATATAATCCTCGAGCTACCTTGCCACTCGTCGTAGGGGCTGTGGCTGTACGCGCCTTACGATGTCTTTAAAATTGAAATATTGTACGATTTAACATACGATGCCCCTGAACACTCCTCGTACGGATTACGCTCGAGAATTATATCAGGGGCATCTGCCTTGTCTACGTCTATTTTTCAGACAATTAGAGAGCTATTTTTTGGATAGTATATTTCAATAAGTATTCGTGCTTTCGGTAAACTTAAGTAGAAATGCTTTAGTATAGTTTTTGTAGGGCTGTTTGAGGTGGATTTCGAATCCATGCATGTCCATTACCTGCTTGGCAACGGATAGGCCGAGGCCGCTACCTTTAGTTTGGGAGCGGGAGTCTTCGCCTTTGACGAAGGGTTCAAAAAGTTCTTCTTCGGATTTTGTTATTGCATCGCCGCTGTCAGCTACGGCGAGGAATTCGACGCCGGCAAGTTTTGTGATTTCAAAACCTACTTTTATTCCGGAAGGGTTATGACGGATGATGTTAATTATCAGGTTTTCTATAACTCTTTTTAGATGGAGTTCGTCGGCGCTTATATAAAAGGTATCTTCTGGGATATCTATATCTACTTCCATGCCGGCGTCTTCAAGGTCGGTATAGCTGTTTGCGATTATTTCAGTGAGGAAGGCGTGGAGGTCTATTTTTTTCTTGTCTAGTGTGAATCCGGCACTTCCGACTCTGACGTATTCAAATAGTAAAGTTATGAGTTCGGTCATTCTTTTTGACTTTGAGGCTATTGCGGTAAGATACTCTTTTTTCTGAGCATCGTCTTTGACCATGCCATCGTTTATGGCTGTAGCGTAGCCTCCTATTGTCATGATAGGGGTTCGCAGGTCGTGGGCGAAATCTGAGAGCATAAGGTTACGCTGGGCTTCAAAATCTTTTCGTTCCTGGTCTCTTTCTTTTTCAAGAATTTCTACCTGCTTGGTGACGATCGTTGCATATATAAGTATGCCTATTATGACAGGCAGAGCCAGAAGGAAAATTGATAAAAGAATGAGAAATACGGCTGCGGATGTTCTAAATGAACCGAATATAAATGCGTTGTTGCCGGTAAGGATTCCCAGTACCAAAAATGGGATGTTAGTAACTGATAAAGCAGATGATCCCGGAATCCCCATAAGTATACCTATTAAAGGAAAAAATGCATAGTTAATAACAGCATTTATCGCAAGTTCTATGATTACGACAATTATTAGGACAAGAATGAGTCGTTTTATTAAAAAGCTTTTGAGTTTATGCATACCAGCCTCACTTTATTCTTTCTCAATACGATAACCAAGGCCTCTTACTGTCTTGATGTAGGCTGAAGGGTCATCGTCAAGCTTGGACCTTAGCTTGCTTATGGCTACCATGATATTGTTATCTGCGACTACGTAATTATCTCCCCAGGCATATTCATATATCTTTTCTTTGGTAAAAACCTTACCGGGATTTTCCATGAAGAGTTCCATCATCTTAAGTTCTGTTGATGTGAGCTCTATTTTATTATCGCTGCGATAGAGAATGCAGGCATCTCTGTCGAGCTTAAGATCTCTAAGGGATAGAAGCCCTTCTTTTTTTACTTCCATATCCCCTTTTAAAGAGTGGTAACGGCGCAGGTTAGAACGAACTCTGGCAACGGCTTCAAGTGGATTGAAAGGTTTTACCATGTAGTCATCTGCTCCGAGGTCAAGGCCTATGATCTTGTCAGGATCTGTATCTTTGGCAGAGATGATGATAACGGGGATGTTATTGTTTTTCCTAAGCTCTTTCAGCACATGGAAGCCGTCCATTTCCGGCATCATGACATCAAGCAGGCAGAGACTTACGTCTCCGCCTGCAAGAACTTTAAGAGCTTCTTTGCCATCGCCAGCTTCTGCAACTGCATAACCTTCATTTTCGAGATATAGTTTTAGTAAACTTCTGATTTCAGCTTCATCATCTGCTATTAAGATCTTGTCCATAAGCTGGCTCCTTTTTCAGTGAATGTTTTAGTTTTCTTCGATAGCAAGTCTTCCATACTCGAGCTTCTCATAAAGAGCTGCGTTGGTCATGTTTCTATAAGGTGTTACATAGAATGTGCCAAGGAGTCCAAGTGTGAATAATGAAAGGATTCCCCATCCGATGAAAGAAAGGTCAAGTACGAATGCGTGCCACTTCTGGCCTTTCATCATTTCTTTACTCTTAGCGAATACTTCTTTGCTTGTAAGCTCTGGGTGATCAGCAAGGATGTAAGGGATCATACGATATTCATACATTTTTACAATACCAGGAATGATGAGGAGTAAACTCCAAAGAGCTGTGTACAGATCTCTGAAGAAAACAGTCTTTACAACAGTCTTGTAATTGTTATCAAATGCATATGTAACTTCACTTACGTTAGCTTTCTGGTTGAGGTTTCTTGTGAAGAATCTCTTGCAACCAACTTCCATAGGGCTGAGTATAAGGATATCAATGGCGATAGCTGTACCAATTAAAATAAGTACTACTGTTACAAGTACGAGGATTAGTACAATTATCATTCCTGCGCCGAATTTACCACTATCGATCATGTTAGAAACATGTTCGATTCTACCAGGAATGCTTTCAGGTGAATTGCTAAGTTCATAGCTGGAATTTCCATCAGAAAATTCTAATTTACCATCTTCTGTAGTTCTAAAGGGGAAATTCATTGAATTATTATCTGTAACGTTTTCTGTCTGATATTCTGTACTAACAGTATTATCAGTGTCTTTCTTTTCTGTAAGACTCTTTCCTGCAATAGAGCTTCCTGTTGAACCGAGTATGAATGCAAGTATCAGACTTACAAGCACGGTCTTCCAGTAGTTTACAGATAACGATTTCTTTGCCTTTTCTTTAAGTTCTTTTCTTGTCCACATGATTTTATCCTCCGTTTATGTGAGTGCCGAATGAATTTGCGTTTTGTTCAATCGGTGTTGTTATCTTATGAACAAAGGATATCATCCGAACCTTTCCGGTAAACCTAAAGAACCTTAACGTAACCTTAACACTTGCATAATTAATTCTATACTTAGGCGGTGTAGCATCCTCAAAGGATTTGCAGGGGTGGGGCTCCTCCGCGCAGGTAGATTATTAATCGCTCTCCACTTGGACGATGAAGTATCACCAAGGAATTTACAGTGACGAGCAATATATAGATTATTGCCATGCTGTTAATCGTTTTATTATTTATGGCATGATATCTGGCGCTTTCCATTCTGGGGTCCAAACTCGCTTCGCTCAGACAGGTGGACCCCATGCAGAATGAAAATCACCATCTATCACGCTCATAAATTTAATAAAACGATTAAAAAGCATGGCAATAATCTATATATTGCTCGCCTCTGTAAATTCCTTGGTGATACTTCATCGTCCAAGCGGGAAGTTTGAGTGATTAATATTCTGTCAGCGCGGAGGAGCCCCACCCCTGCAAATCTTTTGAGGATTCTTAAAAAGAATCAGATAAATTTATTATAAGCAGATAATGGCATATATTGAAAGAATATTTTGTATTCGTGATAAAATAAGAAAAATAGAATAATAGTAATGAATAATAGTGAACGTATAATAAGGGAGAGATTAACGAGTGAGACGATATATAGCAGATCTGCACTTTGATGATGATGCGGTTAATAAGCTTATGGATAAGCGAGGCTTTGATAATATAGAAGATATGAATGAGTACATGATATCTCAATGGAACAGCGTAGTTCAAAAGCGCGATGAAGTTGTCATCCTAGGGGACTTTATTATGTCCAAGGATGTAAAAAGGGCCAAGGAGATAATATTAAGACTCAACGGCAAGAAGTTCATGGTTCTTGGCAATCATGATCATGTGCTTAGAAAGACAACTTTTGATACAACACTTTTTAAGAAGATGTCTGATTATATGGAACTTCATGACAATAATAGAAGAGTGATATGTTCTCACTATCCAGTCATGTGTTACAACAGGCAGTATGATCTTGTAAATGGCAAGGTGCATTCCTATATGCTGCATGGGCATATTCATGCTACAGCAGATCAGGAATACGTAGACAGGTTCGTACTTGATAACAGGAAGAGAACTCGCACGGTGACAACCAAAGATGGTGAAAATATCACCCTCCCCATACCATGCGAGATCATAAACTGCTTTTGTATGTACTCAGACTATAAGCCTCTTCCACTCGATGAGTGGAAAGTGATCAATGACAAGAGGCTTGAAATGTATAAGTAATTATATATCTATTTCAAGCAGGATCGGAGTATGGTCCTGGCGCTCGCCTGAATCAAGCATTTCGGATTTTGTGACCTTGTCCTTGATCCTATCACTCACAAGGAAGTAGTCGATCCTCCAGCCTGAGTTGTTGATCTTGCTGGTCTTGATGCGCTGAGCCCACCAGGAGTATACATTTGGTATACTGCCATTGACGTGTCTGAAGGTATCTACAAATCCGGCATTCAGAAGGTTAGTAAAGCCTTCACGTTCCTCATCTGTGAAGCCTGCTGACATGTGATTGCTGTCAGGGTTGGCAAGGTCGATCTCTTCGTGAGCTACGTTATAGTCACCGCAGGAGATAACAGGCTTTTTAGAATCAAGAGTTTTCATATAATCAGTATACTTCTTGTCCCATTCCTGACGCTCTTTAAGGCGCTTTAATCCGTCACCTGCATTAGGTGTGTATACAAGATTGAAGAAGAACTTCTCATGCTCAAGAGTGATCATCCTTCCTTCACTATCCATAGTGTCAGGAGCACCGATTTCCGGGAAAGTTGCATCTACTTTCATTCCCTTCTTATAAAGAGCCATAGTTCCTGCATAGCCCTTTCTTGCAGGCTCGTGTGAGCTTACATATACATAGTCATATTCAGGAAAATAAGACTTAAGTGCCTCTTCCTGCTTTGCATTCATACCGGCCTCTGGAAGCTTGGTCTCCTGAATTGCGATGATGTCAGCATCCTGCGCAGCAATAGTATCGAGCACCTTACGGCTAAGCTCTGAACGTGGGCTTGTGCCAGTAAGTGCTGCGTTAATTGAATCTATATTCCATGAGATGAATTTCATAGGTGGCTCCTTTTTATGTGTTTTTACACTAATAATATCATTTTGTATCTTTTAGAAATACATTTTTGTGTTCTTTTGAATATTTGATGAGGTCATCGGTAAAGCCGTTTTTGGAATAGATTATGAAGTATTCGTTGCGGCTGTTCTTTTTCCAATTAACTGATTTTGCTTTGCTTTGGAGCGATTCAAGAACACTTAGTCCTTTTTTATTCTTCGAGTATTTGCACTCTCCAAAGATCATATCAGTTCCGACTGAATCGTATGCGACAATATCAATTTCGACATCTTTAGCACCCCACCACCTGCCGACACGATTGAAAGAGATTCCTTCTGATAGGAGGTCCCATACCTTTGTACGGCAGATGTCTTCAAATACATAGGAGACATGGTTATCAATAAAATTCATACGAATCTTATCCTCAACGTACTTCATCTGCCCCGATTCAATAAGGCTTTTGTTAGGATATACGAATTTAAACCAGAAGGAAATAAAGTTATCCTTGATCATGTATAATCCCATTTTGCTTTTTTCAGGATTTTCCTCGGTTATAGGTATTTCTCTTTCAACTATATCCAGGTCTATAAGATTCTTAAGATATGTGGTCAGATTTGACTGCGGTACGCCAAGGGATGTTGCAATCTTTGATAATTTATGGTTGCCTGCTGCTATTGTTTTTAGTACAGAAAAGTAACTTCCTATTTCTGATACTTCTTTTTGAAGCAGGAACTCAGGCTCTGCATAAAGGAAGGAACCAGTCGATAGAATGTTGTCTTTTATAGCAGTATAGATGTTTTTCCTTTTACTAAAAAGATTGATGTACTTAGGAACACCACCTGTAACAGCATATTGGAGGATCTGGTTATCAAGCGAAAGATTTTCATCAAACTCATGATAGTAAGAAAAAGCAATCTGTTTAAGCTTGATCTGTGCCGTTCGTCTGCCATATAAAGGAGAATCATAATTCAGTACCTGTGAAGTCATCATATTTATAAGAGATCCACATAGGATGAGCATTACATTTTCCTTTTGCAATGTCCCATCCCAGATTTTCTGCATGATAGAAGAAAATGCGGGGTTTGCCTTACATAGATACTGGAACTCATCTATGACAAGAACGAGACGTTCTTGCCTGGATTCTTCAGCGATGACTTTGAAGATAGGTTCCCAATTAGTAAGACTTGCGCTTGCAAGAAGTTCGTTACTAAATTTATCTGATACGAGACTCTTGAAGCTATTTCTGTTCTCGGATTCATTCTCCTCAGTAGCCAGAAC
>JAEEGH010004977.1_pt1 | contig 33754 bp, 29 predicted proteins | sample 9134181 | NCBI WGS metagenome assembly JAEEGH01 (sample SAMN16246544, study PRJNA631951) | gut metagenome | biome: gut microbiome; feature: rumen; material: DP-attached | host: Bos | place: Iran: Karaj | collected 2018-10
TGAATACACGACTTGCAGTTCCTGTTGATTTTGAAATCGACAAAGAAAAATATCCGCGCAAGGCAATCCGCGGAATGGGACGCGTTGCCCAGATGGCTCTCGTTGCAACTGACGCGGCCCTCGAAGATGCAGGTCTTGCAGGCAGTCCGGAACTCAGCGCAGGCCGCGCTGGAATCGCATACGGTTCATCAATCGGAAGTGTTGACCCTCTGATGGAAATGTATTCAATGCTTGTAACAAACGACACAAGCAAGGTTGGTTCAACAACTTATATAAAGGCAATGCCTCAGACATGTGCCGCAAACCTCGAAGTTTACTACCACTTAACCGGCCGAATCATCACCACAAACACAGCCTGCACCTCAGGCTCGCTTTCTATCGGTTACGCTTACGAAGCAATCAAATGGGGCAAGCAGGACATCATGATTGCAGGCGGTGCAGAAGAATTCTGTACAATGGACACAGCAACCTTTGACACACTCTTTTCAACTTCAACCAAAAACGACACTCCGGAAAAAACACCAAGCGCCTACGACAAAGACAGGGACGGACTCGTAATCGGCGAAGGCAGCGGAACTTTGATTCTTGAAGAATACGAACACGCAAAAGCCCGCGGAGCAAAAATCTACGCAGAAATCGCAGGTTTTGGCACTACAACCGACGGAACTCACATCACTAGCCCTAACCGCCCGACAATCGCACACGCAATTCAGCTGGCTCTCGAGGACGCAGGTCTTTCTCCTGACCAGATTGGTTACGTAAACACTCACGGAACAGGAACTGCAGCCGGCGACGTTACAGAAACCCACGCAACATACGATGTATTCAAGAGAGCGGTTCCGGTAAGTACAGTTAAAAACTATATCGGTCACACCCTTGGAGCATGCGGTGCAATCGAGTCATGGTTAACAATCAACATGATGAGAGAAGGCTGGTTTATGCCAAACCTGAATCTTGTAAATATCGACCCTGAATGCGCACCGCTCGACTATATCACAGGCGACGGACGAAACATTCAGACAGATTACGTAATGAACAACAACTTTGCTTTTGGCGGAATCAACACCAGCCTAATCTTTAAGCGGGTAAATTAATTTAAAAAGTATTTTACGACAGATATTACGACCATAATAAGCCCTGCCGAAGCCTGCAGAATTAAACCTGCAAGAGCCTGCGGGGCTTTTTTTTCATCCCCGGCCTTAATCGCCTCGTCGTATGCGGCGTACTGGCGTGGGCTGTAACACAAAAGGGCAAGACCAAGCGCGCAAAAAACAACACTGCTTTTTGCCGGCCCAAGTTGAAGTGCACCATTAGCCTCTCCCAGAAGAAGGATGCAGGTGCCGAGCAAAATAACGATTCCAACAATTGTCATTACCCTGGAAAATAATTTCATCTGTCCACCACCCCGATTTGAATCAGCCACGGAAGCAGGTCCTTCTGATTCCAGTGTTCTTTGAGCATGATTGAACTGTTTTCTTTCATCCCGAATCCGTGGCCGCCCTTATCGTAACTCACAAAAATGTGCTGAACTGCTTTTTCTGTCAGAGCCTTGTCCAGTCTTACAGAGTTTTCGTACATTACAACCGGGTCATCGCGGCAGGCAAGCAGAAAAACCGGCGGCATATCAGAAGGAATCTGTTTTTCCATCGAAAAAGCGTCTTTCAGTTCCTGGCTGTATGCGTGGCCCCATGGATTAAAAAGGCTCCAGCCCTTTACTGCGTTGGGACGGTCCCACTGATGACCAAGCAGACTCTTACGGCTCCATCTGTGTGCAATGTCGTCCTGCATGCTCACAACCGGATAAACCGGAATTACAAAGTCCGGTCTCAAACTCTCACTTACACGTATGCCGAGCGGGCTTAAGGTATCACGTTTACTGAATGCACCCGCCATTGTGACAAGGTGGCCGCCTGCACTGTATCCGATTACGCCGACCTTATTTGGGTCAACACGGTAGGCGGAAGCATTGCGCCTCACGTCATGAATCGCCATCTGGATATCCTGGAGCTGGTCCGGATAGTGATGTTCGTTGTAAGCTACACGATATTGAAGGACAAATGCGTTTATTCCGATTGAATTGAACCAGCGGGCGCTCGCAAAACCTTCGTGCTTCATTCCAAGGTGGTGATAGGAGCCCCCCGGACAGATAATTACAGCCGGAGCCGGGCTGTCCGTTTTTGCAGGGCAATAATATAAAACAGTGTCGCGGATCTGGGTTTCCATCCCGGGAACTCCGCGCCACAAAAATTTTCTGGAAGTAAAATCTTTTGTAAATGCCGGAAGAATTAAAAAAAGTGTAAAAATAGAAGCGGCAAATGTCTTTCTGTTGAATTTATACATGCTTTGATTATAACAGAAACAGATTCAAAATAAAACCGCGCCAGTAACACGGAGCATGCCGCAGGCAGTCCAGAGGACCGAGGGTTACCGAGTGCGGAGTACTACGACCCTGCCTGCCTCTGCAGGCAGGGGGGCGCCAAAAAAATTAGCAGATAACGTCCATGCGTGCAACATCTTTTGAGTAGTCAACGCCCTGGATATCAAAACCGTTTGTTGCAAGGAAGTCGTGGCGAATTCCTGCAAGGTCAGTAATATCGTTAACGTTTTCTTCTGTAACTTTTGACATAAGTTCGGTAACTTCTTTCTGTGTATCCGGATCCATTTCGAGGTCATCAACACGGATACGTCCTTCGTTATCTGTAAGAACTTTTTTGTCTGCTGTGTAGAGACGTTCTGCAAAAAGGCGTTCCATCTGTTCGATACAGCCTTCGTGAGTTCCCTTAGCCTTCATAATCTTGAACAGACAGCTCATGTAGAGCGAAATTACAGGAATTACTGCTGAAGAACGTGTTACGAGAGCCTTGTTTACAGAAACGTAAGCTGCACCGCCGTTTTTAGCGAGAACTGCGTCGATTTCGTGAGCAGTTTTTTCGAGATCCTGTTTAGCGTGACCGATAGTTCCGTCGCGGTAGATTGCGTGTGTAAGATCCGGTCCGATGTATGAGTAAGCTACTGTGCGGCAGCCTTCTGCAAGAACACCTGCATCACCCAGCTGTTTAATCCAGCGTGCCCAGTCTTCACCACCCATTACTTTGATAGTGTTTGCAACTTCGTCACCTTCTGCCGGGTCAGCAGACATCTGAGTGATTTTTCCAGTCATCATGTCGAGGGCAGGACCGCCGTAAACTTTACCAACCGGTTTTATTACCGAGCGGTACATAACCTTTGTTTCAGGGTCTGTGCGGACAGGGCTTGCAAGACTGTATACGATAAGGTCAAATTTTGTATTCCATTCTTTAACCTGGTTTATGATAGTCTGGCGGCATTCGTCGCTGAATGCATCTGTGTTGAATGTTACTGTTTTGAGACCGGCTTTTTCAGCTTCTGTGTCAAAAGCCTTGTTGTTGTACCATCCCGGAGTTCCGCCTTTTGTTTCTGTAGGTTCCTTTTCAAAAGAAACACCGATGGTATCTGCGCCAAATTCAAATGCGGCAGAAATGCGGCTTGCAAGACCATAACCTGTAGAACAACCAAGTACGAGAACAGTCTTAGGTGCGTATCCGCCTTCCTTTGCTGTTTTAATTCCACGTTTTGCTTTCTGTGATTTTACATATTCAATCTGGTTCTGAGTATCTTTAGCGCATCCGATCGGGTGAGCGTTAATACAAATGTTGCTGCGAATCATTGGTTTGATAATCATAGTTTTCACCTCACTCCTCAATGATAGTCGACTTTGACACTTTTCGTCAATATGTCATTTTGAATATCAATTTTTTATAGTTTATCCCGGTGATGCTTCACAATCTGCAGGAAATTCAATTTTCATTTCCATGTTTTTCCATTATAATGAATGGGATGAAACAAACCGCTAATTACACAGTTATTTACAATGACGACGATATCGTTGTTCTGAACAAACGCTCAGGCCTCTTGATTGCAGCCGACCGCTACGATGAGACAGCTCCACGACTCGACCTGCTTGCAGAAAAGGAATTTGGCAGGCTTTACGCTGTTCACAGAATTGACCGGGACACTTCGGGCTGTGTAATTTACGCAAAAACTCCTGAAGCACACAAAAATCTTTCGCTTCAATTTGAAAACCGCCAGGTTGATAAAACCTATCACTGCCTTGTAAACGGACATCCGCTGTGGCAGACACAAACTGTAAATATCAAGCTTTTGCCGGACGGAGACGCCCGCCACAGAACCGTTGCAAATTCAAAATACGGAAAGTCGTGCGTTACTGAATTCCGGCTGATCGGAAACTGCGGACCATACAGCTGGATTGAAGCCAAACCAAAAACCGGCCGAACCCATCAAATCCGCGCCCACTTGCAGCTACTCGGCCTTGGAATCGTCTGTGACCCGCTTTACAGCGGCAACCAGAAGCCTCTGCGCCTGAGCGACATCAAAAAACGCTGGAACGGTGACACAGAAACAGAGCGTCCTCTTTTGACCCGCCTTGCACTTCACGCTTACAGGCTCACACTCACCCATCCGGCAACCGGAGAGAAAGTTACTTTTACCGCCCCATATCAAAAGGACATGGAAGCGAGCCGGAAGCAGCTGGCAGCCATTTTTGGTGTAGATCCACTCCAGGAAGATTAACAAGCAGGTGTATATGAAAAAGATATTTTTACCAGCCCTATTTGCCTTACTTTTGTTGAATTCAAATCTTTTTAGCCAGGAAAGCGGACAGAAGAAAGTCTTATTGAATTACGATGATTCAGATTATGAAAGCGTCTGGAAGCTTGCAATCCGCCCATCTTTCGGAATCAAAAACGGCGATATCGGTGAATATGTTTTTCTAAAAGATCCGATTTATTCTGATGATAAATTGAGTTACCTGGACTGGAATTTTTCACCTGAATATTATTTTTCTCTCGGTGTAGACTCAGGTTATAAATCCTTTAAATTCGGGTTGAATTTATGGACAGGGCTTCCGACCGCCTGCGGTAAAATCCAGGATTACGACTGGTTCAACAATTATTCAGCCTATGTAACTTCTACTTCAGGCCATGATTACATTACAAATTATTCAGAAAGTGATAACTATATTTCTCATGACTTAGGATTTTCTGTTAATGCCGGATGGGATTTTGTAATCGCAAAAGTACTTCATATTAATCCCTTTGCCGCCTTTGAAATGAGCGAAACAAAATTTACGGCAAAAGGCATGTATGCCTCTTACGGAAATTCAGTAAGTACCGGTCCTGAAACAGATTATTACTATCCATACAACGATTCTGATCCGTCACATGTTGATAACCCAAGTAAGGATTCTTCGACAACGGTTTTGACTTACAAACGGGACCTATATCTTGTCTGGGTAGGACTTAACCTGGATTATACCCTTCCTCAGCAATGGACCTTAGACAGGCCTCTAACGATAAAAGCAGGCTTTTCTGCTTCGCCTTATGTTTACGCCTTTAATGAAGACTTTCACTATCTAAATGATATGTATTATGCTGATGTCTGCGAAGGCTTTTTTAAAGCCTTCAAAATCAACGCAGGCCTTAATTACGGTATCACCAGAAAATTCAGCGTCAATTTTGATTTTTCATACTTTCTGCTCAACGAAATCCGGGGAGAAACTTATTATCGCAGTTCCGGTTCAAAAACATGGACTCATCCGTCCGACAGCGAAGGCGGAGCTGACGCAAAATGGTTTGACATTTCGACCGGCGTAAAGTACATCTTCTTTTAAAATCGCTGTTCTAATTCCTTTTTTTGACTCAACTTGTGATATAATCTTTGATAAGAAATTAGACATTTTAGAGGTAACGAAAATGAAATCTATTATCACAATCAGCCGCGAATATGGTTCAGGCGGACGTCTGATCGGCAAATTAATCGCGGATGCACTAAATTATAAATTCTATGACAAAGAAATTATCGACATGGCAGCTCAGGAAAGCGGCCTGTCTCCGGACTTTATCAAAAAAACAGAGCAGAACCTGACATCCGGCTTTTTATACAACCTTCTTCTCGGCACAAGCTACTCAGGCACAGCCGGAGGAACCAACGCTGTCGGAGGAGGACAGATTCTGCCGCTCGCAGACCAGGTATTCAATGCTGAACGAAAAACAATCCTCAACATTGCAAAACAGGGAAACTGCGTAATTGTAGGCCGCTGTGCAGATTACATTCTTGAAACTGCAGAAGATATCGATAAAACCACTGTCTTCAACGCGTTCATTTATGCGGACATCGATGCAAGACTTTCCCGAATCGAAGATTTGTACAAAGAAACAGAATCTGCGGCTAAAAAGACAATTATCCAGATCGACAAACGCCGTGCAAACCACTACAACACTTTTACAGAAAACACATGGGGCGACCGCAAAAATTACGACATCATGATTAACAGTTCGGTCCTCGGCATTGAAGACACAGCCGCTTTGATTACCGAAATGGTAAAAAAGTCAAAGTAAATTTCTAAAACACAAAAGCCGTGCACTTCATAAAGTGCACGGCTTTTTTTTACGGAAGCAAAACCCTTACGGTCTGGATTCGTCTCTGGGACTGGTCTTCTACGGTAAAGGTTACTCCGTCACGCTTAATCGCTTCTCCGGCATCCGGAAGGGCGTCAAACTGCTCCAGAAGCCAGCCGGCAATTGTATCAAATTCGTCGCTTTCAAGTTCAAGTTTTAATAATTCATTTACATCGTCGATTTTTACATCGCCCGGAACAATGTATTCCTTTGAAGTAAGCGGAATTATTCGGTTTTCCGGCGGAACTTCCTTTGTTTCATCATGCACTGAACGTCCAAAAACCGCGCGCATAATGTCGTCCATGGTAACGATTCCGATGTTGCTTCCGGTTTCGTCCACGGCAACGGCAAAATTTGCTCCTTCGCGCCGGAACTTCTGCAAAAGTTCTGTCGCAGTCAGGGTTTCCGGAATAAAGAGGGCCGGCCTCATGCATCTGCTTGCGATGTTTTTTGAATCTTTACGGACCCGGCCTTCTGTCAGAACGTTCATGTAAGAAAGCACTCCGAGAACGTTATCAAAACTGTCCTGACAAACCGGAAGACGGCTGTAACCGGTTTCTGCAAAGAGGTCGCGTATCTGGTCAAAACTTGAATCCTCTCTCACAAACTTAACATGGCTTTTGTGGCGCATAATGTCGTGGATTTTTAAATCTGTAAATTCAAAAATCTTATAGAGCATTTTCTTCTCGCTTGATTCAAGGGTGCCTTCGTTTTCGCCCACGGCAATCAGAGACTTGAGTTCTTCTTCTGTAATCAATGACTTTTCGCCCTTTACAAAGTGTCCTAGAACGCTGGTAATTGAATCCGTAATTTTGCTGAAAATCCATACCAGCGGGAAAAATGCTTTTTCGAGGAAAAGAAGCGGGCCTGCAAAAAGTTTGGCGCATTTGAGCGGATAAACCGATGCAATTCGTTTTGGCATAATCTCGCCAAAAATGATGAGAATAAAAACGATTATCACTGTAGCCCAGGCCGAACCTGCATCTCCAATCAAATTGATTGCGACCATGGCGGCAAGGCTGGAAGTAAGCGAAGTTATAAAGTTGATTCCAATCAAAATCAGCGACAAAAGTTTGTTCGTATCTTTTTTGAGCAGGAGCACTTTTGACTCCGGCGAGTTTCTGGAAGCTGCATTCTTTTTAAGCTGGTGAACCATCATTCGTGTAATCGAAAGATAGGCTGTTTCGCTTGCGGCAAAAAAGGCTACAACAAAAACAAGAAGAATTACACCGATTCCGGGAAGGATAACGTCTGTTACTAATGAACTCATTCGCCTGCCTCCTGGCCGTTGATATCATCTTCTTCTGTTTCGGCTTCTTCTTCCGTTATGATTTTTGTACAGTGGATACGGCTGATTCTGCGGCCGTCCATCATGATAATTTCAAAACGGTATCCGGCTTCTTCGATTGTTTCGCCGACGAGCGGAATGTGGCCAAGTCTGTCCAGGATAAGGCCCGCAATTGTTTCGTTGCCTTTGGATTCGAGCTTGATTTTTAATTCGTCCTCAAGGTCGATTAAACGGGCACTTCCATCAAGAACTGAGTCTTCCGGATTTTCCAGGTTGATTCCGGTTCCCCGGCCAGAAATCCGGTAATCACCCGCGATTGTACCAAAGATTTCGCGTTCAATGTCTTCGCTTGTCAGAATGCCGTCAGTTCCAGAGTATTCATCAATTACAATGGCAAAGGTCTGCTTGGCCTCCCGCAGAATTTCCTGGATAGACGACATTTTTGTTGTTCCCGGAATAAAAATCGGCGGACGCATTGTTTTTTCAACAGAAAAATCTGCAAGAGTTCCTGTGTAAAAAAGAAGATCCTTTACGTACAAAACGCCAATGATATTATCAATATCGTCGTCCTTGTAAACAGGAAAACGGTAGAGTCTTGTGCGCTCTGACAATTGAATTATCTGCCGGTACTTCATCGACGGGTCAATTCCGATGATTTTTGTACGCGGAAGCATAATGTCGGTCGCAATCAGATCGGTAAACTTAAAGACACGGCTCATCATCTTTTTTTCGCCGTCTTCAAGAACACCTTCTTCTTCGCCAACGTCAATAAAGTTTTTGATTTCGTCTTCTGTAAAAGAAACTTCACTCTTTTCGATTTTTACACCGAGAACTTTGATAATCAGTCTCGAAATATTTGTAAAAAACCAGACAAACGGCTTTAAAAGATAAAAGAAGAAAGTTACATAACCACTGAGCGCAAAGGCAAAGCGTTCAGGAAATCTTGTGGTTAAACTTTTTGGTGTAATTTCGCCAAAAATCAAAAGGGCAACGGTTGCAATTCCTGTTGCGGCCCCAAGACCTGCCGGTCCAAAAAGTTTTAAAAAGATTGAAGTAAGTGTTACGGAAAGGATTACGTTTACAATTTCGTTGCCCACAAGGAGCATGTTTAAAAGCTGCTCCTTTTTTTCAAGCATTTTGCCGGCACGAATTGCTTTTTTATCGCCTTTTTCGCGAAGGTAGTGCACTCTGAGTTTGTTTAAACCCAGAAATGCACTTTCGGAGGCAGAAAACAGCGAAGATAAAACAACGCATGTTACTGCCAGAATTATAAGAAGAATTAAATTATCCGAGGGATAGTCGTCCATAGCTGTAAAAATCCGTCTAATAAATTAGTTTTGTGCTGCCTCAGAAGTTTCTGCAGGTGCTTCTGCTGCTTCTGCAGGAGCCTCGGCGCCTTCCTGTGCCGGAGCTTCAGGTTCAGTTTCAGGTTCTACCTGTTCTGCCTGAGCTTCGCTTTCTGCGATGCGTTCTTCGAGCATTTTAACCATGTTCTGAATCTGTTCTGCATACTGGCTTTCCGGGTCAGCATTATATGATTTTTCAAAGTAAGACTTAATCTTTTTAAAGTCATTCGGAGCACTCTGACCATAGAGGTAGCCTGCTGTGTAGTAGCACTGCTGTTTTTCAACAGATGAAAGATACCTGCTCTTTGCGGCATTTGCAAACTGGTCGCTTGCTGCAGCCGGGTCCTGGTCTAAATATGCCTGAACTGCATTTGCGTTTGCAATTGCAACGATGTGCTTTCCTACATTGCCAGTTTCGTTCTTTTTGTCGAGTTTTACGTAAAGTCCGCTCAAATCAACAAGAAGATATCTGTGCTGAGGGTCTGTAAGTTCAAAAAGTTTATCGATTGCTTCGAGGCGGTCTTTTTTGTCCGGGCTGTTCACTGCAGAAGACAAAGTATTGTCGTAAACTGCGATTTCGTCTTCAAAACCTTCAAAAACAGCGTTCACTTCTTCAACAGAAGAAACCGGTTTTTCAAAGATAACTTCTTTAACTACATAGCCTTCTTTTGTCAGAATGTAGAAAGTAGGTGTTGCTTCGATATTGTACAAAGATGCGTCACGAAGATTTTCTTCGAGGCGTTTTTCAAGTTCTCCGGCAACTTTCTTTTCTTCGTCACTTGCAAGCGGGTCAGCCTTTGCTGCTTCAAATTTTGAATCAGAAAAGTCCAGGTTTACAAGAACGTATTTGTCTGTATAAACACGAATAAATTCTTCAGTGTTGAATACTTTTTCCTTTAATCCGGCACTTGCGCCGTCCTGATCATCGCCCGAAAAGAAAATAAAGATTTTTTTGTTTTCTTTTACGGCAGCGGCCTTACCATCAATGAGGTTGTCAATCCATGTTGTAGAATCAATATTTTCTGACGGCTTACGAGCCTTATTTTTTGGTTTTGAGCATGATGCCAGTACAGCAAGGGCAGTCATTGCCAAAACAACCAGTTTTAACTGTTTCTTCATTGTTTTCCTCACTTTTTTATGCCCCGCAGACTGCGCTGCGGGGCAAATGTTTATTTTTTAATTATTATTGTAAACTTAACTATTTTCTGACAATTATTTGCATTTAAGGGCGGTCCCCTGCGTTCACTTCGGGGCAGGCTGCTACCGGTTCCGCCTGTCGGCTGCATTCCTAAGCTCTCTTCGTTTGCTTCTGAACAGCTACTTCGCCATCCGTATCCTTGACGCTGAAATCATAAGGACAAAAAAATAGGACGCCGCCACAGCTTCGTCCCTGCAAAAAACAATCTGTTTCCCAATAATAGTTATAATATATCGTGCATTTTTCTATTTGTCAAATTACTTCCCGTAAAACTCTCCGCCACCAAAATCTTTCCAGGTTTTGTACATATCGACATAGTTTGCTTTGATGAATTTTTGTATCGTAGTAATTTGAGAATCAGTCAAATCTCCGCGCTTTTGCAAGACTGTCGTTCCATCTGCCTTCACGAAAAACTTTGCTGAATCTGCTTCGGTTAATCTTTTATCACTCGCATGAACATGCATTGCCTCGATGATACATTTGGCTGTGAAGTACAAATAATGGTCGGCGATTTTATCTCTGAAATATTTAGGCATTATGTTCCTCTAAAAATTGAAGGTTCCTTTTAGCAAGCTCAATAACAATGCTCTGTTCTATTTCGTCCATATTTGTTTCTATAATTTCAAAATTATGGTTTATTACAATTGCACAATCTGGATGTTCGAGATTTAAAATACTGATGAATCCATCTTCTCTTTTTGAGAAAGCATATCCATTTACTATAATTTTTGCGTTATCAGCAATTTTTTCCAATTCTTTTTCAGACATACTCGATTTTTACCTCTTTTATCGGTGCCAGGAATTTTTCTTTATCCATATACAGACCTTCAAGCACTGGAATTAAGTCAATGTATTCTTCAATTTCCTCTTTGTTGTGCTTGTATTTTGCCATGACTTCGATATAACCTGCATCCCAAAGGTTGATTTTCGTGTACCGCTCCAGATTATCGCAGGTTCGGAAGGTGAGTTTTTTGTCACCGAATGAGAAAGTTGTGTATTTATCAAAACTGCTTAAGATTGCGGTATGATTCATAAGATAAATATAGCACAACAGTGGCGAAAAAGCAAAAAACCTCGCCGCAAGCAAAATCACTCACAGCGAGGTTTCAATTGGACGTTGCCGGGGGAGTCTTCTTTCACCCCCTTCTGTCTATTATTTATTTGTAATAGCGTACACCTGCACGGAACAGGTTCTGGCATGAAGATGCATCGTCGTTTCCGGCAATGTTTTTAATCAAATCTTTGCTTGAACCGTTTGCATCTGTTCCAACAGTACGTTCTGAGTGTCCCATCTTTCCGAGTACGAGGCCGTCCGGGCTTGTAAGACCTTCGATTGCAAAAGCCGAACCGTTCGGGTTGTCAGGTTCTGCCATTGTCGGGTTGCCGAATTCATCACAGTACTGGGTAAATACCTGTCCATTTTTGAAGAGCTCTTTTGCGAGAGTTTCGCTGATGTAGATTTTACCTTCACCGTGACTTACAGGAACGTAATGTGGTTTGTCAATCAATACAGATTCATCCAGAGCCCATGGAGAAGAAGCGCTTACAACGCGGGTTCTTACTACACGGCTGATATGGCGGTGAATATCATTGAATGTAAGTGTCGGGTTGTCTGCAGAAGGTTCCATAATCTTTCCGAATGGAACAAGGCCTGTCTTAATCAGAGCCTGGAATCCGTTACAGATACCGAGGATGAGTTTTTTGTCAGCCAGGTGTGCGGTAATTGCATCTGCGATTCGCTTTTCGCGGATTACGTTTGCAATAAATTTACCGGAACCGTCAGGTTCATCACCGGCACTAAAACCACCGGCAAATGCAACGAGCTGGGCCTGTTCAATTTCTGCCCTGAGGGCGTTCAAAGATTCTTCAAGATCTTTTGGTGTACGGTTTCTGAATACAAGAATTTTTGAATCCGCACCGGCCAGATTGAATGCACGGGCCATATCGTATTCACAGTTTGTACCAGGGAACACAGGAATAATTACGCGCGGTTTTGCCTTAGACTGATCGAGAACAAGCGGAGCAGCAGGTTTTGCACCTGCAAAAGATGCGTGCTTTTCAACTGCCCATTCAGGAAGTTTTTCGTCAGCCTTTGCTTTTGATGCAGCCGATACCGGCGGGAATACTTTTGCAAGTTTTCCTTCCCATGCGTCATAAAGTTCAGAAAGTGGAATTTCAACATGCGGCAGCGGGTTAAGGCCTGTCATTGCGATGCTGATGATTGGTTCTTTCTGAGTGTTACCAATCTTCATAACTGTTGTGTTTACAAATCCGTTGTTTTCGAATTTTGGATCGTCTGTTTCAACAATGATTGAACCATAGAGCGGTGTAAACAAATCAGCGATTGTGTTATTTACATTTCGGTGGAATCCGAGAGCGGTTGCGCTTGAAGGAATTGCAGTAATCTGGGCACCGATTTTGTTACCGAATGCCATCTTTGTAACTGCTTCTGCGATACCGCCGGCTCCAACCGGGTACATTGCGTTGATTTTTCCAGCCTTGTTTGCTTCGTAAAGTGCGTCAGAGTTTTTCTTGAATGTATCCCAGTCAGGAGCAAGTTCTGCTGAATAAGGGACTTGAACGAGGTAGATAAAGCTTCCGCCCTTCTTGAAAGGACCCGACTGAACATTTTTTGCTTCGTCATGTGCTACGGCAAAAGAAACGAGTGTGTGAGGAACATTCATGTGTTCAAAAGTTCCTGACATTGAGTCCTTGCCGCCGATTGAAGCACAACCCATTTCTCTCTGGGCATCAACCGAACCAAGCAGAGCGGCTGTCGGATAACCCCAGCTTGTCTTGTCTACAGTGCGTCCAAAGAATTCCTGGTAGCTCATGCGGCTTGTTGTAGCCTTACCGCCGATACAGGTAATCTTTGCAAGAGAAGAAAGAATTGCAGTCTGGGCTCCGTGCCATGCAGACCACTGTGCAACACGCGGGTCATAGCCGTAAGCCATAAGTGAAACTGTAGAAGTTTCCCGCGGAGAAATTACAGGGATTTTAGCTGACATTGCACATTCCGGAGTTCCCTGGTACTTTCCGCCGAACGGGAAGAGTACAGTTGATGCACCAATTGAACCGTCAAAGCGTTCCTGCAAACCACGCTGGCTACAGCATGCAAGGTCAGACATATCTGCGATAAATGCGTTTTTAATCTGCTCTTTTGAAGGAACATTTGAACCGCTTTCACCTGTGGCATAAGCACAGTCACCGAGAGCATCTTTTACACTGTCGAGCGGCTCAACCAGAGGAGATACATCCGCAGGGGCCGGACTTTCAATTTGAGCCTTTGCAGAGTGTTCTGCTCCGGCACTGTCAAGGAATGAGCGGTCAATATCAACGATTGTTTTGCCGCGCCACTTCATTGTGAGTTTGTTTTTGTCAGTAACTGTTGCAACAACTACAGCGTTCAAGTTTTCGTCATTGCAATACTTGATAAATTTATCAACATCACCTGCACGAACTACAACTGCCATGCGTTCCTGGCTTTCAGAAATTGCAAGTTCAGTTCCGTTGAGGCCTTCGTATTTTTTAGGTACGGCGTCAAGGTTGATGTCCAGACCAGGCGCAAGTTCACCTACGGCAACAGATACACCGCCGGCACCAAAGTCGTTTGAACGGCGGATCATGCGGCTTACTTCCGGATTGCGGAAAAGTCTCTGGATTTTGCGCTCTTCTACAGCGTTACCCTTCTGAACTTCAGCGGCAGCCGTAGTAACTGATTTTTCTGTATGAACTTTTGAAGAACCTGTAGCACCGCCGATACCATCGCGGCCTGTACCGCCGCCGAGAAGGATGATAATGTCGCCTGCTTCAGGAGTTTCGCGCATAACGGTTTTGTATGGAGAAGCCGCAATAACGGCACCAAGTTCCATGCGTTTTGCAACAAAACCCGGGTGATAGATTTCTGTAACCTGGCCTGTAGTAAGACCAATCTGGTTACCGTAAGAAGAGAATCCCTGGGCAGCTTCGCGGCAGAGTTTTAACTGCGGAAGCTTTCCGTGGAGAGTTTCGCTCATTGGAACGGTCGGATCGCCGGCTCCTGTTACGCGCATTGACTGGTAAACCCAGCTGCGTCCTGAAAGAGGGTCACGGATTGCTCCACCAATACAGGTTGCGGCACCACCGAAGGGTTCAATTTCTGTCGGGTGGTTATGTGTTTCGTTTTTAAACTGTAAAAGCCACTGTTCAACTTCGTCCTTTCCTTCCGGATAAGGATTTCCGTCTTTGTCAGTTGTGTAATGAACGTCGATAAAGATTGAGCAGGCGTTGTTTTCTTCGCTTACTTCCATGTCATCGAGCATTCCGTGCTTACGCAGGTATTTGCCGCCGATTGTGGCCATATCCATCAGTGTAAGCGGTTTGTCCTTTCGTTTTGCATACATTTCGGTGTGCATGGCCTTGTAGTTTTCCAGCGACTGCTTGAAAAGCTTTGCATAAGGACCTTTTTCGATTTTGATATCTTTAAGTACAGTGTTGAATGTGGTGTGACGGCAGTGGTCAGACCAGTAAGTATCCAGAACGCGGATTTCTGTTTCGGTCGGGTCGCGTTTGATGGATTTAAAGTATTTCTGAAGGAACTGAATATCAGCAAGGTCCATTGCAAGACCCATTTTTGCGCGGTATTCGTCCAGTTTCTTTTTGTTGAATGAATTGAATCCTTCTACCACAGGAATGTCGCCCGGAACTTCAGACTTCATTTCGAGAGTTTCCGGAATTTTTGAATCGGTCAGTCTCGAATCAACCGGGTTAATCAGGTATTTTTGAATTCTTGCAACTTCGTCTGCGCTTACATCGCCGGTCAAAATTACCATTTTTGCACAGCGCACACGCGGTGGTTCAGTGCCCACAGTTGCTGTAGCGCGCATACTTTCTCTAAGCAGGGAAAGACACTGTTCAGCGCTGTCTGCACGCTGGTCGTACTGCCCCGGAAGGTATTCCCATACGATAACGGTTTCGCCGTCTTTTGCCGTTACTTCCGTGTAAGCAACACTGTCGCTCTGCGGCTCAGAAAAAATTCGCAAAGCGGCTGTTTTAGACACGTCTTCGGAAGTATTTTCGATGTCATAGCGGTTAAAATAACGCACTCCCTTTACAGAGGAAATGCCCAAAAATCCATTGATTTCTTCAAGGATGCTGTTTGCCTCGCTCTGAAAGCCAGGCTTGCGTTCTACATAAATACGAAACATTTTTCCATTGTAGTGCATTATTGACTTGTATTCAATAAATGTACTTGTTACAATTAAAGCAAGATAACAGAGATTACTGTTTTTTATAAAATGTATTCAAAACGTTTAATTGCGGTTTTTTTATTATTTATCGCCTCAGCTCTCGCCTACACGTCTGAAATTCAAAAAATAAACGTTAAGGGACTTATCAAAACCAAAAAATCACACGTTCAGAAAATCCTGGAGCCGTTTTACGGAAGGGAAGCGACAGATGGCGTTCTGATGGAAATCGAGGGCGAACTTCAGGCAGAAGGCATTTTTGAAAGCGTCAAAGTTGAATACATAGACCAGACCCCTGATATTCTTGTTACCGTAAAAGAAAAAATCACCTTCATTCCGCTGCCCTTTGTGTCCTATTCTGAAGGAAAGTGGGGCGGAGGCGGCATGCTCCTGAACATGAACGCCTTCGGCAACAAAACAACGGTCGTTGCAGGTGTAATTTATTCAGGCGGAAAACTTATCACGGTTCTCATACTTTCAAAACCACCGGTTGGTGTCGGCGATTACGGCGGCTCGTTTTTAACTTCCTACACAAATTTTGACAGCGAACTTACCGGCCTGGACGGAGACACCGCAGCCGACTACTCAATGAAGAGCGGCTGGTTAATGGGTACGGTTCAAAAAAAGATCGGAGAGGATTCAACTATTTCTCTCGGTCTGGGATATGAATTCAAAAAATTGAATGGAACTCTCCTTGGCCAGGATTTAGATAACAACTTTCAGTTAATCAATTTGAATCTCGGCTGGTCCATGCAGATTGATGAATGGAACGGCTGGTTTTTGTCTTCAAAAGGCCTGTCGTTCAAAATTGACACGGGTTACAGCCCGACACAAAAGGAATTCTGCCACACGGCAACCTGCGGAGCAACACTTCAGTTTCCGCTCACCCAACGCCTGAGGTTTGTCGGCGGCGGCTCGTCATTTTACGGCAAAGACATACACATAACCAACTACACCGGCGGAAGTTCGGCATCTGTGAGCATTCTGCCTTCCACCTTTGTTTCTTCAAACCTTGCAGGTTTAAATGCGGGCTTTGAAGTTGCCACGGTTAAGTTAGGCTTTGGCCTTTTAAGTCTCTACGGCAACTTTCAGACCTGTGTTGTAGAAGATTTTGACCAGACACAAAAGGTAAACTGCGGTTTTGCATTTGGAACCAGACTTTACCTTTCAAAAATTGCCTTTCCTGCACTTTCCATCGGTTATTCATACAACCTTTCTACCCAGACCCCGATTTTCTCAGGCGCCCTGGGTATTTCAATGTGATTCTTTTTAACTAATTTTAATTCTCAATTATCTTCCCCTTGAATATAAATCTCTAAAATTATAAACTTTACCTATGAGCAAAACAGAGTTAATCAGTGAATTCGTAAGCAAAGATGTTATAGACGCACTCGACCAGTTGATCGCTTCTACTTCAGAAGGCGAGATTAAAAACTGCGCTATCAAGGTTTCTACCGCATTCGAGGGCGACACTTCTTTTGAACCAATCATCGCAGGTCCGGAAGAGGCAAAACTCCTTGCTTCATTCAAAAAGAACCTTACTCTCTTAATTCAGAAAACCTGGGTAGAAAAAAATGACGAAGCTGTCAAAGAACAGGTTTTGTACACACTCGAACAGTTTTGCGCATACATCGAAGACCACAAATACGCTGATGAATACAAACGTTTTGGCCAGATTTTGAGCGACGTTGTTTATCTCATGTTCGGTCCGTCTTCAAAAGAACCTTCATTCGAAGAATACGCCCTTCGCATTGACCCTGAATTCGGGATTTTCTGGTGGTACATCCAGAACCTTCCGGAAAATGTAGACTGGTCAAACGAAAAATGCCGTGCAGTCATTCTTCTCGGAATGTACTTCCTGGCCAATTACTAAAAAGGAATTTTCCGCTCTATGAGCCAAATTAGTTCAATCTGTAATTCACTTAAAAAGGCACAGGCTTCACTTGCCCTTCATACTGCCGCACAAAAAAATCATGCACTTCAGTGCGTTGCCGATGCAATCGCTGCCAGTGCTGACCATATTATTTCTGCAAACAAAATGGACCTCGAAGCTGCGCGCCAGCGCGGAATGAGCGAAGCTCTTCTTGAACGATTAATGCTGGACCAGAAACGCATCGATTCAATCGTAAAAAGCATGAGCGTTGTAATCAACCAGACAGACCCTCTCGGCGAAGTTACAGGCGGCTGGACAACTCCTGCTGGTCTCCAGATCCGTCAGGTAAGGGTTCCTCTCGGTGTTGTCTGCATCATTTACGAAAGCCGCCCGAACGTTACAGTTGACGCATTCTGCCTTGCTTACAAAAGCGGCAATGCAATCCTTCTGCGCGGTTCATCAAGCGCATTAAAAAGCAACAGAGCATTAATTCAGGTTATAAAAGAAGGTCTTAAAAACGCCGGAATTGACGGTATCGAAGACGCCGTTGAGCTTGCCGAACCTGCCGCAGACCACTCAGACGTTCAGGAGATTTTGACCGCAAGAGGTTTGATTGACTGCGTACTTCCACGCGGCGGAGCAAAACTGATTCAGAACGTTGTACAGAACGCACGCATTCCTGTTATCGAAACTGGTGCCGGTGTCTGCCATCTTTTTGTTGACGAAAGCGCTGACCAGGAAGCCGCCTGCAAAATTGCCGACAACGCAAAAACCCAGCGTCCGGGCGCCTGCAACGCAATCGAATGCATTCTTGTTCACCAGAAAATTGCATTCAACTTTTTGCCAAAACTCGTAGAACAGCTCGGCGACAGGGTTGAACTCCGCTGCGATGACAAATCATACGCAATCATCGGCTATTCAAAAAAAGGCAGGGTTGTACGCGGAACCGACGCAGACTTTGGTTTTGAATTTCTGGATAACATTATGGCAGTTCATGTAGTTGCCGATGTAAACGAAGCAATTGAATATATAAATTCCCACAGCACAAAGCACTCGGAAAGCATCTGTACAAACGACCGTGCAAACGCCCGCGCATTCCAGGCACAGATTGACAGCGCCTGCGTTTATGTAAACGCAAGCACACGCTTTACTGACGGCGGTGAATTCGGCTTTGGCGCAGAGCTTGGAATTTCTACACAAAAACTCCACGCGCGCGGCCCTATGGGAATCAAGGCGCTCACTACAACAAAATATCTGATTGACGGCGACGGCCAGATAAGATAAGCAGCCCCGGGACCGGCTGCACTGACAAAACTGGTCCGGCTGCACTTTTACGCCGGGCCGGCCAGACAGTCCTGACCGGCGCCGATTTACAAAGACCCACCGATTCTATAAAATCAAACCTATGAATATTCAACAGGCCATCAAAGAAGCCAGAAAAATCGTAATTAAAATTGGTTCAAACACACTCTCATTGCCGGACGGCACACAGAACACTGAGTTCATGGCAAATTTTGCCAGACAGTGCGCACAGCTCATCAAGGAAGGAAAACAGATTGTAGTTGTTTCTTCGGGCGCCCAGGTCTCAGGCGTTTCTACCTTAAAGGAATGGGCACGCAAAAAGGACCTGCACTTCAGACAGGCTCTCTGCTCTATCGGCCAGGTTGAACTTATGAGTCAGTGGCGCAAAGCCTTTGCAGAAAACGATATTCACATCGGACAGCTTCTTTTGACCAAAGAAGATTTTGAAAACAACAACCGCTCATTAAATATCCGCAATACACTTTTTACACTTGTTGACGAAGGCGTAGTTCCAATCATCAACGAAAACGACTCTGTAAGCACAGAAGAATTTGCAATCGGTGATAACGACAACCTTTCGGCCCTCACGGCAATTTTGTGGAGCGCCGATATGCTCATTCTGTTCAGTGACATTGATGGAGTTTACTCGGATAATCCTAAAACAAACAAAAATGCTGAACTGATAGAAGTTGTTGAAGATATTCCGGCTTTAAGAAAAGCAATTACAATCGGCGAAACCAACGCTTTTGGCACCGGCGGAATCGAAACAAAAATTCAGGCTGCAGAAAAAACTACGGTTTATGGAATTCCACTCGTGCTCGCCAACGGCTCAAAAGAAAATATTCTTCTCAACCTTGCAAACGGCACTGAGCACGGAACTTTGTTTACGGCACAGTAATTTTACGCTAAATCGTCAATCTCAAGTTTGGCTTCGTGGAGCATAATCCCGATAGCCTTTGCGGTGGTTATAAGCAGATCCATGGTGCTGTTCTGCCAGATGCGGGGCTCGCCCGTGTCTGCGCGGAGATAACCGTACACAGTTTTTCCGTAAGAAATCTCTGCGTAGCAGAATGCGGCGATTTTCTGTTCATCCGCAGCATCACACATCTTTTCCTGACCGGCAAGTTTCCAGTTAAAGATTTCGTTTACGTAAAAAGTTCCCATTGATTCGCTTATGTTCGGCGAAATAAATGAATTATCAATCCACTTAAAATCACGGATTTTTGAAATCGGATAAATTACCGAGAACAGAAGTTTTGACTTTCCCTGAAGTGCAAGGTGATCAATCATCAGATAAGTGCTTAAAAATTTTAACAGCGCCGGAACCCCCTGAGACAGGCTGTTGCTTCTGGTTAAAATCTTAAAAATCTGGTTGTGGAGCTGTATTGAGTTTACAGCCCCCTCTTTGCGGGAGAGAAGTTTTATGTCTTTGTGCTTTTCGTCAAGGTAAATGATAAAACAGCCGCGTCCCTTGATTTTTCCGCGGTAGAGTGCTTTGTCAGCCTTTTCAAAAAGAGTTTCGTAATTGTCGCCGTCGATTGTAAAACGGGACAGTCCGACTGTGATGGTTATAACAATGCCGGGATATTCCGGAATTGAAAGGCCGTCAAACGACTTATAAAGGTCGCGGCAAAACTGCCAGATTTCTTCGTAGTCGATGATATTCGGGACAACAATCATAAATTCATCGCCGCCAAAGCGTCCGACAATTCCGTTGTCTCCGGTTGCTTCCTTTAATTTATTTGCAACGGCTACAATGATTTTATCACCGACAGCATGGCCATAGCCGTCGTTTACATTTTTAAAATTATCAACGTCGATTAGAATCAAAGAAAATGGTTTTTTCTGTTGAATTCGATTGCGTGCCAGTTCCTCAATAACTGAACGTTCGTACAACTGGGTGAGATAATCAAATTTTTCTGCTGCGTTATTAAATTCGTCTTTCAATATTATTTTATTATAATTTGCCTGACAGACATTTTCAAATTTATAAAATTTAATTCTATTCAAATATTTAATATTCTTCCGCAACCCGAGTGATTATTGATACATAAAGCGCATTTTACTAAAATGAGCGTATGGAAAAGTTTAATATCGCCTGTATCGGCTGTGGCAACATGGGCGGAGCAATTGTCCGCGGACTCTGTACAATCATGGACCCAAAATCAATTTATGTAAGTGCAGCACATTTTGAATCTGCACAGAAATTTGCCCTCGAGACCGGCGTAAATGCCTGTTCAACAAACGACGAAGCCGCTCAGGAAGCAAATATCATTTTTCTGGCTGTAAAGCCGGCCTACATCAAACAGGTTCTTGCAGAAATTTCCGACAGCATCGTTCAAAATACAATTATCGTTTCAATGGCAGCAGGTGTAACCTTAAGCCAGTTGAATCAATACTGCGACGGTGAAACATCGCAGATTTTCCGCATAATGCCGAACATGCCGGCTCAGATTGGAAGCGGTATGACAGCCCTTTGTGCAATGGAAGGTGCTGATTCAAAAAATCTTGAAACAGTAAAAACCCTTCTTGAATCCACCGGACGTGTCGAAGTTGTAGCCGAAAAGCTCATGAACTGCGTTACCGGAATTTCCGGTTCTGGTCCTGCCTTTGTATTTATGTTTATCGAAGCCCTTGCCGATGCCGCCGTTCTCAACGGAATGCCGCGCGCACAGGCTTACACCTACGCCGCTCAGACCGTTTACGGAAGCGCTCAGATGGTTTTGGATACAGGAAAGGCTCCTGCAGTTCTCAAAGACGCTGTATGTTCACCGGGAGGAACTACAATCGCAGGCGTTGCAGCCCTGGAGCAGGACGGGTTCAGAAATGCCGCAATCCACGCTGTGACCGCCGCCGCAAAACGCTCGGAAGAACTTTCTAAATAATGAAAGACATGACCAGGGGCCCGATTACGGCCCATTTAATCAGTTACGCGGTTCCTTTGATTTTAGGAAACTTTTTTCAGTTGACCTATAACGCCGTGGATTCAATTATCCTCGGACGTTTTGCAGGTAAGGTAAGCCTTGCCGCCGCTGGAATCGCAAACCCGATTATGAATATTATGATTTTCTTTATCGTCGGTATCTGTCTTGGGGCCGGCATTTTAATGAGTGAATTTTACGGCGCCCACGACGAACAGAAACTCAAAAAAGAAATCAGCACAACAATCACAATCGGTTTTATTTTTACACTCTTTGTCAGCACGCTCTGTTTTATCTTTGTAAAGCAGATTCTTTTTCTTATCCGCACCCCGTCAGAACTTGTTGAACCTACATCGCACTACCTCCGCATTGTTTTTACAGGCCTCATATTTACCTTTTTTTACAATGTGTTTGCATCAACGCTCAGAGCCGTAGGCGACAGCCGCACCCCGATTATCTGTGTTGCAATCAGCGCGGTTTTAAATGGAATTCTTGATTATGTTCTTGTCGCAGTTTATGAAATGGGAATGACCGGTGCCGCCTTTGCAACAATCTTCAGCCAGGCAGTGAGCTGCTTTTTGTGCATAGGCTATGTTTACCTAAAAGAGCCGATGCTTGCCGTAAAACCAAAAGAATTCAAAGTTGACCGTTCTCTTGTAAAACAGACAGTAAATTACAGCTGGGCCACAGCCTTGCAGCAGGTAGTTTTGTACATCGGAAAACTTTTAATTCAGAGCTCGGTCAATCCGCTCGGAACAGATTCAATTGCGGCATTTAACGCGGGCACAAAAATCGACGATTTCTGCTATCAGCCGACCCAGAATATCGGACACACAATCACGACCTTTATCGCCCAGAACCGCGGCGCAAAAAATGAAGAGCGGGAAAAGAACGGATTTAAAAGAGGCATGCTGCTGGAAATCTGTTATGGATTTTTTATCAGTCTGATTGTATTTACCCTGAGAACACCGCTGATTACACTTTTTGCGGGTCACTCAGAACCAGGCGTAATTGAACTTGGAAAGGACTATCTTTTGATAATGTCCCTTTTATACGTCTTTCCTGCCATTACAAACGGCGTTCAGTCATTTTTCCGCGGAATGGGACACATGCAGGTTACCGTCGTTGCCACAACAACCCAGATAATCTTCCGCGTAATCTTCAGTTATGTGCTTGTAGCGGTTTACCAGAAAATCAACGGCGGCGCACATGCAGTTCACGCTGTTAACGGCGTTGCATGGGCCTGCCTTGCCGGATGGGTAATGATGCTCGTCTACGAACTTCCAATGCTCCGCCGCCAGTGGAAAAAATCTTTCGGTACAAATTAAAAAAAAGGCCCGCGATTAAGGGAGGCCACTGAAAAAGTCCCATAAAGACTGAATTTACAAACACCATTTGAATAGAGTAAAATTTATTCAGGTGGTGGTTTTTTTATGCTCAAGTCACAGCAAGAATTAAATTTCAGTCATTATACAGATTTATATGACAAATTGATTCCACAGAATCATCTGTTCAGAAAAATAAATGAGCTGATAGATTTCAGTTTCATAAGGGATGAACTGAAAGATAAATATTGTCCAGACAACGGACGTACAGCCGAAGACCCCGAATATCTTTTTAAATTCCTTTTTCTGAAATGCCTTCATCCCATGTCAGATGTTGACCTTGTGGAACGGGCACTTTATGACCTTTCCTACAAATATTTTCTTGGACTAAATCCCGAAGATGAAGTGATAAATGCAAGCACACTGTCAAAGTTCAGAAAACTACGATTGAAAGATACGGAACTTCTGGATATGTTGATAGAAAAGACGGTCCAGATTGCAATGGATAAAGGCATAATAGAATCAAAAAGTATAATCGTGGACGCAACACACACAAAATCACGCTACAACAGCCATCCTATTCGGGAAGTCCTGCAGGAACATGCCAAGAGACTTCGCAAGGAAGTATACAGCGTGGATGAAAAAACAAAAAACATGATGCCAGCAAAAAATGAAGAAGACTCAATAGAAAAAGAAGAAATGTATAAATCCATAGATGAAGATGCGAAGACCGGTTACAAATCAGCGGACACAGCATTTTTCGGCTATAAAACCCATATCGCAATGACCCCGGAAAGAATCATTACAGCAGCAACAATTACAAGCGGAGAAAAGCCTGATGGCAAGGAACTTCCAGAACTGGTGGAATGGCAAGGAACTTCCAGAACTGGTGGAAAAAAGTCGTAAGGCAGGAATGACAGTTGAAAATGTAATTGCAGACAGGACTTATTCTGGAAAAGACAATTTAAAACTTGCAAATCAGGAAGATGAGAACGGTAAAAAGAATTTTAAGCTGATATCAAGACTGAATCCGTCTATTACAGAAGGATTCAGAAAAGACAAAAATGGATTTGTATACAATAAAGATGCAGACATGATGCAGTGTCCGGTTGGAGAACTTGCAGTCAGAAAGGCTGTAACAGGATCAAAGAAGATTGGAACCAACCAGTCACAGACCTATTACTTTGACATTGAAAAATGTAAGCAATGTCCTCTGCGTGAAGGCTGTTACAAGGAAGGTGCAAAGTCCAAGACTTTCAGTGTAACTTTAAAATGTGATGAGCATAAGCAACAGCAGGAATTTCAGGAGACAGAAGAATTCAAGCAGCTTTCAAAAGAGCGCTATAAAATTGAGGCAAAGAACAGTGAACTCAAAAACGTACTGGGGTACGAAGTTTCAATGGGGAATTGTCTTTATGCAACAAAAATACAGGGAGCCTGCACAATCTTTGCAGCTAATATAAAACGAATTATTACAATTCTAGATGAAAAATAAGGAAATGAAAGACAAATAATTTACTTTTTAAAAGAGCAAAAGCCAGATTTATGAGATTTTTTTCTCAAAAATCTGGCTTTTTTTTCAAGCCTTAAAATTGGACTTTTTCAGTGGCCTCGTTAATTCACGGGCTTTTTGTTTAATCTGCCCCGCCTCCTGCGGGGTATTTTTTTATTCACTTAATCTATCTCATAAAGATCTTTTTCATCTTTTTGTCCGCCAGATCCAGCGGACTTTGTTCATCAACATTTTTAACACCAGGGGCGGCTCCAGCTTTTACAAGTACAGCTGCTGCTTTATATGAATTATTATAGACAGCATACATAAGTGCAGTGTCCCCATGCTGATCCTGCCAGTCAACCTCGGCACCGCTTTCAATCAGAGCTTTTACTGCAGAAACCCTCTTATTTGCCGCCGAAGAAATAAGCGATGTCATATCACCTTCGTTTACATGATTGGGATTTCCACCTGCAGCTGCAATTAACTTGATACATTCAGCATTATCTGAGAGGCATGCATATTCCAGAGGTGTCATTCCTTCACTGCTGACAGCTTCAATTTCAGCTCCAGCAGCAATAAGTTCCTTTACCTGAGCAGCTTTTCCTGTGCGGGCTGCCCACATTACAGGTGTAATATTTCCCCTGAATGGTACATTTACATCATAGCCGGCTGCAATTACATCTTTTACAAGCCGGTCATTTCCCGTCTGCACTGCAAGAAACACAATTTCACTTTTATCCTGATATTCGTTTATAAAAGCCCTGCTGTCAATTTTTTTCTGTCCGCAGCTTACCAATACTGCAGAAGTAATCAATAGAACAGCCGCCATCTTAGTCATTTTTTTTAAGCGAATCATAATTATCCTCACAAATTTTAAATATGCCTCTATTGTTATATCACATAAACTCTCTTATACTTATTCTATGAAAAAGACTTTATTTTGTGCTCTCACTGCACTCACAGTTCTTGCCTCAGCTTTCTGTCAGGAACTTACCCCACCTTCAATAACTCCCATTCCTATTGATGAATTTAAGGACCTTATTCACCATGGTGTAATGAAATTTCCTGAGTCAACTCCTCCATACCCGAGATGGACCGAAGCTGACGTTCTTGAAATTGCAGACAATATCCTCACCTTCCAGAATCCAGACGGCGGCTGGGGAAAAATCGGACGATCCAGCATTTTTAAGAATTTTCCAGGACACGAAAAAGCCAGCTGTCAGGATCTATTGATTAAACTTGCCCCTGAAGAAAAAGAATTAATGAAGGCATACCTTTTAAAAGTTCAGCCCGTAAAATTTGATTCAATAAAAACAGAAGGAAGCACCAAGCCTTCAGAAAAAATTTCAAAACCACGCAGCGTCCTTGATAACCGAATGACATACAGCCACGTCCGCTATCTTATTAAAGTCTATAATCAGACAAAAGAGGAAAAATATCTTGAATCAGCAGCCCGTGGTTTACACTGGATTCTTTCTGTTGAACTGCCTTGCGGCGGCTGGTCAGGATGTGATGTTTACGGCTTATGCATCAATGATGATGTAACAAGCGGTGTTCTTTCTTTTTTGCAGGATATGCTTTATGAAAGTGAATATGAAGTTCTCCTTAACGCTACTGATCCTCTCACAGGAAAACCTTTTGAAGAAGCAGTAATCAAAGCCCATGACAGGGCTATTGCAGTTCTTTTAAAGACACAGGTAAAAGTTAAGGGTAGAAAAACAGTCTGGGCTCACAATTACGATCCGGACACATTAAAGCCAATTGCAGCCAGACCTTTTGAACCTGCAGCTCTTACCGCCCTAGAATCAGTTCCTGTTGTAGAAACCCTTCTCCGTGAAAAAAATCTTACACCGGAAATCAAAGCCTGCATTAAGGCCGCAGTAGAATTTCTTTGCAGCGACAAAATCTACACCACTGGCTGGATCGAAAAACGTCCTGTAGAACAGTTTGAAGAAGGAGGCCGCTGGTACAACTACGAAAAGATTTTCCATCCGGGCAATAAAAAAGCTCCCGGCCCAAACGACCAGAAGCTTCTCATACGCTATATTTCTATAAAAGATTTTAAGCCTCTGTATGGCGACTGGACAGGTAAAGTTTACGAAGACTTTAACCAGCTGCCACGGGAACGACGCAATGGCTACGGATTTTTAAGCACCTATAAAGAAGATGAATTTCTCCAGCTTAAAGAAAAAGCCGGTTCCCTGTAGCGTCTACAAAGAATCCTTACCTGTATACTCTGGCTAGATGAAAAATAAGGAAATGAAAGACAAATAATTTACTTTTTAAAAGAGCAAAAGCCAGATTTATGAGATTTTTTTCTCAAAAATTTGGCTTTTTTTTTCAAGCCTTAAAATTGGAGACCTTTTTCAGTGGCCCTCGATTAAGCGGACCCTTTGTCATGTGCCGGCCACGCAGGGCCGGGACAAATTATTTTACTGCAGGTCAGATGCTGTCAGAATTCCAACACCTGCTGTCGGGTTTTCAGCACCTGTTGCTTCACCGTTCTTCATCTTTGCGTAAATCAAGGCTCCCTTACTTACAGCATCATAAGTATATGCCGGTGAGAATGTAGATGTTCCTACAGACGGAGTGTTAGTACAGCTTTTTGTCACGTTAGTATTTGTGTATCTCCAGCTTTCACCCATTGAGTCTTCTGTAAAGTTGCCGATTACATTTTTGAGGCCTTCAAAGTAGTTGCCTTCTGCAAGAATTTCTGCACCGGCGTTAACATCGATACAGTTAGAGGCTCCCTTGGTTTCTGAAGCAGTTTCTACATAAGCGTTGCCGAAAATATGTGCTTTACCCCAGCGGAATTTCGGCTGGCGTGAATAAATATTTTCAAAAAGGTTTCCGTACAATGTTAAGCGCATTGTTTTACCGAGAGCAGCTGATTTTTCATCACTGTTAGATTCACAGAGGAATGCTTTCCAGTGGTCATGGAAGTAACAGTTAGAAACAGTTACCCAGCTGCATCCGTTCTTCATATCAAGAAGTCCGTCGTAGAAGTCTTTTGCAAATTTTTCATCACTAACTGCAGGTGGAGTTGAACCGTCATTCAACTGTGGTGTCAGATGTGACTGCAATTCACAGTGGTCAATCCATACGTGCTGACAGCCGCTCAAACCAAGGGCATCGTTTGCATCTCCTGAGTAAGACTGTCCGTCGTATGCAATAACTTCGCCAAACATCATGTTGCGGATAATTACGTTGTCACCGCTTACATTCAGCTGAACGTTCTTAAAGCGTCCCTGATTTTCAGGGTCACCGTATACAGTTTTGTTTGAACCAAGGTTACATTTTTTACTTGTATCATATGTAATGGTTCCTGAAACTTTAACGATATATGGATCGTTGCCTGCAAGCTGTTCTGCATATGTTACAGTGTCTTGATAAGAAGTGATATTGATTGTTGTACCGCCTGCACCACCTGTAATTGTATAAGCAGCACCGTCATTATTTGTGATTGTAGCGTATCCTTTAAGTCCTGCCGGTACAGTTGCACCAGTCGGGATAAAGTGTGCCTGTATATCTGTTGCCGCTTCAATTGTAAATGTATAAGGGTTGGCTGTTGAACCGTCCGACCAGCATTCAAATGTCCAGCCGTCCTTTGCTGTGGCAGTTACAGTAACTGAAGAGCCCTGTTGGTGTGAACCGGCCGCAAGTGAAGAATCTACGGATCCACCTTTTTCGTTTTCAGAGCTGAATGCATATGCATACCAAGGAGTTGTGTCAGTACCATAATCAATATCTTTACCGTTTACGATAAGGTAATCGATATTGTTCATCATACCACTATGGTCTGCTGGAACAGTGTATGTTGAACCGTCAGAATAACTGTATGTTCCTGCAGGAGCACCGGTAAGCATAACAACGTTTGAACCTTCGTTCAGAGTTACACCTGTAAGCCATGAGGAAGTCTGCCAGCGCTTTGCAACTGTTTCTTTTGATTCATCTGTCTTATTGCCTTTAAATGTGTATGGCATTGGAATCGGACTGTTTTCGTTTATACATGTTCCATTAACATAAACGAGGGCAGCACGTGCACGACTAGCTTCCCAGTTTGCATAAACCATTGCAATTTTTGCATTTGTGATTGTTGCCTTGGCGCTGATTGTATAAACAATTGTTGCACCATCACCAAGACTATCGATATAACCGCTTCCTGTAAAACCCAGCCAGTCAGAACTAACCTTACCTTCTGTACTTACAAAGCCTGTCTTGTTTTCCTGAAGATTAAGCGTAGTTGTTCCGTCTGTTTCTGTTATGACAGCAGTCGGTTCACTTTTTTGTTCGTCGTCACCGTTCTTACATCCTGCCATCGCAAACACGAGCGAAGCAGCAAGCATTCCGGTCAAAATTTTTGCAGTAAGTTTCATTAAAGCACCTCTCTTAAAAAAACGGCGGGCACTTCAATTCGCACCCGCCTTAGAAATTTAGTCTTTCATACTTTTATAATTATCAAATTCCTTGAGCATCTCAGGGTCCTTGTTTTTGTCGCAGAGAGAAACTACAACAGCAACAACGAGACACATGATGAATGCTGGAAGGATTTCATATACACCGAAGATCGGGCAGACAGAAGCAGGCAGGTAATGCCATACAACGTCTGTTATACCACCGGCAATCAAACCTGCAACAGCACCTTTTGCAGTTGCCTTGCGCCAGTACAAAGCAAGAAGGATGAGCGGTCCAAAAGTTCCGCCAAATCCCGACCATGCAAAAGATACAAGGTTAAAGATTGAACTGTTAGGATTAAGGGCAAGCAGAAGTCCGAGAATTGCAACAACAAATACGGAAATACGGCTTACGAGGAGAACCTTCTTTTCGTCAGCTTCTTTGTTTACAATTCCTTTGTAAACGTCCTGAGCGATAGCAGAAGATGCACTGAGCAGCTGGCTGTCGGCTGTAGACATTGCGGCTGCAAGAATTGCACAGAGGAAGATTCCGGCGATGAATGCAGGGTACATACGAAGCATTGTTTCGCTGAATACGGCTTCCTGAGTTCCAGAACCGAGAACTTTTACGCCTTCAAGAGCAGCTTCGCCGGCATCTGCACCAAGCAGAATTCCATGTTTTAACAGGTAAACAGTACCAACTGTACCGATGATGAATGTTCCAATGTAAGAAATAATCATCCATACGATACCTACGCGGCGTGCAGTTGTAATTTCTCTGTTGGAACGGCAGCCCATAAAGCGGATGATGATATGCGGCATTCCAAAATATCCGAGACACCATGCAAAGGCAGAAACGGCAGACATTGCGCTGAATGATTTGTTTCCGATGAACTTAGCCTTAAATGTTTCGCCAAAGTCACCGTTGATAGCGCGGTTGGCAAAATCGTTTACGCTTGCAACAGCGTTTCCGGCTCCGCCGACTGCCCAGATAATAATTACTCCGGAAGCAACAAAGGCTACAAAGATAAGTGCACCCTGAATAAAGTCAGTTGTGCAGACAGCTTTGTAACCGCCCATAATTGTGTAAGAAAGAATGATTACAAATCCGATCAAAAGTCCCATATTCCAGTCGAGCCCGAATACTGAGCGGAAGAGTTTTGCACAGGCAACAAAGCCCGAAGCTGTATAAATTGTAAAGAACACTACGATAAAGAATACAGACACGATTGTTAAAACGTGGCTCTTGTCTTTAAAACGGTTAGTTAAAAATTCAGGAATTGTGATTGAGTCATCAAATGCGATTGAACATTTACGGAGATTTTTAGCAACAAAAAGCCAGGCAAGATATGTTCCGACGATAAGACCGATTGCAGTCCAGAAAGTCTCTTTAAATCCACCGAGATAACAAAGTCCGGGAAGTCCCATCAAAAGCCATGCTGAAGAGTCAGATGCTTCTGCACTCAAAGCTGTTACCCAAGGACCAACTTTACGTCCACCAAGGAAGAAGTCAGATGCCGACTTATTTCCTCTGGCACTTCTAAGTCCAACAAAGACCATCATGCCAAGATACAAAACGAACGCAATAATCTGCGCTACCATTTGTGATGTCATTTTTTAATCTCCTTTAAAGCCACGGCGGCAGCCGCGCGCCAGGACGGCGCGAATAGCAATTGCAGGCTTTAGAATGCAATTGCCCATGATAAAAATTACCAGGGATGTAATTTTTATCATGCTCCTCCTTTTAAAGCGTGCCCGGACAATAGAGATGTCGGGACTGTATAAATTCAATTTTACGGGATATAGCCATTTTTATCAATTCTGATTATTATTCATTTTATGGAATTTCTTGAATTTAACGACGTATCCTTTACATATCCGCCGGTCGAAGGCGATGTTGATTCTGAGGGAAAACAGATTGTTCCAAAGCCGGTTTTTGAACACTTCAGCGGCAGCCTGCCGGGCGGCCAGTTTATAAGTTTAGTCGGTCAGAACGGCTGCGGAAAAACTACATTTTTAATGCTCGCAAGCGGACGCCTTGCCCCGGACAGCGGTTCCGTAACACTTTTACAGAAAAATCCCGCACTGCTCGACGGAGAGTCAAAAAATCTCCTTGCATCGGTAATTTATCAGAACATGGAATTTGAAAGCGACCAGAGCGTTTCTGAACTTCTTGCGCAGGTTTATCAGAACGGTGCGCTCAAAGGTCACGCGGCAGGCGTTCTGGATTCAACAAAGGACCTTCTTGAAGAAGCAATTGATGTTTTTGAACTGGAACCCGTATTGAATCATGCCCTGACCCACCTGAGCAAGGGCGAAATTCAGCGCGTAATTCTCGCATTCAGTATTTTGTATGGTTCAGCCTCGATTTTTATGGACGAACCTATGTTTGCGATGGAAGACAGACAAAAAGAATCGGCCCTTTCCTATCTCAAGACCTTTGTAAAAAAGACAGGAACAACAATTTACTGTTCCATGCACGAACTTGACCTGACAAAAAAATACGCGGACCAGGTACTTTTATTCTACCCGAACCGCGATATGTCATTCGGCACCCCGTCCGAAGTTTTGACAGACGAAGACCTGGAAAAAGCTTACAAGGTTCCGGCCGCAATGTTAAAACAGAAAGAAACTTTAACCCGCGACCAGCTCAAGGCCATCGCTGACCAGTACAGCAAACAGGGCCCTGAAAAAACTAATTAAGCACCTTAAATTTTTCTACAACAAAGACACCGTCTTTCAGGACCTGAAAACCGCCCTTCTGGGAGTCGTCGATACGGCCCTTGAATTCGAGCATCTGCCCCTGACAGGCGGTAATGTCTTTGAGCGTAAAATCCGAGCCTTCCGGAACATAAAGCGTGTATTCAAGGCCTTCCACAGTTACAACGCCCGGATAGGCAAAAGGTTCATTTCCGTAAAAATTAATGTGTCCCACAATTGTCTGGGGAGCCTTTCCGCCAAAAGCAAAAAGCGCACCGCAGAGCAAACCCAGACCAGCTAAAAGTAAAAGTAGTTTTTTCATAATCAACCTCAAAATGACAGCTTATTGAATTATCAGGTACATAGTCAGGTTCTGGCTGCCGGTCGTGTTGAATGTAAGTGTCTTTGTTGAACTTGAACCTACAACACCCAGACCGTGAAGCAAAAATCCATAGGCCGGCCGTAAAGTAATTCCAGCACCGTTAGCTAACAGAAATGGCCCAAGAAATTCATATCCTGAGTATGCATACCTTTCGTTTTCCCGCTGGTAACTTGTATTCTGAAGGCCATACTCGCTGTCCCACAAATCAATTTTGGTCATCGGATATGTGTAACCGGAATATTCCAGTGTCTGTGCCGCATCCTTATTCATTGTATAGGTGGAACTTCCGGTTATACAGAGCAGGAACTGTTCAAATAAATCATCCCAGTCATAAGAAGTTCCGTTTATTGAATTAACCGCTGCTACAATCGATTTATCATCAACATAAGCGTTATCCATAATTGCTTTAACCAGGGCAGCCCCGCCGTACTGTCTGCACAGCCATCCGCCAAATGCGTAAGCAACCGAATACGAAAGAACTGCATTATCATCAAGCCATTCATTTATGCCGGAAGCATAGTAATATGCATTGAATTGCTGCAAGCGTCCCTTAGGAGAGTCTGTATCGGCAATTCCAAGTTTCTGCTGCATCATGTCTTCGCACAGCATGGAAAGCATTTCGTTGTACCAGGTGTCTGGAGTTGTTTTATATTTAATATTTTTCTGGCCAAAGTTAACCATATGCTGAAACTCATGTGCCAGTGTAGAAAGAACAGTGTTAAAGGCAGAAACCGCAAAACCGCTGTCCACATAAAAATATTTTCCCTGGTTTGTGTAATTCAAAATAGCATTGCTTCCGCTGTAGGTCTGTCCGCCGGTGTAGTAATAATCCTTGGCGTAAAAATATCCGAGAACTCCTCCATTCTGGTCCTTTGTATAATCAACACCGATATCATAAAGTACAATATTGATAATTTCGCCGGTATCACTGTAAGTTTTCATGTCTATAAAGCTTCCGCTTGTAGTGACAAGTATGTCAGATTCACTTCCAAAGACATTTGTGATATACGGATAAATTTCATCAAACTTTGTCGCAAATTTCTGTGCAATTGCCGTACTTGCCTTGTTTCCTCCTGCAGTTCCGCTGGTGTAATACTGATCTACAATCCAGACGTTACAATAAGTTCCGACGGCACGCAGGGTTGCACTTTTTGGGGTATACTGAGTCATATCTGAGTTGCTGTCTACGTAAATATTTTTGGTAGTTTTATCGACAGTTCTGCTGATTTGTGTTGCCGCAGTAAGAGCTGCCCTGGAAACTGCACGGGCAGCACCTGTTACCTTTTCGATTGAACTCACATCTGCCGGCGGCACAAAATGACGGTATTTGTATTCAAATTCCGGAATTTCCAGTGCGTCGTCTGCTACAGCGGCTCTTACCGGAGTTGCAGCGACAGAACTTGTGGCCTGAACAGTCCGCAGATTACCTGCCGGAATTTCAGTATCGCTTTTATTTGCATGCACAAGATAGATGGTTTTTCCTTTTGCCGCAGAATAATTTTTAATAGTTACGGAAGCCACTTCCGGTCCGATTTCATAAATATTGTTTGCTGCCGAATATGTCCATGTTTTGCTTTCTGTGGCAGTCTGGGTTATGTCCTGACTGGAAGTACCGTTTGCCGCTGTCTCAAGAATATCAACAATCAGATCACAGCCCGTAAAACTAAGGGCTGCGCTCAAAGCTAGGCCTGCAATCAAAAACTTTTTCATTATTCCTCCAGGTAAGAATTCAATTTTCTGCATTTATAATTATAATTCACTTTTAGAAAAACTCTCTTAATTATTTTGAATATAACAAGTTTTACTTTTTC
>JAEEGH010004980.1_pt1 | contig 33738 bp, 30 predicted proteins | sample 9134181 | NCBI WGS metagenome assembly JAEEGH01 (sample SAMN16246544, study PRJNA631951) | gut metagenome | biome: gut microbiome; feature: rumen; material: DP-attached | host: Bos | place: Iran: Karaj | collected 2018-10
CGGCTTCAGGTCCTTCCGTTCAAAGCGTTCCGCGACGTTGCCGATCGCGCGGTACAGCGCCGCGGGATCCTCGACACGGTAGGAATACACGCCCTTAAGCGAAACGGACAGATCGAAGTCCGCATCCATGTTGTCGTCGCGCACGCGGATCAACACCGGCGCGGGCGTTTCAAATGCATTGCCGTGACATTCCTTTGTATTGATGTAATAAACCCGATGGCGGTGCGGCTGGATGTCGCCGCCGCCGAAGCCGACGCGGTCCAGGACGTCGCGGAAGTATCCCGCCGGTCCTGCGGGACGGTCCGGATCGACAAAAATGTGCTCGCCGGGCTCGGTCACGACGTTGACGACCTTCTGATGCGATACGACGACAAGCGCCTGCCCGTCCGCAACGGACAGCAGCGAGCCGCTTGTAATGACCTCGTCGTCAATGCGGTCGTTTGCGCTGCGATCCGAAACGTGCTTGTGTCCGCGCGCCATCAGCACGTCGACGGGAAGCGCGTCCATGAAAAACGCTTCTTTCCATTGCTCTTTGGCAACGCTGCCCAGAGAGGATGTGATCGCCCGAATGATGCCCATATTATTCCTTTCCCTGCTGTCTGCACCAGGTGTTCATGACAAGCTTCACGGGCAAAAGCTTCACAAGCCGCACCTGCATCCGCACCGGGAAGCCCATGATCGAGACGGTCTTATTCTTCTTGAGGTCCTTCATCGCGCGATCCACGACCTGCTCCGCGGTATACCAGCGGTCGAAATAGCGGATCGTGTCGTCGTGCTTCGCGCGGTCGAAAAACTCGGTTTGGATCCAGCCGGGGCAGACGCACATCACATGGATCCCGCGGGTCTTGAGCTCGCGTCCGAGCGCGCGGGAAAAGCTCAGCACATACGCCTTCGACGCGGCGTAGACCGTCATGTACGGCACCGGCTGCCAGCTTGAATTGGAGCCGAGGTTCACGATCGCGTCGCCGCTTTGCATGTACGGGAGCGAGTAAAGGCAGATCGCGGACAGCGCCGTGTCGTTCAGCGCGACGATGCCGAGCTGGTTTTCGACGTCAAGGTCCTCGGCGGCGCCGAACAGTCCGTATCCCGCCGCGTTCACAAGGACCTTGATCTCCGGCTTTTCTTCCTCCAGAAGCGTCTTGTACGCGTGCTGATTCTCCGGCGCGGAAAGGTCCCAGCTGAGTGCGCGGACCGGCGTGCGGCATTCCGATTTGAGCGATTCAAGCCGCTCGGCTCTTCTTGCGATCACCCAAAGCTCGTCGAGGTCGAACGCCTTGTCGACTGCCTTTGCAAACTCTCTGCCCATGCCGCTGGACGCGCCGGTCACGACTGCGATTTTCATAACTGCCTCCGAAATAACCTGTTTTTTACAGTATACCCCGTTTTGCCGCGGATTTCCAGTCAAAAAAAGAAGATCCTCCGAAAACGGGAGGATCTTCCTGCAATACGAAAAGTGGTTATGCGCCGTAGGTGCACAGCGCGCCGAAGTCGAAGTCGACCGTTTCGAGCAGCTCAACGGTTCCGTCAAGCGCTTCGTAGAGATAGACCAGCGCATAATGCGGAACGGGGTTCGGCACGACCGGCGTGATCTTGCAGAGCAGGCAGCGGTTCGTTCCGGCGACGACCTGCGTTGCGATGTTTGCAACCGGCTCATAATCTGCGCCGACGAGCGCTGCAATCGCCTTTTCGAGATTGGCCTTGATCTCATCGGTGATCTCGGGGGACTCGGCATATGTCCAGCCGCCGTCGAGCGTTTCCTCTTCGGTGATCGGCTCAATGCCGTCGAATTCGTTCGGGATCACGGGCATGTCCGCGAAGTTCATGATCGTTGCGTTGCCGCTGAGGTCCGCGTAGACATAGATCAGCGTGTACTTCGGCTTTGCATCCGGATAAACGACCGTCGCTTTTGTCAGGAAGCAGTAATTTCTTCCCGCCACGATCTGTGTGCCGAGGCATGCGATCGGCTCGTAATCGACGCCGACAAGACCGTCGAGCGCTTTGTCAAAGATGGCGCGAAGTTCGTCGGTCATTGCGGGATCCTCCGCCGCTGCCCAGCCGCCGGCCAGAACGTCCGGATAGTTTTCTTCGTCGGTCTCGGTTTCCGTGTCCGCTTCGGCGTCAGCCTGTCCGTCAATCGCATCCGTGATCAGACCTTCTTCCGGCATGTCAAGATCGAAGTCGATGACGGAAGTCAGGGATTCATTGCCGTCTGCAGACACATAGCAGTATACGAGCCCGTAATGGGAGACGGGGTTCGGCACGACCGGCGTGACTTTGCAGAGGATGCAGCGGTTCGTTCCGTTGACGACCTGACTTGCGAGGTTTGCGATCGGCAGATAGTCTGCGCCGGCGAGACCTTCGAGCGCCTTATCAAGCTCCGCCTTAAGTTCATCGGAGACCGCGGGATCGCTCTCATAGGTCCAACCGCCCATCAGAGCTTCGGTCGAGGGAACGGAAACGGTGCCGTCTTCGTTCGGCACGACCGGCATGTCGACGATGTTCAGAAGCTGCGCATTGCCTTCAAGATCCGCATACACATACACCAGCTTGAACTGCGGAACGGCGTCCGGATAGACGACGGTGCCCTGCGTGAGGAAGCAGTAGTTCGTTCCCGCAACGACCTGCGTGCCGAGGCATGCGACGGGAACGTAGTTTACGCCGACGAGCTCTTTCAGCGCTTTTTCAAAGATTGCTCTGAGCTCATCTGTCATGGCGGGATCGTCGGCAATCGTCCAGCCGCCGGGGTTGCCGGGGAGAGGCTCGGTTTCCGGCTGCGCATCGGCTTCCGGCTGCACATTGGTTTCCGGCTGCTCTTCGATTTCGGGGGATTCAGTCGTTTCGACTTTGACGATGCAGGCAACAGTCGAGGTGAGCATCAGCGTGCAGAGCAGAATTGCGATCAGTTTTTTCATGGTTGTATATCCTTTCTTTAATTTGATGCTTCGGAATGAAACAAAGTCCGTACATAACCTATACTATATTGTAGCGGAAAAAGTTGCACGATGCAAGTTTTTTTATAAAAAGCCATGGACACGAACGTGGTTCGGCTTTATAATCAAACCGGAGGCTGTTATGGAACGACCCGATCACGATCTTGCATTCATGCTGCAGTATGAAAACATCGCCTGGTACGAGGACGGCGCGGTCCGTATTCTGGATCGTCGCTGCTATCCGCGCACAGTGTCGTTTGTTACCTGCAGAACGCACGGCGAAGTGGCGCAGGCGATCGCCGATATGGTGACGCAGAGCGCGGGACCGTATCCCGCGGCGGCGATGGGCATGGCGCTCGCGGCGTACGAATGCCAAAACGAAAGCGAAGAGAAGCAGCGCGCGTTTCTCACCGCGGCGGCGGAACGCATCAGCACCGCGCGTCCGACGACCGCAAAGCGCATGGCGCGGGTGTGCGAAACGATGCTTGCTGCGGCGGAGACGGCGTGGAGATCCGGCGCATCCGTACCCGAAGCGATCAAACGCCGCGCGATCGAGGCGAACGACAGCCGATACCGCAAGATCGCGAAGATTGCAGCGCATCTGGTCGACAAGTTCCCGGACGACGGCACGATCCTCACGCAGTGCTTTGCGGAGACGATCGTCGGCATGATGCTGCGCGAATCGAAGGAGCGGGGGAAGCGTCTGCGCATCTTCTGCCCCGAAACGCGTCCGTATTTTCAGGGCGCGCGGCTCACCGCAACGGTGTGTTACGAAATGGGCTTTGACGTGACCGTCATCACGGACAATATGCCGGCGTTTGTCATGCAGCGCGAGCGTGTGGACGTGTTCACCTCGGCGGCGGATGCGATCACAATGGACGGATACGTCGTCAACAAGGTCGGCACGTTCCAGATCGCGATCGCGGCAAAGCATCTCGGCGTGCCGTATTATGTTACCGGCGTGCCGGACACGGTGCATCCGACGATCGGCGACGTGCAGATCGAGTTTCGCGATCCCGCGTTCGTGCTCGAAGCGATGGGCGTGAAGACCGCGCGCGACGGGGTCAAGGGCTATTATCCGGCGTTCGATATCACGCCGCCGGAGCTCGTGACCGGCGTCGTGACCGACAAGGGCATTTTGAGTCCGTACCGGCTTTCCGATTACGGCGCGCGCGACGCGTACGAGGTCGTTGTATAACAGAAAGGAAACGATACATATGGTAGTGGTAAACGTATACGAACAGTATTTTGCGGCGGACTGCATTGCAAACAGCATTCACCGGCACGCGGCGCTGGTCATGCTGATCGCGACGTCCGAAAACGGCACGGTGCGTTATGAAGCGGCAGTGACGTTCTTCCCGCACATCGATGAGAGCGACTTTGCGGTCTCCTACGACGCGTACTATTCCGACGTGCTGTACGAGGCGCCGGGCAGACGTTCGAGAAAGCGCGAAGCGATGCTCATGGAGACCTTCCGCGAGGATATCGACGCGCTCTGCAAGCAGGCGGGCGGCACGGTCTATTGGGACAAGCCGCTCAAAGAAGCGCGCAGAGGCTGACGCCTCGGTCGGTTGAAAAGACTTTCAACCGACCGGTTTTCAGCTTTCGCCTGTCATACTTCGTATTCCCGGGCGGCTAAGCCCTTTGGAGTCAAATTCACCGCGCATGTCGCTGAATTTGACGGATAACACTTTATCATTCGTTTGCTGTGACGGAAGCGCCGTAGGAGACGCCGACCTCGGCGTCCCGAAATGAGGAGGGCATTATGAACATCACGGTATATCTCGGATCGACGCCGGGCAATGAGCCCGCGCTGGAGCCGGCGGTCCGCGCACTCGGCACTTGGATCGGCAATCACGGACACAATCTTGTTTACGGCGGCTCCCGCTGCGGACTGATGGGCATGCTCGCGGAGAGCGTGCTCAAAGCAGGCGGGCAGGTGTTTGGCGTTGAGCCGCAGTTCTTTGTGGACGCGGGGTTCGTCTACGACGCGATCACAAAGCTTTACGTCACGCAGGATATGTCCGAACGCAAGGCGAAGATGATCGAGCTCGGCGACGCGTTCATCGCGTTTCCGGGCGGCACGGGCACGCTTGAGGAGATCGCGGAGATCATGAGCAAGGTCGCTTTACGGCACCTCGACGCGCCGTGCATCCTCTATAATCTGAACGGCTACTACGACGGCATGCGCATGCTGCTCGACCGCATGCTTTCTTCCGAGCTGAGCACGCCGGAAAAGCTCAAAGGCGTCACGTTTGCCGAAACGCTCGACGATATCGCAAAAGCGCTCTCCTGAACAATTGCGGAGAGCGCTTTTTTTCATAAGGGTGTTTTTCAAACCGCGATTTGAAGGGGAGCTCGATTTTTTCGCCGTAAGCGCATTGACTTGCCGCTGCGGCGCTTTCTTTTGCCGGAGCGAAGACTCCGCGCGGGAAAACCTTTCCGTTCGGACCGGCTTTATCGGCTTGACACATATTCGGCAAGCGCAAGGGCGATCTCAAAATGCCCGGCGTCGTGCTGCGTATGCTCGATTTGCCCCTCTTCTTTTCTGTTGGTCCATTCCGGCGCGTCCAGAAGATCGCCGCCGGTAAAGAACATATAGACCTCCAGTCCGCGAAAATCGCATACCGCCTGCACCGCGGCGCCTTCCATCTCCACGGAGATGCAGCCGTCCGCCTTGTGCCGTTCAAAGTGATCGCAGGTCTCCCGGTAGAACGCGTCCGTCGTCCAGGTTTTTCCGAGGACGTACGGGATCCCGTTCTCCTGCATGAACGCCTCCACGATCGGCGCATTTTTGATTTTGATGTAATCGGATGCCGGGGCATAGTGGTACGAGGTCCCCTCGTCCCGGTACGCTTCGGTTGGGATCATGACCTTTCCCCGCGCGATTGCCTTGTCGAGACAGCCGGCACCGCCGAAGTGGATGATTTTATCTGTGTTCAGGATCTCCCGGATCTCTTCGACCGTTCCGACACAGGCGGGCGCGCCGACCCAGGTGCGGAAAAAGCCGTACTGTTTGCCGTGATGCGAAAGAAGATAAACGGACGTTGCGCCGTGCCCCATCAGCAGCTCGCCGACCTTCTCGCAGGGATAGTGCTCCGTCACATATCGTTCGATCACATGTGAAAATGTGAAGATGACCGCTTCGGCCTTCGGCGCGTTTTGATTGATCTTCGGATTGATCTTTGCGGGCGACCGACCGTCAAATGCGGATGTAATCATGGGGACGCCTTTGCCGTTCAGAAGCCGAGCGTGTCGTTGACCAGGATCACATGGATGCGGTCCTTATGCCGCGAAAACCGCGTGATGAGGAACTGGCAGCAGATCGTATCCGGCGATTTGCAGTTCATACAGGCGCCGGTTTTGGAGCACGGGGTATTCAGCCCGAAGCGCTGCGCGTTGATCGGCGCGGCGACATTGCGCGCACGCTTCATGGCGCCGTCGAGATCGGAGCAGACCTTGTTCATGCCGACGATGAAGAGAACGTGCTTCGGACCGTTCGCAATGCACGAGACGCGGTTTGCGTTGCCGTCGATATTGACGAGCTCGCCGTCCTCGGTCATGGCGTTCGCGCTCGAAAGGAACCAGTCCGCGTCGTACGCCGCGAGCATCGCTTCCCGCGGGTTTTCGTACTTCATGCGGTCGATGAAGGTGTAACTGCCGGTTTTCACGGCTTCGACAAGCCCGATCTCATGCGCGCTCAAAGCGCCGCCCATCGTGACCTTGCTGCCCTCGGGGATCAGGGAAAGCGCAAGCCGCTTTGCTTCCTCGCGGTCCTTTGCGTAATACCCCGTCATGTTGCGCGAGCCCAAGCCCTTGATGACCTTTGCCGCAAGCAGTTCGTTTCGCTTTTCGATATTCCGATCCATAAGAACCTCCCGTATTTTTGATGCTTTATTATACCTTGCGCGCAGACGCAAATGCAATGCTTTTTTCAGAAGAAAGAGCGCAGAACCGAAGCCCTGCGCCCTTCCCGTGGGTGTGTATTCGGACGGATCGCCCGAAGCTTACCGTTCTTTTCCGAAGAAGAACACCGCGACCGTGCCGGGACCGGCATGGCAGCCGATGATCGCGCCGATGTTGTACATTTCGATCTCGCCTTTGATGTTTTTGAACCGTTCTTTGATCTGCACTCTGACGCTTTCCGCGTCTTCGAGACAGTCCGAATGGCTGATAAAGACGCGTCCGCTGTACGAAGCGCCGTCGTCCGCAAGCTCCTCCATCTGATCGACAAGCGCTCTCAGCGCGCGCTTTTTGGTGCGTACGCGGGAATACACCGCAAGATGTCCCGGATGGTCCATGCGCATGACCGGACAGATGCCGAGCAGGTTTCCGATCCTGCCGGCGGCGGGGGAGATGCGTCCGCCGCGCATGTAGTACGTCAGCGTCGTCGAGCAGAACAGATGCTGGACGCGAAGGCGGTTTTTGAGCGCCCAGTCATAGAGCTCGTCGATCGTTTTGCCCTCGTCGCGAAGATCCGCGAGCGCCTGCATGAGAAAGCCGAAGCCGGACGACGCGCCGCGCGAATCGACGATAAACAGTCTGCGCTCCGGGAACCGTTCCTTCATGAGGTCCACGGCGGCGAGCGCAGCCTCGAACGTGCCCGAAAGCCCGCTCGAAAGCGTAACGTGCAGAACGTCCTTGTTTTCGGTCTCAAAGAGCTTTGTGAAGTATTCGACAAAGTCGGCGGTGTTGATGAGCGTAGTGGTGCCGACCTCGCCCTTGCGGATGCGGTCATAGAACGCCTTCGAGGACATGGTCTTTCCGAGATCGTCCTTAAAGGGTACGCCGTCCAGCGTATAGTCGCTGTATATCAGGCGGACGTCCATGGAATCCAGCTTTTCCTGCGTAAGGTCGACGGGCGAGCAGCAGCTCAGGATGTAATCGTGCATCGTTTATTCTCCTGATTCAAGGTATATTTCACAGCATAGTATATTTGACGCCCCTGTGAAAAGGCAATCTATTGAATCGGCGCTGCGCTCTACTGTATGAAAAAAACACGGTAGAATCCGTTTTCGGGACTCTACCGTGCGTGGAATTGCAGTATTTCTGCGGGTTTTCGGCTCGCGTTATCTGCTGAACAGGACCTCGGCGTCCGGACCGTAGTACTGTGCGCGCTGTGCGTTGGCGTCGCCGCCTGCCCAATGGTGCGCCGTGCGGTAAGCATAGGAGAACAACTCCTTCAGCGTAACATTCCTGTCGCCGTTGCTGTCTGCGGGCATCGCTGTGCTTGTGTAGCTGATGCGCACACCGCTCGGATACTTGCAAGCCATGCCCTTGATGATCGCCGCGGTAAACGCGCCCTGCCGATAGCCCGAGCCGTCGAAGTAGCCGTCAAGGGAGGTCTGCGTCTTGGAAGCGGCGGTGATCACGATGAATTTGCTCTTCTTGAACTCGCCCAGTTTGGCGTCCTTCGAGCGCACGCCTGTTTCGAGATCGTAGCCGGCGAAGGCGTCGATGACCTCGTTGTTGAACGCATCCAGCACATTTTCGCCGTTCAAAGACTTGTCGATCGTCGCGCCGCTGTGGCAGCTGTCGAGGATGACGATGACGCGCCCGTTGACTTTGTTGAGCTCGTTGGCGAGCATTGACAGCGGGATATAGGTATTATCGACGCCGACGAGTCCGCCGAGAACGTTGTTGTCATTCGAGCTCATGCCGTGTCCGGAGTAATAGAACAGGGAAACGCTGTCCTTGGTCGTATCCTTCGCAAGACCCCGGATGTCGGCAATGATCGCGGCAGCATATGCGTTTGAATATGCCATCGTAACATATTTGTTCTTCAGACCAAACAGCATGCCCATCATGGATTGCGCATCGTTGACGCACCCATACAACGGGCTGCTTGCATACTTGTTCTGACCGATCAGCAGCGCGCGGTATTTCGGCATCGATCTTGCCGTCACGATGTTCGACCAGCCGCCGTAATACGTCATACCTTCAAACTTTTGATACGAACGGACGCGGAAGTAGTAAGATGTCCCGGTATACGAGTTGCTTTTCAGACCGGTGACGACACGCTGCGTCGCAGACGGGCTGCCGACCGTGACAAGCTGTACGTTCTGCGTAAACTGAATGTTCGTCGCGCTCTGGATCTGGTAACCGGTAAAGAGCGAGCTCGGCTGCCATTTCACCGTGACCTTCTCAGTACCAAGCGTTGCGGAGGTCGCCGTGCGCGTGGTGATGCGCACGGTCGTTTTCAGCGGACCGACAAGACCGAGATTGAAGTTGCCGGAGTCGTTGTTGACGTTGCCGCCGATTGCAGCGCCGGAGACAGGATCGGTGCGGCGCGTAAAGTACGCTTTGACGCCGTACTGATACCGCGTGCCGGCATAGACCTTGTGATTGGCGTCGGCGCCGTCCGTGTAGATCGTTGCGGTCGTGTTGTCCCACCGCGCGAACGTCGTCCAGCCGTTCGTGGTGCTGCTCCACGCTCTGCGGTAGATGACGTAGCCCGCCGCGCCTTCGACCGGCTCCCAGGTCACTTTAATGCCGTCCGCGGTGTTTTCGACCGCGGTCGCCGTCGTCGCGGGCAGGTAGATCTTGAACGACCCGCGGCAGGTTCCGGTCAGCCCGTTTTTGAACGTGACGAACACATAGCCCGTTCCGGCGTTCGTGTTCTCCTTATATTCGTAATCATAATTTGCCGGATCGACCGTGCTGCCGTCCGTCTTGTTTATCACCGTGAACCGCGGCGTCTGCGCGCTGCCGTTCGCGATCACATACGCCGTCGCGCCCTTGAACTGCACGTCCTCGGCGCTCCACTCGACGGCTGCGTCAAGCGTAAGGATCGGAATATCCTCGACCGTTTTGGTCTGCGTTTCAAACGCCGGATTGGCAAACGTCGCCGTATAGGTCGTTTCGCCCGGCTCGGTATAGGTCGCGGGCTTTGTCACTTCGCTTGTCGTCCGGACCGTTTCGGTTTCGACGTGCGACGCGTCGTTGGCACAGACGCGCGAGGCGGTGACGCTCGTATTGTCGCCCGCCCAGACATAGGTCGGCTCGCCCCACGCATGTCCGGTAGCGGGGATTGCTTTTTCCTCACGGCTCAGCTCCTTGCCGCAAACTGCGCAGTATATGACTTCTTCGGCATATCCGTCCTCGGTGCAGGTCGGCGCAGTTCCGTTTTCATATACCGGCTCGCCGGGCGTATGATCCCCCATCGGAAGCTCCTTCTGTTCGCGGCTGAGTTCCTTACCGCAGACCGTGCAGCATACGACTTCGTCATAATGCCCGTGATCAATACATGTCGACGGGACTTCGTTTTCATAGGACGGATCCCCGGGAACGTGCGGATTGACCGTGACGTCGTAGGTCGTTGTTAAGGATTTGAACGTGACCGTCAGCGTATGTACGCCGGTTTCGCCCGCTGCATAGCCGCTTACCATATCAACGGTGATCGGTTCTTCTTCCTCAATATCGGGGTCGTAGCGGACGGTGAGCGTACCGCCCGTGGTATCGAGCGGCTGATCGAGACAGTAAGTGCATTTGTCCGGCAGCGTTTTGATCTCGATCGAATACGGCATAAGATAGTGCCATGTCGCATTGATCAGACGCTCGTTATTGCTGCTGCCGATCGAAATTTCGTCGCGCATGCTTTTTGTGCCGTAATAGTAAACATCTTTCAAGCGAGCAGTGCATTCCGCAAAGGCGTCGTTTGAGATGCTTGTCAGACTGCCGGGGAGGGTGATGGATGTCACATTTTGGCATCGATAAAACGCGCAGATAGCAATGGTGGTTACGCCGTCGGGGACCTCATAGCTTGTTCGGGGAGAACCTGCAGGATATAGTTTCAATGTTTTCAGGTCTTTTGAATATACAACGCCGTCTACATCGCAAAAGGACGCGTTTCCTTCGTCAACAAATATATCCGTCAGACCGGTACATCCGTAAAAAGCAGTGCTTTCGATGTAAGATGCATTTGCCGGTATTGTAATTTGTGCGAGTGAATTGCAATTCCCGAATGCGTATTGCCTTATTTCTGCTGCGCCGCTGCCGAGCGTGACGGATTGTAAATTGAGGTTATTATAGAAACCGTAATCAGGTATGATCGAAACACGATCCGGGATCGTGATTTCCTGCAGATTGCATTTATAGAAAACCCGGGTGCCCAACGAGGTCAGATTGTCCGGAAGTGTAATGCTTGTCAGAGAATAACAGCAATTGAAAGCATCGGATCCGATTTTTGTTACGGTTTTCGGGATTGAGACGTCCGCCAGATTCGAGCATCCTCCAAACGCTGAATTTCCAATGCTCGTCACGCCGTTTCCGATCACGACCTTTTTGATTTGCGTCAGGTAAGCGCTCCACGGCTGCGTATTCTGGGTAAAGTTGTTCATCTTTCCGCTGCCGGTGATCGTCAGTGTGCCGGTGGATTCCGTAAACGTCCAGGTCAGATTGTCCCCGCAGCTGCCGGAGGCGTCCGAGGACGTTTCGGGAATGTCGATCGCGCCTTCCGGCTCGTCCGAAACGGCAGGGGGAAGGAACGCATACGGTTCTTCGTCCGGCGTCTCTGCGTCGGGCAGGTCGATCTCTTCCGTCTCGTCGGACAGAATATCTCCATCCGTCGGGAGCGCGTCGGGTTCGTCGTCTGCGGCGCCGAACGGGATCGACGTGAACAGCAGAACAAGACCGAGGAGAATGGCAAGCAGGCGTTTTTTCATCATTCGTACTCCCTTTGATCGCAACCGGCTTTCGGATCGGACGGTTCTTACGATCATATAATCTCATCATTTATTATAACGGAGGATGCTTCAAATGCAAACAAAACGAGGTGAAAAAAGGCGGATATTCCGAACAAAAAAACACGGCAGGATCCGGTTTTCGGACTCTGCCGTGCGTAAAGCCGCAGTATTTCTGCGGGGAATCAGAACTTTCCGGAATGCCCGCCGTGCGTGCCGCCGGAGGAGGAATGGTGCGTCGTGCTGCCGCCGTGGAAGCTGCTGCCGCCTCCGCCGCTGCGCCCGCCGCCGGACGACGATTGCTGCACGACATGGACCGAACGCGTGGTGTGCGTGCCGAGCAGCACGTTCGCGTTCTGCGTCATCGTAAACGACGAGGGCTCCATATACGCCTCGGCGCTCGTCTGCTTGTTCACGCTGGTGAGCTGCCGCTTCAGCGCGTTTGCCGGGATGAACCCGAAGAGCAGACCGGCGATCGAAGCGATCGCGAGCGTGAGCCAGTTGACCGGACGCCAGTTGAGGATCTTTTCTCCGCGCTCGGCAAAGGCGGCGAATGCGCCGGGGATATCGTTTGCCTTCAGGTACGGATCGATCGCCTTTACAAGCTTTGCGGTCCGCCTTGCGCTGAACTTATTCGACGCGAGATCGCCTCTGACGGCGACGGCGCTGCCCGTTGCGTTTGCGCCGAGCACGGCGGCGTTTGCTTCGAGCACCGTTTCACCGTTCAGGAAATCTTCCGCAAGCGCTTTGGGATCCTGCGCGGTCTCGTCATAGAGGAAGTACAGCGCGATGCCGTGCTCCGCATACAGCGCGCGAAGCTGTTCGTTGGCGCTGAGACGCTGCGAGTCGTTGAACTCGTTTCCGACGAGAACGTGCGCATAGTCGCTGATGATCTCGCTGCACAGGTCCATGTATGCGGACAGGGCGCCGTTTGTGTCGTTCGATCCGAGATACGGTTCGACGGCGTCCTTCACAGCGGCGAACTTCTCCGCCGTGAATTTCGCGTATGCCGCGGAGCCGACGGTCAGTATAACGTGTCCGTTCGGACCGCCCACGAGCACGATCGCATTGCTCTCTAAAAGACGGTTTTTAACGAAATCTTCCGCAAACGCGTCCGCGTCCGTGATCACGCTGTTTTCGAGGAAATAGATCCCGATGCCGTAGCGGTTTGCGATGGATTCGGCGCGGTCGTTGAAGGGCAGCAGCCGGTAATCGGTCCAGCCTTCGATGTAGATGCGGCGGTGATCATAGGGGATGCCGTCGCGCGCGGTTTTCAGAAGGTATTCGCAGCCGTCCGCAAAGGCGGAGAAGCCGCGGGAATAGTCGTTGTCGGAAAGGTACGGCAAGAACGACGTTTCCAGATATTCCTGAATGCCGTAGTCCGTGAACGCGGTGATCCCGTAGCCGCTCGTGCTGATCGCGAAGTCGCGGTCCTCCATGGCAAGCAGCAGCAGAATGCCGTCGCCGTCGATCGTCGTGCCCTCTTCGTTCGGCTTCGCGCCGTAGCCGTAGCCGTTATAGTCGAAGTAATCGTCGGCATACGCTTCGGAGGTCTTGTTCCCGAGGCTCTGCACGGTCACGATCACGACGTCGCAGCGGTATTCGCTGCCGATCTCTTTGAGCCGGATCGAGAGCGCTTCCGCTTGGTTTTGGGTCAGAAGATGCGCATGGTCGACCAGCGTCGGCTTGCCGCCGTCGGTCAGTGCGATATAGTCCGGTACCGTTTCCGAGTCCGGTTCGCCGGCGGCGTGCGCCGCATCCTGACCGTGCGTGTCGAAATACGCGCCGAGCGCTTCGTCCGCCGCGTTATAGAACGCAAGCAGTTTTCCCTGCGGATCGCCTTTGACCGCGCGGTACGCGTCCATGAGCGGACCGTCGACGACGTCGTCGTTCAAAGCGGCTTCGGCGATCGAACCGATCTGCAGCGCGTAGCGGTATTCCGCGCTGAAGCCGAACACCAGCGCGTTTTCCTCGACGACGTGTTCCGCCGCAAACTGCATGATGTAGGACGGCAGATCCTCGACGTCGCTGTAATAGAAGTAGTAGACGCCGACGCCGCGGTCCCGGGCGATCTCAACGGCGCGGGCGTTGATGGTTTCAAGCTCCTCCGCCGTTAAAATATCGTCGTCGACATACACATACTGCCCGTTGTCCGCGTGCGTCGTCAGCACGGGAAGGACCAGCAGCAGTGCGATCAGTAAAGCAGAAAACAGTCGTTTCATAAGCAGCCGCCTCCGCATCCGAGAAAATGTCCGAGCAGGCAAAGTCCCGCAAGAATCCCCGCGATGATCCCGCCGTACAGGAAGCGGAATTTCCAAAGCCTGCCCTTGTCGAGCGGAAGGTTGCCGACGAGCTTGCCGGTCTGTCCGTTCATGGCGAAGGTGTAGAGCTTGCCGTTCCACTTGACGTGCAGAAGCCATACGGGCAGCAGCGCGTACTCGCGGGTGTTGTTGCGCTCCGAAACCGTCGTGCTCTCCAAGGCAACGCTGCTGAATCCGCCGGTCGTTGCGGAAAGCCGGGCGCTCATCGTATTGGTGAACCGCGTTTTTGCGCGCTCCACGCTGACGTCCGCATCGACGTCGTAGCGGTCGGAGAAGTAACCCGAAAGGTACGCGGTCTGGAAATCGACCGCCTCGTCGAAGTTGAACGGCTCCAGCGAATCCATCAGCGCGTCGTTCATTTTTTCCGAGCCGTCCACCGGAATGCGGGAAAACCGCGCGGTCGCGGCGCGCAGAAGCGCATAGTTGGAGGTCTCGACGTAATCGTAGTTGCCGTCCGTCCACGCGCGCGAGGTAGTGCCCTTGAAGCGCGAGCTTGCGGAAACGTCCGACGAGAAGAGCCAGAACGGGACGTACATGCCCTTGATCTCCTCAATGCACGACTCCGAGCGGAACGCGTTCGGGAGCAGCTTCTTGCCGTGCAGATGCTTGCGGAATGCGTCCTGCGCCGCTTTTTTGTCGAGCTTGAACGGCAGCACCAGATCCGGCTTCCATTCGCCGGTGAACTGCCGCTTCATGATGACGGTGTTGTCGCAGAACGGACACCGCGCACTCGCCAGCGTATCGTCGCCTAGCACCTCGCCGCCGCACGCCGCGCAGGTGTACACATTAAGCCCCGTGGCTTCATCCTTTTCCCAGCGCTCCGCGTCCTTCGACCACGGATCGCTCGTTTCGTTTTTGGCGTCTTCTTTGAGGAAGCTGTCGTAATCGATCAGATCCTGCGGGGAAAACGACGAGTCACAGTACGGGCAGACGACCTGCTGCGATCCGCTGTCAAACTGCAGGGACGCGCCGCAGGCAGGACATCTGTATTCCAATAATTGCTGTGGCATCCGAATCTCCTTCCTGTCCGGTCAAACGGATCCGTTCGACCGATTTGAAACAAGCGGAGGGTGCGGCGCCGCACCCTCCGCATCGGGGTCGTAAAAGGGCTCAGCCTTCAATGCGGGAACCGCATTCGGGGCAGAATTTCATCGCCGGATCTGCGGGCGTATAGCCGCACTTCGGGCAGCGGCGAACTGCCGCCTCGGGCTTCTTCGTGCCGCACTGCGTGCAGAACTTGCCGGTGTTCACAGCGCCGCACGCGCAGGTCCAGGATCCCGCGGGCGCGGGCTTCTTTTCGCCGCACTCGGGGCAGAAATTGCCGGTTGCGTTCGCGCCGCACTTCGGGCACTTCCAGGTGTTGGCAGCCTGCGCCTGCGCTTCCTTCTGCTGCTGTCCCATCTGGAACAGCGCCGCGGTGTTGCTGCCCATTGCGCCGCCTGCCTGACCGACCATGCCCATGCCCATGAAGCCTGTCATTGCGCCGTTCGTGTTGCCGGCGGCGGTCTTCATCGCTTCTGCGGTCGCCTGCGTCATCGTCGCAGCCGCCATCGTGGGATCGCGGTTGATCGCCGCGCGCTGCGCCGCCTTGATCATCTCCGCGTCCTCTTCGGTCAGCGTGATCGGATTCATCGCGATGGAGACGACTTCAAGACCTCTCTTCTCGCCCCAGAGCTTGCTTAGCTCGATGTTCATCGCCTCGCAGAGCTCGGTGGTGTGCGCCGGGACCTGGTTCGGACGCACTTCAAGCTCGGAGATCTTCGCCATTGCGGGCTGCAGGGCGTTGACGAACTCGGTCTTCAGCTGTGCGTCGATCTCGCTGCGGAGATAATCGCCGGAGACGTTGCCGCAGACTTCCGTGTAGAACAGGATCGGGTCGACCATCTTGTAGGAGTAAACGCCGTTGCAGCGCAGGCTCACGTCGATGTCGAGGTTGATGTTGTGATCGACGACGCGGAACATGATCGGGTTCGACGTGCCGAACTTGTTGTCCATGATCTCCTTGGTGTTGAAGTAATAGACGCGCTGGTCCTTGCCGGTGTCACCGCCGAACGTGAAACGGCGACCGAGCGTCTTGAACGACTGGAGAATGCTCTGCCCGAGGCTGCCGGCGAAGATGCTCGGCTCGGTCGAGGTGTCATAAACGAACTCGCCCGGCTCTGCGCAGACTTCCACGACCTTGCCCTGCTCGACGATGATCATGCACTGACCGTCGGCGACCGCGATGACGGAGCCGTTAGAAATGATGTTGTCGCTGCCCTTCGTGTTGGAGGAGCGGCTGCCCACTCTCTTCTGTCCCTTGGTGACGAGAACGTCCTTCGGGAGCGCTTCACAATAGAAAAATTCCTTCCACTGATCGGCAAGAACGCCGCCCAATGCGCCGATACCGGCTTTGATAAGTCCCATAGTGTTTCTCCTTTCAATTTGTAGCTGCTATCGAAAAAGGGTAAAATCCTTGATCGCCTTATCGTTCGCGCGCTTCCGCGTACGGATCGCGCACCTTTACAGAATAGGGGTTCTTGTTTTCGGGGACGGGGATGCGGTGCGCGCTGCCGTACCGCGCGAACATCACGAGCAGCGTCCGCAGCACGATCAAAAGGACCCACGCGCCGAGCGCCGCCCAGAACCATACGAGCGGCAGGCCGATCGTAAAGTGCAGCACGAGCAGGATCCACGCGGGGATCGTCCACAGAAAATACAGGATCGCATTCCACAGAACGCACAGGAAAAATCCGCCGCGGTCTTTCTGTTCCATGCCGCTTCTCCTTCCGATACTATTCCTCATATATTATAGCGGATCCACATGCAAATTGCAAATGCATTTTTGTGACATTTGTGTTATACTGATGCAAACGGGAGGTGAAATCATGCTCGACACACGACTTTCGTCCTATCTGAACGGGATCCTGGACCTTGCGAGCGCGCTTTCGGAGTGGATCGGGTACTCAAACGCCGGCGTTTCCGCGTATACGAAGGATGGGTGGGAGGACGCGTTCCGCCGCCACTATCACATCAAGCAGTTCACGCCGGTCCCCATCGAGGAGACCTTTTATCAGACGCTCGTGCAGTGGCTCGGCAGCACCTCGTTCGGGCTCGTGAAACACACGGTCGACTGCATCACGCACAAGCTCGGCGAACCGCTCGCCGTCTACCGCGCGGAAAACGAGCAGGCGCTGATCGACCGGCTCAGTAGCTGCAACGGTCACATCGGCGCGTACTATTTCACCGAGGACGTCTTTTTCGTCGCCTTCGAGACCCACGTTCTCGCGTTCATCATGGGAAATTGGGAATAAATCAAACGATCCTCCGCACACCGGCGGAGGACCTTTTTGCCTTTCGGGACGCGATATGCCGCTGCGCGGCGCGTCACCGCCCGATCAGCCGGAACAGTTCCTGCGCTTCGGCGCAGGTCAAGGGCTTATCCGAGATCATGCGGAACAGGTACGGAAAGATCGCGTCGAACGGCGGTTCGCCGGAAAGTTCGGCGTGCCGGTCCATCCAGTGCGCGATCGCCATCGAATCGCCCGGGTTCAAAAAGGTCTCGGGATGCACGCCGTCAAGCAGCTCTCGGAGCTTGCGAAGCTCCAGATCCGTTTCCGATTCGGTCGAAAATCGTCCGGCGGGCTTCGGTACGGGCTTGACGCTTTTTCGGTACGGGCGTACGTCGCGCGGGTCCTCGCCGTAATCGCAGAGCAGCTCACGATAGAGCCGATAGCATGCCATTGCGTCGCACAGCGCGTCGTGGTGGCTTTCGAGGGGAATGTCGAACGCGGTGCAGAGCGTATCGAGCCGGTAGCTTCCGTAGGTTTCGCGGGCAAACCGCCTTCTTGCCATCTGCACGGTGCAGCAGTAGGTGATCTCCGGCACGGGAATGCCGTATCGTTCGAGCGTGCCCGTGATCATGCCGAGGTCGAACGCGGCGTTGTGCGCGACGACGACGGAATCGGTAAAGTATGCAGCAATGCGTGACCAAAGCGTCGGGAAATTCGGCGCGCCCTGTACGTCCGCAGGCGTGATGCCGTGGATCGCGATGTTCATCGGGTCGAACGGGACCTCCGGATCGACAAGGAATGATTCGATTTTGACGATTTCGCCGTATTCCGCGACGACGATGCCGATCTGACAGACGGCGGCGTCACGACCGTTCGGCGTCTCGACGTCGATCGCGACGATGCGTGTTTCTTTCGTTTCCATGCATACAGTATAGCAGAGTCCGCGGTTTTTCGCAACGATTGTGAAACCGCGGAAAAATCCGGTGTGCGGCGCTTGCGAACGCCGCCGTTTTGTGGTATAAGTATCTTAATGAAACAATAGGGGTGGAATCGTCTTCCATGGAAAAAACAAAGAAAAAAGGACCCGGCATCAGGCATCTCAAACCGTGCGTGAAGGGCTATGTCACGCCGTCGGTGCTTACGCCGGTGCTGATCGTATTCGAGGTCGCGCTGGAGATCCTGATCCCGCTTCTCATGGCGGCGCTCGTCGACGGCGGTCTGTACCGGGTGGACAAGTTTCAGCTGCAGGGTGTGATCTCTCACCTGCCGTACCGGAACAATCTGCAGTTCGTGCTGTGGGTCGGCGGGCTGATGGTGCTTGCGTCGCTTCTTTCACTGCTTTGCGGCGCGCTCGCAGCGCGCACGTCGGCGGTCGCGTCGATGGGCTTTGCGAAGAATCTGCGCGAACGGATCTTCGGCAAGATCCTGCAGTTCTCATTTAAGAACACCGACCGGTTCCAGACCTCGTCGCTGGTCATCCGCGCGACGACGGACGTCAACAACCTGCAGAACACCTACCAGATGTTCCTGCGGATGATGTTCCGCGCACCGATCATGATGGTGCTTGCGGCGGTCATGTCGTTCCGCATCAACGTGAAGCTGTCGTACATCTTCGTGATCGCGCTGCCGCTCGTGCTGACGCCGATGCTGCTGTTTATGTTCATCGGACGCAAGCGATTCAAGATGATGTTCACAAAGATGGACGCCATGAACAGCGCCGTGCAGGAGGACCTGATCGGCATGCGCGTGGTCAAGTCGTTCGTGCGCGGCTCGCATGAGAACGGCAAGTTCCGCGACAGCGCCGACGATCTGATGCGGACGCAGATCTACGCGCAGAAGCTCTTTTCGTTCGCGAACCCGATCCAGCTCGGCGTGATGTGGGGCGCGACGATCCTGCTGTGGCTGTTCGGCGGACGGATGAGCATTTCGCCGGACGGGAACCTGCCCATCGGCGAGCTGACCGCGCTGATCGGTTACGCCACGCAGGTCATCGCTTCGCTGCAGATGGTCTCGATGTTCCCGCTCATGCTTTCGAGAATGCGCGCGTCCTTGGACCGCATCAACGAGGTGTTTGAGGAGCAGATCGATATCGAATCGCCCGAAAGCGACCTCGTCGTCGAGACCGGCGAGATCGAGTTCGATCACGTTGACTTCTCGTATTCCGGCAATCCGGAGGTTCTGAACCTCAAGGACGTCAGCCTGCATATCCTGCCGGGGCAGACGGTCGGCGTCATCGGCGGCACGGGTGAGGGCAAGTCGACGCTCGTGCAGATGATCCCGCGGCTTTACGACGTGCTTGCGGGCGCGGTGCGCGTGTCGGGGCACGACGTGCGCGAATACAGCCTGAAGGCGCTGCGCGACGGCGTTTCGATGGTGCTGCAGAAGAACATGCTGTTCTCGGGCAGCATCCGGGAAAATATGCGCTGGGGCGATCCGAACGCCACGGACGAAGAGATCCGCGAGGCGTGTAGAATCGCGTGCGCCGACGGCTTCGTTTCGGCGTTCCCGGACGGGTACGACACCGACCTCGGACAGGGCGGCTGCAACGTGTCCGGCGGGCAGAAGCAGCGTCTGTGCATCGCCCGCGCGCTGCTCAAGAAACCGAAGATCCTGATCCTCGACGACTCGACGAGCGCGGTCGACACCGCGACCGAGGCGAAGATCAGGGACGGCCTGAAAAAGCTTACCGACATGACCAAGATCGTCATCGCGCAGCGGATCACATCCGTCATGGACGCGGATCAGATCATCGTCATGGAGCACGGCAGGATCTCCGACGTCGGCAGACACGCCGAGCTGCTTTTGCGCAGCGAGATCTACCGCGAGGTCTATGAATCGCAGGTCAGAGAGGAGGCGAACGCGTAATGCCGCCGAGAGGAAGCTCCTTCAACAGCAAGATGGGCGGAAAGCGCGCCGAAAAGCCGCTGAAAACGCTCCTTCGCCTGTTCCGCTATTTCAAAAACTGCACCGGGATCCTGATCGTTTCGATCATTTCGATCCTTGCGTATTCCGCCGCGTCCAACTATGCGGTACTGATGACGAAGCAGCTCGTCAAGGTGCTCGAAGCCGGGATCGGCGCGGACATGGCAAAGTATGCCGCGCTGCTCATCGGCATGGCGATCCTGTACGCGATCGCCGTCGTCACCAACTTCCTGCTGAACCGGCTGATGCTCTCCTGCTCCGCGCGCGTCATGTGCGCGCTGCGCAAGGAGATGTTCGAGAAGATGCAGTCGCTGCCGATCTCGTTCTTCGACGGACGTACGCACGGCGAGCTGATGAGCTATTACACCAACGATACCGAGGCGGTCAACGAGCTGCTGCACCATTCGATCACGCAGATGCTGATCTCGATCTCCTCGCTGGTCTTCGTGTTCGGGATGATGGCGTCCCTGTCCATCCCGGTCGTGTTCATCATGATCTGCATGGGCGTGACCGTGTTCTACGTCATGCGCGGCGTCACGAAAAAGAGCCGCCGCAACTTCAAAAAGCAGCAGTATGAGCTGGCGGCGGTCAACGGCTACATCGAGGAGATGATGGAGGGGCAGAAGGTCGTCAAGGTTTTTACGCACGAGGACAAGGCGAAGGCGGGCTTCAAGGTCCACAACGACGAGCTCTGCAAGGTCGCGACCGACGCGAACACCTACGCAAGCATCGTCGGTCCGCTGATGAACAACATCTCCCATATCTTTTATGCGATCACCTGCACCGTCGGCGTACTGCTGGCGGCGCCGGTCCCGGGAGAGGATTTCCTGCTCGAAAACACCTGGTTCGCCTCGCATCAGGCGTTCCTGGTGGAGGGCAGCGCCCTGATCGCGTCCCTGCAGTTCGTGCGGCAGGTTTCTAACCGCATTTCGCAGATCTCGCAGCAGTTCAACTCGATCCTCCTTGCACTTGCGGGCGCGGAGCGCATCTTTGCGCTCATAGACATGCCCGCCGAGGTCGACGAGGGCACGGTCACGCTGGTCCGCGTCGAGGAGAAGGACGGAACGCTCAAAGAGACCGACCGCCGCACCGGGCATTGGGCGTGGAAGCGCGGGGAGGAACTCATCCCGCTGCGCGGCGAGGTGCGCTTCACCGACGTCGATTTCAGCTATGACGGCAAAAAGCAGGTGCTCACCGACGTCACGCTGTACGCGCATCCGGGGCAGAAGATCGCGTTTGTCGGCTCTACCGGCGCGGGCAAGACGACGATCACGAACCTGATCAACCGCTTCTATGACATCGCGGACGGCACGATCACCTACGACGGCATCCCGGTCCGCGAGATCAAAAAGAACGCGCTCCGAAGCTCCCTCGGCATGGTGCTGCAGGACACGCATCTGTTCTCCGGCACGGTCATGGAAAACATCCGCTACGGCAGACTCGACGCCACCGACGAGGAGTGCATCGAAGCGGCAAAGATCGCAAACGCGGACTTCTTCATCACGCATCTGCCCGAGGGCTATCAGACGCAGCTCGTCGCGGACGGCGCGAACCTCTCGCAGGGACAGCGGCAGCTCATCGCGATCGCAAGAGCCGCGGTCTCCGACCCGCCGGTGTTGATCCTCGACGAGGCGACGAGCTCGATCGATACCCGCACCGAGAAGCACATCGAGAAGGGCATGGACGCGCTGATGCACGGACGTACGGTGTTCGTCATCGCGCACCGGCTCAGCACGGTCCGCAACAGCGACTGCATCATGGTCCTCGAAAACGGCAGGATCATCGAACGCGGCGACCATGACGCACTGCTGAAGCAAAAGGGCAAGTATTACGAGCTCTGCACCGGCACGTCTGAACTGAGCTAAAGCTTCGGTCTGTCGAAACGGATTTCGACAGACCGGTTTTTTCAGTACCGCCTAAAATGCTGCGCATTTCCGGGCGGCGGTCCACTTCGTTACAGCGGCAGATCGCGCGCTTCCCGCGCGAACCATCTGCAGGATGTCAAATCCGTCGCACATGTCGCCGGATTTGACGGATTTGTGGTCTGCTCTTTTCGCGTGCGCGACGACACTTATAAAGCTCTGTCAATGAAACAGGACGGCAAAACCGTCCTGTTTTTGTGTGAATAGGAAATACGAAAAGCCTTCTTCTCGCGGTGTGTTCGCGTTCCAAAAGCCTTCCCCCGGGGTGGGGAAGGTGGCGAGGAACGAGCCGAATGAGGGGGATACGCAGAAAAGCCGTGCAGGGAGCGACGTTTTCGGCGCTCCGCCGCAACAGCGAATCGCCTTGCCCTCCCTGTGCAAGGGAGGGTGGCAGCCGAAGCGAAGCAAGGCAGACGGAAGGGTTGTTGATCGTGCGTATTCCGACCTTACAACCCCTCAGTCTGCTTCGCAGACAGCTCCCCTTACACAGGGGAGCCAAGATCGCACGGACGTTGTAGGGGGCGACGATCCGTGGTCTCACATGGTCGCAGCGCGTCACATTCATTCCTTCTGCTTCCTGTTCGCCCCGCACTTCGTTTCGCTCCTTCCCGCACTGCGGGCGCTCAACTCCGTGCCCTCAGCGCCCCGTCGCAACAGCGGAACCCGGATCCGGAAGGAACATTGTTTACATCCATAACGCAAAAATAACGCAACCCTGTGGTATCCTGTAGAAAAAGGGGGGATTCCGATGAAAAAGGCTTTGATTTGTTTGCTGTGCGCCGTACTGCTGTGCGGTCTGTTTGCGTGCGGAACGGATCAGGAGCCGACCGCACCGGAGGAGAAGAACGAACCGATCGCCGAGCAGCCGACCGCCGAACCCGCCGCGACGGACGCGCCCGCGTTTTCGGAAAGCGACGCGCGGCCGCTGTCGTTTGAGACGGATAGAAACACCGGCTGGGTATACAACGGAGGATGGCAGGGCGAAAGGTGGACCCATTATCACCTGCTGGTCTATGCAGACGGAACTGCATATCTGTTCACACCGAACGAGGTGTTCATGCTGACGGAGAATGAAAAGACGTTCTCTTTGGAAACAAGGCTGTTCCGGACGCCGGACGATACGGAGCCCGCGCTGACGCTTCCCGCAGGGGAGGTGCGGCTTTCTACCGACGGCGCAGCGATGAAAATCGAGATCGTGTCGGACCCGCTCGGTGTTCTGGCGTACGACGGGCTGGACGGCAAGGTCCTGAAAAAAGAGGATCGCGGTCCGGGCGAAACGCGATCGGAGGTCAATTGGTTTTATGTGCCGATGGAACCCGGTACCGAGTGGGTTGGCAATTTTGATCTGGGTGAACGTCATTACGCATGGCTGAACATGGCAATCGGTGAAAACTGTGAAATGACCGGCACGCTGCGCTTTCCGGACGGAACGGAACGGCCGTGTACGATGGTCGGCAACGACGACGGCTATGCGCTGATCGACGCGAGCGGAGAGACGCCCGAACTGCTGTTTTACGGCATAAAAGCGATCGACTGGGAGAAGTACCACGCAGCACGATACGAGCTGGCAGAGTTCCCTCTCGACACGGTCTGCGATCCGTTCGGGCTGTGCGCCGTCGACCCGTTCAGCATCGGACGGCGTGACTGGCACGATCAAGAAGACGAGCGGCTGACATATATGCTTGGTGTAAACCTCGACACGGTCATTCTTTCGATGATCCGCGACGGCTGGACGGACAGGACGCCGGAGATCGAAACGCTCCATCCGCTGTTTCAGGACTTCTTTGCATGGCTTACCAAGGACGGACAGACGCTTGTGATCCACTATGAGCTGGATTTCAGTACGCCGTATGCGGTCAGCGAAGCATATGCGGACGCGTTCGTGCTGTACGGCGCGGACGGCGCGGTGCTGAAATGGGGCGGCGCAAAGCCGATCGACCATACGATCGCCGACGGCTACCGTCTGGAGAAGGATGCGTACTTCTATCAACTGACGGGCGGAACTGGCGCGATGATCACCGGTGAGGACGAGGACGCGTACTTCCTCGACGACGGACGGATCGCGATCGAAACCATGCCGCACGAGGGCGGCGACGGCGACGAGGATTTCGAAATCGTCAAGGTGATCCCGTAACGCGCGGTATTCCGGCGGAGAACGGCGGCGCGTCTAATCGCGTCCGATACGTTCTGCAGACCGTTCGGCATGAAAACAGGCATGACGACGAGTTTCATATCTATCGGATCATTCCGTAAATACCCGAAAACAAAACAGGACGGTTCTGCCGTCCTGTTTTTGCGTGAAACAATCTGCACCTCAAAAGCCTTCCTGCTGATGGTATTTGGCGTACCCTCAATGTGTCATCCTGAGAAGGCGGAACGCCGCCGAAGGATCTTTGCCCGATTGCTGACCGGGTCCCGGCATTGGTTCGCGTTCCAAAGCCTTCCCCGGAGCGGGGAAGGTGTCAGCCGCAAGGCTGACGGATGAGGGGGATACGCAGAAAAGCGGAACGCTTTTCACGGATCGATAAATTGCGCTATGCGCGTGAAATCAAATGATTCTCCGGCAGGAGAATCTTCCTGAACGTTCCCGAAGGGAACATATCACACGCCGAAGGCGTATATCACATCCCGAAGGGATATATCACGTTCCGCATCTGAGGAACATATCACTGCGCCGCCGGCGCAAAAGCAGCGTCACCGGCGCATCAGAACCGATCCCGGATCATTTCAAGCAGTGCGTCCTTGTCCACGCCGAGGGATTTGGCGTCTTGTACCAGCGCGTCGACTGCGGCGGAAAGCCGTTCGTCCACCTTGGTCTGCCGGTGCGTCTCGTTGATTGGCGCGACGAAGCATCCGCTGCCCGCGCGCGTCAGAAGGTATCCGTCACGTTCGAGCATTTCCCACGCGCTGCGCACCGTGATCATGGAAACGCCGAGCTCGCGGCTCACCGTGCGGATCGGCGGCAGCGGCGTGCCGGGCGCGAGAGCGCCGGAGAGCACGTCGCTTGCGATCTGCTCATAGAGCTGCCGGTAGATCGGCGTTTTGTCGTTCGGGTTGACGGACAGGTTCATGCGACGCTGACCTTTTCGTAGCGTTTCACAGAAATCTTCGTCGCAAGCAGCGTGCAGACGACGTAGAGGAGAAGCCCCGCACCGAAGAGGATTGCCTGCACCGTCAGAGCCTCGGCCGTCTTCGGCATGCAGTCGACGTTCTCATGGAGAAAGCGGAAGAACGCAATATCCAAGTTGCTGTCCGCGATCGCATGGGACGCGATCATCAGCCCTTCGCAGGGGATGAGCCAGAGCCAGATGCCGACCGCGCTCTTTAAGAACGCCGAGCCCGCCTTGTAGCCGGTCTTATAGAAGCTCGGCAGGAAGATCAGATTGAAGATCGCATACAGCACGAGCGCAAAGGCAATGAGGGAGAGACTGTGGTCCGTGCCGCCGCCGTTCGTTTCCGGCATGGCGACGAGCGCGAACGCGCACATACCCGCCATGAGCACGATGTCGATCATCTCGATGATGACGACAAACCAGACGCGCGCCTTGACCGTCTGCGCCTTGCTGACCGGAAGCATCGCAGTGTACATCGCGTCGCCGTTTTCACGCGCCTGCTGGAAGCAGAAGAAGATCCCGTTGCAGACGAAGAAGCACGAAACGAGGTACGGATAGTTCGGAATGAGCAGCATCAGGATCAGCGCAAGATAGATGAACAGCGCAGGATGCACACAGAGCTTGAATTCTTTACTGAGCAGCGCTTTCATGACCGTCCTCCTTTTCCGTGTAGATCATAATGGATTCCATATCCGCCGGAGCGATCTTGAGCCCCTCGGCGCGCTCGGCGTTTTCGCGCGTCATCAGCCCGGTGAAGCCGAACGCATGCGCGCGGCAGCCGATCATCTGATCACGATACTGCCCGAGCTGTTCCGTCTCGCCCGAGACGAGCCGGTACGCGTCCTTGAAGCTGTCCGCGTCGGTCGAGACGACGATCCTGCCGCCTTTGATATAGGTGATGTAGTCCGCGCATTTTTCAAGGTCCGAGATGATGTGCGTCGAGAACAGGATGCTGTGCTCGCCGTCCTCGATGATGTCGCGGAAGATGTCCAGAAGCTCGTCGCGGGAGACGGGGTCGAGCCCGCTCGTCGGCTCGTCGAGGATCAGAAGCTTCGCCCGGTGGGAGAGCGCCAAAGCAAGCGCGAACTTCACGCGCATGCCTTGAGAAAGCTCGTTGATCTTCTTTTCGGGATTGAGCGCGAAGCGCTTCAAGAGCGTCTGATATGTTTCCTCATCCCAGTCCTCATAGAACGCCTTCGTGACCGCGGCGATCGATTTGAGCTTCTTGCGCTTGTAATAGTTGAACTCGCCGAGCACCAGACCGATGCGTTTTTTGCAGGCGGTCTCGTTCGCCCAAAGGGCCTGCCCCTCGAACAGCACCGTGCCGCTGTCCGCATGGACAAGGTTCAGCACGCTCTTGATCGTCGTGGTCTTGCCCGCGCCATTGCGTCCGATAAAGCCCATGATACTGCCTTCCTCCACGTCGAAGCTGACGCCGTCCAGAAGGAAGCCCGGATATGCTTTGCGGAGATCTTTGATTTCGAGAATCTTCATACATCCTCCTTGTAAATTGTGCTTACTGTGCATACACAATTATAACGCTTTATCCGCAGTTGTCAAGAGGAAAACCAATATTTTTTGTAAAAAGGTTTTCAAGCCCCTGTCGATGTGGTAAAATAAATATAATATAAATAAAAAAGGAGCATCTATCTATGAAAAAAAGCATTGCTGTCATTCTTTGCATGCTGATGCTGCTGTCCGCAGGCTGCATGCTGCCGGGACCGCATACGGAGCCCGAACCGATCGAAACGCAGGCGCCGGAACCCGTCGTGACGGACGCGCCTGCCGAACCGGCGGAACCCGCGGAGCCGCAGGGCGGCGCGTTCAACACGGAGATGATCTTTTCCGGCACAACGCTTGACGGCGAGCCGATCGACCATACGATCTTTGAAAACTACGACCTGATCATTGTCAACTGCTGGGCGGAATGGTGCGGTCCGTGCGTCGGTGAACTGCCGGAGATCGAGCGCATCCATCAGGAATATCCGAACGTGCTGATTCTCGGCGTACTGGTCGGGACGAATTCGGTCGAGGCGGCAAAGGAGACGCTCTCCGAATGCGGCGTGACCTATCCGGCGCTCGAACCGGTCGGCGGACTGATCGCGCTGTCCCAACGTTCCATGTACATTCCCGCGACGTACTTCTTTGACAGGAACGGAGACGAGGTCGGCGGAGAAGTGATCGGCAGCATGGATTACGATCAATGGAAAGCAACCGTCGACAACCTGCTCGGATGAAGCGGACCGTCCGCATCTGCATCTTTTCCGTGCTCTTTGCTTTGGGCACGGCTTTTCTGCTGTACGGGATCTTTTCAAATCAGGTCTCGTCGGTCCTCATAAAGGCGACGCATATTTGTCTGGAGTGTATCGGCATTGGATAGGGCAAAACGCGTAAAGGGCGAGTGGAAGCGGCTCACCGTGCAGGCGGCGGCGTTCCTCCTCATGAACCCCAAACTGCATCATTTCTTCCTCGGCACGATCGAGCAGGGCAAGACAAAATCCGTTTGCGTGCCGGGGCTGAACTGCTATTCGTGTCCCGCGGCGATCGGCGCATGTCCGATCGGCTCGCTGCAGAATTCCATGAGCAGCGGCTACAAGAAGCCCGCATTTCCGTTCTATGTGCTCGGGTTCCTGCTGCTGTTCGGTCTCACGCTCGGACGCTGGATCTGCGGCTGGCTCTGTCCGTTCGGATGGGTGCAGGACCTTGTTTACCGCATCCCGTTCTTCAAAAAGATTCGCACGTTCCCGTATGAACGGTTTCTGCGGTGGCTCAAGTACGCCGTGCTCGGCGTGCTCGTGATCGGGCTGCCGCTTTTGTCCGCGTTCAGGGGCGTGCTCGTGCCGTGGTTCTGTAAGCTCCTGTGTCCGTCGGGCACGCTGTTCGGCGGGATCCCGCTGGTGCTTGCGAATCCGTCGCTTCGGGGACAGCTCGGCTTCCTGTTCTGGTGGAAGGTCGGCGTGCTTCTGGCGCTGCTTCTGCTGTCGCTTCTGATTTCCCGCCCATTCTGCCGGTATCTGTGCCCGCTCGGCGCGATTTACGGCATGTTCAACCGCATCGCGCTTGTGCATCTGCGCTTTGAAAACGACAAATGCGTGAACTGCGGCAAGTGCGAAACGGTCTGTCCGATGGGCATCGATCCGAGGAAACAGTTCAATTCGGCGGAGTGCATCCGCTGCGGCAGGTGCGCGCGATCCTGCCCGGTCAACGCGCTGCATGTGCGGTTCGGCTTGCGGATGAAAGACGATTCTCACAAAAAATCCACAATATAGCGCTTGCAAAATCCGAAAAACGTGATAGGATAGCAGGCGAGAAAAGGCGGGGGAGACCCCGGAGGAAAGAAGGATATCTATGACGAAGATTGATATTTTCAGCGGGTTTTTGGGCGCGGGCAAGACGACGCTCATTAAAAAACTGATCGCGGACGGCTTCAACGGCGAAAAGCTCGTGCTGATCGAGAACGAATTCGGCGAGATCGGCATTGACGGCGCGTTTTTGCAGGAAGCGGGCATCGAGATTACGGAGATGAACTCCGGCTGCATCTGCTGCTCGCTCGTCGGCGACTTTTCCAAAGCGCTCAAAAAGGTACTGGACGAGTTTCATCCGGACCGCATCCTCATCGAGCCGTCCGGCGTCGGCAAGCTTTCCGACGTCAAGCGCGCGGTCAGCGGCGTCCTCACCGACGACGTCGTGATCAATAGCTGCATCGCGGTCGTCGACGCCAAAAAGGCGCGTGTCTATCGCAAGAACTTCGGCGAGTTCTATGTAAACCAGATCGAAGCGGCGGACTGCGTGATTCTGAGCCGTTCGCAGGACGTTTCCGAGGAGCGCTTGAAGGAAGTCCTCGACATGGTGCGCGAGCTGAACCCGGAAGCGACGGTCGTCGCCGCGCCGTGGGATTCGCTTGCGGGCGCGGATCTTGTCAAGGCGATCGAGAGCCGCGACACGCTGAAGGCGCATATGGAAGCGCTGAAGGCGGAGCAGCATCATCACCACGACGAGGACGAGTGCGACGATCCGGAGTGCGAATGCCATCATCACCATCACCATGACGATGACGAAGATGATGATGAGGAGCATGAGCATTGCCATCACCACCATCATCACGACGACGACGAGGATGAGGAGCATGAACATTGCCATCACCACCATCATCACGACGACGATGATGAGGATGAGGAGCATGAATGCTGCCATCACCACCACCATCATGACGATGATGACGAGGATGAGGAGCACGAGCACCATCATCATCACCACCACGGACACGACGCGGACGAGGTTTTCAGTAGCTGGGGCGTCGAGACGATGCACCGCTTCACCGAGGACGAGATCCGTAATAAGATCGCAAAGCTCGACGATGCGGCGACCTACGGCACGGTGCTCCGCGCAAAGGGCGTGGTCCCGGCGGCGGACGGCGAGAAGTGGATCCACTTCGACCACGTTCCCGGCGAGGTCGAGATCCGCAGAGGTCCTGCGGGCGTGATCGGGCGGCTCTGCGTGATCGGCTCGAAGATGAACGAGGACGCTTTGAAGGCGCTCTTTACGGAGTAAGCTGCCATGATGCTTCCGGTCTTCTTATTCACGGGCTTTCTCGACGCGGGCAAGACGACGTTCTTGCAGTCGATGCTCGAGGATCCCGGCTTCAACGAAGGACAGCGCACGCTGGTCATCCTGTGCGAGGAGGGCGAGGAGGAGCTTGTGCCTTCGCGCTTCTCGATCAACAACGTCACGATCCACACGGTCGACAGCCCCGCGGAGCTGACGCCTGCGAACCTCTCGCTGTGGCAGCGCAAGGCGGCGGCAACGCGGGTCATGATCGAGTACAACGGCATGTGGCAGATGAACGATCTCTTTGACCGCCTGCCGGACAACTGGGGCATCGCGCAGGAGACGATGATGGTCGACGCGAGCTCGATCGCGGCGTTCAACGCGAACATGCGGCAGCTCGTCGTGGACAAGCTGACCACCGCAGAGCTCGTCATCTTCACGCGCGTTGAGCCGGAGCAGGACAGAATGGAGCTGCACAAGCTTGTGCGCGGGATCTCCCGCGGGGCGCAGATCGTGTACGATCTCACCGACGGCACGAGCGTGGAGGACGACATCGAGGATCCGCTGCCGTTCGATCTGAACGCCGACGTTGTCGAGATCGACGACAAGGACTATGCGCTCTTTTACCGCGATCTGGTCGACGAGCCCGCAAAGTATGAGGGCAAGACGGTCCGCTATAAGGGTCTCTGCGCGAACAACATGCGCCTGCCGAAGGACACGTTCCTTGCCGGGCGGCACATCATGACCTGCTGCGAGGCGGACATCGCCTACTGCCCGCTCGTGTGCAAGTGGGACATGGCAAAGTCCGTCAAGCACAAAAGCTGGGGGATCGTCGAGGGCACGATCAACGTCAAGTTCTCGAACATCTACGGCAAAAAGGGTCCGGTGCTCACCGTACATTCTTTCCAACCCGCAACCGAACCGGAGCAGCCGGTTGCGACGTTCTATTGATTCAGTCTGTCGAAAATAAGTTTTCAACAGACTGGTTTTCAGTTCCCGCCTATGCAGACAAGCTGCACCGGGCGGCGGAAACTGCAAGGTGTCAAATTCACCGCGCATGTCGCTGAATTTGACGGATTGAGAACCGTATCTCACATTTGACGTAAAAAAGCGCTTCCGCGAAGGAAGCGCTTTTTTCTACATGGGGCATTTATCGTATTCAGGGATGGATCGAAAGCGTGAATACGGCTTCCGGCAGGGGCATCAGATGACCGTCCCAGTTGACGCGCTCGTTTGTATCCGGATGAATGTACGGCACGTTGTCCTGCATTTCGGTTTTGGTGTCGCCGACGATAAACGTGTCGCAGAAGAACAGCGAGGGCGTGATGCAAATCGATTCGGCGGAAGCGAGCTGATCGTATGGGAATTCATATGTGTCGATCGTGAACAGAAGCGTATGTGTGTCAACCCGGTCGCACGAGTCGGCCGTGCTGCAGTGTTTACCGTCGATCCTGAGTTCAAACTCCAGACTGTTGCGGAACGCGGCGCACATTTCCGGCGTCCAGTCACCCGGCAGATCAAACCGGAGGCAGACTCCGTGAATGCCGAGCGCGTCGATTGTTCCTGCGCTTTCGATCCGCGCGCAAAGCCCGTAAAGATCGGCGGGCAGATTGGTCACACAATGGGTCGAATCGTCGTAATCGGTCTTGATCCACTCCGTATAGGACAGCTTCACGTCACAATGCCCGAACGCAACGGGCTCCGAAACGGGCGTGAGCGCGTCTCGCTCAAGCGCGTCGACAGCGGTGAGGGTGAAGCGCGCCGTGCCGAGCTCGGCTTCGAGGTGCACCGTTTCCTCCGGAATGGTGCTGATCGCGCGGTAGATCACTTCCGCGGTCAGAATCCCGCTCTCGTCGGTATGCTCTTTTAAATAATCGCTTGTATTGCGGATGACGGTTTCTCCGTTCTCCCGAACAGGGATCGTACCGTAGGTACTCCATCTCACAACGCCGGTCAGTGCATTGCCCGAGAGCCATTGGATCGAATCGCGGCTGATCGCTTCGCGGTCCGCGTCGGAAAGCGGATCCTCGCCGTATTCGTCAAAATTGCGGTCGAGCGCTGCCATGAAATCGGGATTCGAGTCGAGCGTCGAAACAAACCCGCCGTAGATTTCCGTGCCGTCGGCAAAGCGCAGGAAATACTGCCCCATGCTTTCCTCAAAGAACGACATCGTGCCGTTTGTGAATTCCTCCGGAACCTTGCCGTCCTCAAAGAATTCTCCAATCCGGTCTTCCGGAACGCGCGTCTGTGTTGCGCTGCCGCCCGTATAGGCGTCAACCTCGGGCAGTGCGGTCAGTCCGTGCAGGGTGACCGTAAGGTACAGCTGTTCGCCGTCGTACATCGTTTCGCCGAGATCGATGCGAAAATCGTCCGCGATTCTTTGCCAGATCGGTTCATCGTCAACGGAAAGGATTCCGTTGGCGGACGGTTCATCGGTTACGGGCGGCAGGATCAGCGTTTCGAGCGCTTCGTTTGGCGTGCGCTCTTCGGGATCATCGGTCAGATACTGTTCCGGACGCGAGATGTGAAGCCAACGAAACACCTCCGCTCTTGCTGACGGGATTAAAAGCACCGTGCCGCAAAGAAGCACCAAGCACGCGGCGATCGGCAGCAGGATCCTTGTCCACGCGACCGGCTTCTTTTGCTTCGCGGGCGCTTCGGAAAGCACCGCGCGGCGAATGGATTCTTTTTGCATCAGCTCGTTTTCCGCAAAGGACAGGAGCTGTTCGGATGTCTTTGTCATAATGTGTTCTCCTCTCCGAAGGATGTTCTGAGTTTTCTGCGCACGCGGGCGAGTCTGCTTTTCACAACGACCGCCGACGTGCCCGTTTCCTTTGCGATGTCGCCTAACTTCATGCCGTATCCGTAATACAGGATGAACATGCGCTGCGTAAGCTCCGATTCGTCTTTCAGGCGCTCCAGAATGTCGCCGATCGCCGCATGATCGAGGCTCAGGTCCTCGACGGACACGTCGTCCGGTTCGTCGGAAAGCACTTCGAGCGAAACCGTCTTTCGCTTTGCGCCGGATCGGTAGTAGCTTGCAATTTCATGCTTCAGCGTCGTGATAAGATACGCCTTCGGATCGCGGATCGCGCTTTTGCCCTTCTTCACAAGCGTGCGATAGAACTGCGCATAGGTGTTCTGCAGCAGATCGTGCGCGTCTTCCATCGGCACCTTCAAAAGGCAGCAGCGCATCAGCTCGCGAAACGTCGCGTCGTATACGGTATTGAACGTTTCGGTTACATCTTTCATAGTCATTCTCCTTGGTATTTCACGGCCGTTCACCTATAAAGACGTTCGATCGTGCCGAAAGGGATCGCATTCTCAGAAAAAAAGAAAAAACGGAGCCGATCGTCGCGTGCGGTCGGACCGGAAACGCATTGACAAACGGGACATTATCTCATACAATATATACAATCACTGCGGCCGAAAGGAACCGCGGTTCAAAAAAGAGGAGGTACAGCAATGAATTGTCCTTATTGCGGAAAAACAGTAAATGACGGCACCGTCTTCTGCATGCACTGCGGCGCGAGGCTTGTTCGGCAGCAGCCGAATACGAGCGGATCCCCGATCCGGACTGCGCCTTCCCGGGAGATGCCGCCGAACGGCATGCCGCGGTATCAGCCGACGCAGCCGGTACAGCCGATCGTGATCCAGCAGAGAGAGATCACCGAGGATCAGCTTCCGGCGAGGTTCCGTCCGCTCGGCGCATGGGCGTATTTCGGATATGGCCTGCTGTTTGCGATCCCGATCGTCGGATTCATTTTCCTGATCGTCTTTTCCTGCAGCAGTGCGAACATCAACCGCCGCAACTATGCCCGGTCGTACTGGTGCGTCCTGGTGCTCGCAGCGATCATTTTCGGCATTGTGCTGCTGATCGCCGCGGCGACCGGCGGGATCGCAAGCCTGTTTGACTGGTGATTGCGGACACGCAGCCGATCGGGAACGCAAATCGCCCCGAAATGAACAAAAGCGGCCAGCATGCGGCTGTCCGGTTTTTGCGGGTTGTGCTGCGTTCTTATCGGCCGC